>Ga0228711_1000381_pt1 | contig 51800 bp, 36 predicted proteins | sample MedpolnodulmetaG_2_FD_177996 | JGI IMG/M metagenome (GOLD analysis project Ga0228711, IMG submission 177996) | Root nodule microbial communities from Medicago polymorpha collected in Santa Monica, California, United States - brown nodules | ecosystem: Host-associated > Plants > Roots > Nodule... | reverse complement strand
GATATGTTGTTATTAGACGAGGTGGTGGAAGAGCTTCACGGGATGACACATAATCTTTATTCTTTATCTCGAGTCAATACGAGCATTTGTTGGCATCAATCTCAGATGAATTGACTTAAGAAATGAGATGCGAATTCTAAATTCTTTCATGGTATTATGTCTAGTCGTCGCATTGTTAATGCTATTACTACTATTCAAGTTGAGGGCGTGCAGGTGTGGAAAATATTCGCAATGCAGTTTTTTTTCTTCTCATTTTGCGTCTTATTTGATTATTAATTTGAAAGCATCATAACTTTATGATGTTTGATATTCGGGATCATTTGTTTCTTGATTTTAAGACGCTATTGTTTTTGGTTTGGTCAAAGTAATTGCTTACTGTTTGACCAAAAAAATAAACGCTCTTTCCGTCTTATATTAAATGACATAGTTTGATTATTTTAACTATTTACGTAAGTTACTTTGATCATATTTTTTTTTACTAATATATAAAAATAAATGATATCATATAAGATGTTGTTAAATTCGTCTCGATGAATATTTTTAAAATATCCATTTTTTATGATTTTTACTAATAGATAATTGAAGATTAAAATTATATATTGACATACGTATCACAGTCAACTGTGTCATTTAACATGAAATAATTGTTTACTTTGTAACTCTCTTATCCCAGCCCTCGATATGTTTTCATTCATTCCATCTTGTTTACCTAAAAACTACTAATCCTAGTTCATTCTATTCAGCAATCAAATTTTGGAATATAATAAATTTTTACCAAGAATTTATTTTAACATAAATAATATTGGCACAACTATTTAAAAAATAAAAAAAGTATAATTTATTCTCATATTTTTATTGTGTTATTACTTTCTCTTTAGGGTTTTTTTTGTAGTTTTCATCTCAATATCTATATTACTTTTATATATACTAGTGGAAAGACAGACACGTGTCTGCCTTTCAGCTCTTTTTATTGTGATATAGTGTGTAGATTATCAATGATGTTTTTTTTATAGAAATTTTGCGTGTAAACTACAAATGATGTTTTATATAATTTTTTTATATAGATTAAAATTATAAGTATAGATATTTATAAAATTCGAAAGTAACAAATTCAACAAACCATACTTATCATTTTTCAATGGCAACAATTTTATAACAAATTTTTTATTTTTTTAATAACAACAAGTCACCAACAATATAACATTGTTATAAGAAAATTTGTTTAAGGGTATAATTGAAATAACAAAAAAGACAACCCAAAATTTGTCCAAAAACCCTTATTCTCTTTATATATAGTATAAATATATATTTAGTTGTCCTATAAATTAGTTGTTCAAATTAGATATTTTTAATTTTAAGAAGAATGTTAATGAGTACTCTTTAGACATTCATTAAATTACTAAAATAAGTAAATTTTTGTCGTTATCGATAAGACAAAAATAAAAACTTGCATTTTCAAAATAAAATTTATACTAATAAATTCTTTAACTAATGCTTTTAAGTATGGTTAACAAAACCCTAATTTTAATTACATAATCTTTTCACCGTGGTGTCACATCCTTTTACTTTTGCCACTCCCAAAAGATAAGGATCTGGAAGCACATGGTGTGCATGCATAGTGATGATACTGTAAAGATTTTAACTACACATTTCCCCAACGTAGTACAAATGTCAGAGCCAATACCCCAAGTGAAACCACCTCAATCTCCACCATTTTTGTTCTCAACGGCTAATTAGATTGACTTTGAATTTCTTCATTAGTGTAGTCTAAAACAATTTTTTAACATAATCTCAAACATTTTTGTCTTGATTAATGCAAGTTGTGGACTTTTTCTTGGTGACTTTTTCTTTAGCAAATCCATGACCATCTACAACTTACAAATCACAGAGTATTTATTAAGGCCTTTAAGCTTACAACTTGAATAATACTACAACTTGCATGATACTTCCGATACTTCATCTCCCGCATAAAAAATAAATAAATAAATACAACATGCATGATACCTATAGCTCTAGGGGAATATATAATTACCTTATAAGGGTAAAAATAAAATCCCTTATTTTTTTTATTCAAACACAATATTACAACTTATAACAAGTTTTGAATTTTTAAAACGTCCCTTAACTCACCCCTTTCTTCCTCTCTCTCTTCTCTTCTTTTCAAACCCTAACCGTCACCCCTCTCTTCTTCTTTTCAGAGGGGTGATTTAGGGTCAACTTTGACCCAAAAATCACCCATCCGAATTGTTTTTCCTTCTATCCTAATTGAATAAGTGATTTAACATATTTTCTGTTTTCTTTTGTTTGTTTTTGTGATTTCGTCGTCTCTGAATGACTTTGTTTGTTTTGATTTCCCGTCTTTGTGCGGTGTGTTTTTTATTTCCCGTCTTAGTGCGGTGTTTATTTGATTCAGGTTGAAAGATTAGCTTTGAGCAAGTGTAGATCCGATCAATGACAATGACTTTGGCGTCGTCAACATTGCAGATCCGGAGACATGAGTATTTCGGAGACATGAATATAGTCATATTAGTCATATTTGTAGGCATATGTACTTTACCATTTTATGCTATTAACATGGATGCTGTGAGTTTGTTCACAGATTCATCCTTTTTGTTTTTAGCGAATTTGAATTTGTATTGTATCGATGTACTCCATCAATTTGAATGAATGAATATCATTTATTTTTGTAAAAAAAAAACAAGTTTTGAATTTTTAAAAAGTTAATTTTTTAATAATTTTTTTATATTTTTATGTCGGAGACATCACTTTATGAATATATTTATATACTTATTTAATTAATAGATGATCTAAGAACACTGTTAGGTTTTTTTATTTAAAATAAATGTTATTATATCACCAATTTTTGTATTAAGAGAAAAATAAAATAGACAACGATAAGAGTTTGATCTATAGTTATTGGATATAGAGGTTTTAAGTTGGAGTCTCTATCACCAATTTTGTGTTTAAAAAGAAGGTAAATATAAACTCATTTGTAAATACTATTTAAACTATAAATTATCACCATCACTTCATTCCAATTTTGTTCCTATAAATTAAGAAAAACAAACCGGAGAAACTCTAGAACCTATAAGTAGATATGCCCAATATATATATATATATATAAAAAGTAGAAATGCATAGGGTATCAACAAGAATGAACTGAGACATAACTAAGGAAGTAGAACGCCAAATTTGAAGCTGGTGATATGAAAAACCACTCACCATTGTTTGGTCAAACGCTTACGGATAATAATGATGAAGCAAATCGATCACTAGTAAGCTTTATTTAAAGAAAAAAAAAATTAGATTCACCATTTTACTTATCTCTCAAGTCACACCTTTTATACTTATCTCTTTAGTCATATCATTGTATTTCTCTATAAATAGAGATTACACGTAAATATTTGGATATCACATGAGAAAAATAGAATTCTCTCATCACTTTCTTTCTCTCCCTTTCCACTTCTCTTTAATCTTGTTCTTATTCTAAGAGTTTTATAACATGTCATCAGTACGAGTATACCAACCGAGGCATGCAATTCTCCGTAATCTATTTTTTTAGGCCAAATACCTCCCTGCGTCCTTTAAGTTTTACGTTTGTTTCACATAGGTCCTTTAAGTTTCTAAGGTTTCAAATAGGTCCTTTAAGTTTCGAGTTTATTTCGGATAGGTCCTTTAAATTTATAAGGTTTCAGATAGGTCCTTTAAGTTTCGAGTTTGTTTCAGATAAGTCCTTTACCTTTGGCTTAATAGAGGTTGATAGAAAAGACCTATCTGAAACAAACTCTAAACTTAAAGGACCTATCTGAAACCTTATAAACTTAAAGGACCTATCCGAAACAAACTCGAAACTTAAAGGACTTATCTGAAGGCTTAGAAACTTAAAAGATCTATCTGAAACAAACATGAAACTTAAAGGACCCGGGGAATATTTGACCAATAAACAAGTTTAATTTACGTATGATTATATACTATATTGTTATAATTCCATCAATTTTTTTTGAAGAAGCTAAATTAGTCGACCCAAATTGACATAAGGGAGAATCAAACCTGGGATGCAGGTCCCAAGCCAATACCACCGGACCAACCCAAATGGGTTATAATTCCATCAATTGAAACCTGTGCCTTATAGATACATTAAATCATTATTATGTGAATTGTATTATATTATTGTGTTTATTTATTTCATATGCATTCCTGAAGTATTGCATAAGGATTACTCTCATATTATAGGAATAAAGAGATCTCGATAAATTATGTCATGAATGAAAGATCTCAATAAATTATTTCATGAATTGAATGAGATGGAACCGAAATAAAGTAAACGTTGACGTCTTTTTGCATATAATATAGCGTTGTATGTGATAATTAATAATGAGGATCATGAATTATATTCTATTAAAGATTATAGTTAAAAAAAATATACAAATGAAAAGAGACAGTTTAAGTGAAATCAAACTAGTTTAACAAAACATAATTTGTTTGGATTCGTAGTCCGCACACTTCAAGGTGAAGTTAAATGAATATATATTTGATAGGCTTAATTTCAGTTCTAGCCCCCTAACTTTTCCAAAGTTGCGATTTTGGCTCCCTAAGAAAAAAAACTACAAAAGAACCCCCTAAGTTTTGCAACTGTATCAGTTTTGGCCCCCCAAGGCAAAAAATAATAATAATAATAACACGTGTCACCCACTTAGGGTGCCACGTCAGCGTAGACCGAGTCAATATCAGTCTTGGGGGCCAAAACTGCTACAGTTGCAAAACTTAGGGGGCTGTTTTGTAGTTTTTTTAGGGGGGTCAAAATCGCAACTCTTGAAAAGTTAGGGGGCTAAAATTGCAATTAAGCCTATTTGATATGTTCACCAAAATAGAATGTCTACCATTTATTTTTAAGAGAAATATTCATCTGAAGTAAATTCAAGAACTTTTTCATACTTGATTAAGTTCAATAGCACATGAAAGACTCAAATTATGTGAAAGATGTGTTACAATTTATTTGTATGGATCACTTGATATAGTGTTATATGAAACTAAGTGAGTACATAAATTTTAAACGTATTAATAATGTTTTTATTAATATTATTATTATCATCAAATTAAATTTTAAACGTAAATACAATTGTGATTCCCTATTTTACCTAAAATATTTTAGTCCCTCCATTTCAAAATCTAAAATTTTGGTCTCTATTCTCACGTATTTTGTGACCAAAATTATAGAGTAAAAAAGTGAGTTTTAACACAAATATTGAATTTTGGCCTTTAAAGTGATGAATTTATTTATGGGTTTTGCTAGAAGACACCTTTTATAAAGGTGTCTTTTACCAAGTTATTCTATGAGCATTTGTTAAAAGACACCAACTAATTTTTATGAAAGTGTATTTTAACAAAGTTATAACTAAAAAGTGAAAACCACACTTTAAGGTGTGGGTTGCTAAAAGACACCTTCATGAGTGACTTCTAGCAAAACTCTTTATTTATAGAGATTTATTTTTCCCACCCTATGTCTTTCCTCGCGCGCCCTATTTTTATCCAAAATTACCCTCGAGATAATCCGGACTATATAATCCGGACACGTCCGGAGTATAAATTCCGAACAACATCAGTACACAGAACTGAAACAGCTTCGCCTGACTTTGTTGTTTTTATCAATATTTTTCAATAAATCAAGATATATCTATGTATAAAAGACAATTAACTTAATATTGTATCAAAAAATGATTATATATATCATTATACCAAAAAAGAGTTGAATTTATATCATTACACATTTCATCTAATGATATACATTTCAACTAAACTAATGATATATATCTAATCTATGGCACCATAAGATCAATGGGACTATCATCCACTTCAACCTTCACATCAGGACCAGAACCAGGACCAACCCTCTCATCGGGATCAAGATTTTCAATAATGTACAATTCTTCGTCATCTTCTATCACCGCTACACCCGCCGCCCGACTTATCTCATTATAATCTGCCATCCGGCTGGCATATCTATCAGGCCAGGTGTCTGCATCCTCTCGATGGTATCGTCTCCATAGAGCGGAAGTGGGAGGAATTGGACAATCATCCTTCAAATCCAATGCCATAAAATGGTTGTCATTCACATATGCCAGACACATCAACGGATCGATACTTGGCGGCGGCGGTGGACCACATAGAGGGAAATAAGTTTCTGATTTCCCAATGGACAACACAACAACCGTTTGGTTGAATTTTTGTGCGATGAGAAAACCCATATCCGGCATGGTCATCCATTTATCTCGTGGTGCATTCCCAATACCGCCGTAGGATAGAGCGTCTGAGACCTCTTTATACCGCCTATCATCATTAACCATCCTCCGATAGCAGAAATTTTCTACACCGACAAGCTCTTTGTAAAGGTTGTACCAGACTATTTGGTGATCATCAACAGTCAAGTTACGTAGGACCGCAACTGCTCAAAACCCACAATGACCATCACCAGGTACATCTGTAACCTTTTCAATAAAGTCATGCATCCAAATTGGGATTTGGTCTTTGTGTGGTATGTCGACTTTAAAGAGTGTTGACTTCTTCGGATTTTTTGTAGTTGGCTTAGGAGGAGTAGGAGACATGTTTCTTTTCCGTGCACTCTTTCTACTCGTCCCTGTTGATTTTGTCTGTGAACCCTGTGTCTCTTGCTCATGAGAGTCAACAATCTCCCATAGCAAAGGGGACCGCCTTGGCAATTCCAGAACCATGCACATCTTCAAGTAAAAGAAGCGGCAACATAATAGGAGGTTCAATCTCAGGTGGATCATCATTTGGGGCATCAACCGGAACAACCATATCTGAAAACAGTGCCAGACATAGTCAGAAAATGAACACAGTTTCTATACTGGTGCAGTCCGGAATTCGAAATCCGGAACGGATGAATGCAGTCCGGATTTAATATTTCGGATCAGTACAGTACATATCATATGACGTGATCAAAAGAAAATCGCCTAAAAAACGAATGGGGGAAGGTTTATATACACATTACCTTTACATTCAGTCGAAAATGATGATGTTAACCCCCCTTGATGGCCAGATTGTTGCTCCAAACCACGTTTTCGCCCTAAATGGTGTGTTTTTAGAGGTGTAGGGAGTGTTTGTGATAAAGTGGTTGTGCTTCAGCTAGGTTTTGGAGAACTATATATTACCTAGCTGTCCGGATTTCATTTTCCGGAAAAAAACGACTATTTTTCCCGCCCAGTTCAAATACAGGGTGTTCTGAATTGGTATTCCGGAATATAACCATTGTGTCCGGATTAAGTTTTCGAGTAGTCTTCCACCCTGATCAAGTCCAAGTTTCACAAGTGACATAAAGCAGAGTGATTTTCTAATCATTTCAGATTATACTATCTGAACGATGTCCGGATTATAATCCGGACAAAAGGTATTTTCGTCAAAATCACAGGGCACGCGAGAAGGCAACATGGTGGGAAAAGTAATGCTCTTATTTATATCTTCTCTTCAATTTTTTTTAACTAGTATATATATATATATAGGGGCCGCTAACTTACACCCACCTAAAAACACTAAGGTGCAAGTTAGCAAGCTACACCCACCTAAAATTATTAAGGTGCAAGTTAGCAACATTCACTAACTCACACCCACTTTCATCATTCCAAATATTGTTTCCTTAAAAGTTGTCTCTATTACATGTTTTCCACCTTAAGCATGCCATTGTCTTTTTTGTTTCTTTTTTTAAGGATTTTGTTTTTTTTAAAGAGCCAAAAAAAAAATTCATTATATATTTAATTTGGTAATTAATATTATGATTAGTGTTTTTTGCTAACCAAAGAAATGGAGTATAAATAAAAATCAAAGAAATGGTTCAACGTCAGTGGTTTTTTCCATAGAAAAATAAAATAAAAAATGAAAAACAACTAGTGACATACAATAAAGGGATTCTGTTACGTGCGTGTTTTTTATTTGAAAAATAAAGGGAATTTGACAAAAATATCCCTTTAATTTAGATGACACAGACATACAACAAAGAAATTTGGTTTTTTAGTAAAATATAAGTGGGTGTAGCTTGCTAACTTGCACCTTAGTGTTTTGGGGGTGAGTGTAATTCAGCAGCCCCCATATATATATATATATATATCAATCGACTGAACCACTAGATACTTCACACAAATAACATGCCTAAAATCAGTATCTAAGTGAGTTTTGTAGTAAAATGATGAACTATTCCTTTTTTTTTTCTCCTCATTGGAAGAACCATGATATGACAGCGTGAGTAGAAAAGAAATGGTTGAAGTAGCTCATATATAAGTAAAAGTTGATTTATTTTCTCAAATTTAAAGTTTGAAATAAAAAATCATTAAAGGTTTGAGTTTCATAAAATCTATAATTTAATTTCTATCTTGGAGCAAAATATACTTGAGTTGCATAAGTGTGATGTGGTATTGTGGGAGCCGTTTAATAGTTATGGAACCAATTTTGAGTTTCATACAAACTTGCCACCGGAGAAGCTCTAACAAAAAAAAATCTCAATTGTTTTTCTCTGTATCAGATAGTATATGCCCAAGGGAACTAATTGCTATCTAACTCCATAACTAAGATTATCTATCAGATAAACAAGTTGGCAAACAAATATGGTAATGTAACAAAAAAAAACAAATGTGGTAAGCAAACTACCTAATACAAACACTAAGAACAGAACGTGTATGCATTGGGACTACATGAACCCATTTACATCAAAGTGTAGTAAATGAGAGATTAATGGTGAAGCATTTTTCTCTCCCCTTTAATAAACATAAGGCAAAATTCTCCATGGAACAAGTTTACGATACTCTAACCATATATCTTTATACTTCTCTGCACAACGAGCTTCATCCCTTCTTTCTCTCCAGATTAACAGAATCAGAAGATAAATTGGATAGAAGTATGGAACTGGTGAACTGCAACAATCAGTAAATTCGTTATAAAACGGATAACATTGTTTTCTTCTACAAAAATCTTTATCGAATATCAATAACTTGATATTAACATCATAGAGTTAATGAGATCACCTGATGCCACAAGGTAAGCTAAAAGAGAGAGCAAGCAGCAAGTCCCCTAGGTAGTTACAGTGTCTAGCAACACCCCTTTAACAAAATAATGATAATAAGATTCATAAATTCAATGAGAAACAGCAACAATAATATGCGCATATTCTAACCATATCCATGATGACAAATGATAATGATAATATTAAATACATATTAGGCTTAAATGCACTTTTCGTCCTCTTATTTTCACTGCTTCACGATTTTAATCCCTTCATTTCTAAATCCGAAAATAAAGTTCTCTAGTTTTTGAAATTTCAGAAATTTTATCCACCATTGAAGTTGAACTCTTGTGTTTGCTTATATAAAACCTAAAAAAATCATATTTTCCAACAAGTATGCATTGTGCATCACTCTTTGACTTGCAGCTCATTATTCAACTTGACATATAAGGAAAAATAAATCTTAAATTCAATGAATGGGAAAATTTCGAAATTCTAAAAACTGGAAGACTGTATTTTCAGATTTTGAAACACAGGAACTAAAATCGTGAGTTAGTTATATTAATTCTTGTTACAAGTTATATTAATTCCAAGCAAAATAAGACTAATGTCCTATTCTTTTAACCACAAAACATGTGAAGATGGAAAGAAAAGAACAGTGAAAAAGATATCAAATGAAAAGAGATCTTACCAATAACCAGACGCAAGTAGCTTGCCTCCAATGACTTTTGGAGGATTACCCCAAATAGGAGCCTTTGGATTCTTCTTGAAATCATGCTTTTGCTTGTTTGCTCCTCGAAATACCATGTATCTGCAGTTATATTTTCAATTAAAGTTTACAATTCTACTAACAGAACTGCTTATTTGATATTGTGTTAACTTTAAGTCACCTAAGAAGTGTGTGTGGTGCATTATAAAATTCACTTTTACAATTTATGGTTAAGTTACCCGATGAGGAAGACAAAGCAATTAGCTACAACAGCTGCCATTGTTAACTCAACCTTGTTCCTCAAGAGCCACCAGCCCTAATAGAATTCAGATTGTCAATACATGCAAGACTTTAAGACGTAAAATAAAGTGAAGGTAAATAAAACTTTGCAAGGAAATGTTGTTATGACTTATGACTCAGGGGATGCTATAATGCTATTTGAAAATGAGGCATTATTCTAATTGAATATTATCTTGAACTATTTCCCAGCCCATTTTCTTGGACATTATTTTTATTTTAACTTGTCTTCTTGAGTTCATTTTGTCATTGATATGTAATGCACCAAGTATTTAGTTACTAAATTAATTGGACATGTAATGTTCGTTGATGTTGATGAGCTTTCTTTTGTAAAGAAAAGAAAATAAAAGTATGATTTTAAGTATTTAAAAGTACTATAGTATACATGTTTTCAAAGTCTTAATAAGTTTAGAAGTCTGATATCATATCAAAGTGAATCCTTATGAACCTTAATTGTTAAAATCCTTGCAATTCCCTAAGCACCCATTCCTATTGGATCAGGAAGGTAGGAGACAGAGAAATGAGAAGGAGAGATAAAGTAGATATGATGGATAAGTGAATTAAAACGAGGGAGATGAAAAAGTGAGTTACAACAGTATGCCATTGCTCAAAACAAGTAATGTCTCTTTCATGGCTTTGCAAAATAAATTGCAGGTTGGAACATCTTTATTTGTCAACCAAGTTGTAATTATGACAGATACCTGTATGCTAAAAGTAAAAGGAATCCACACTAGATCTCCAAAGACCAACATGAAGCCCAGTCTCTCTGCAATTATGTCCCATCTGCAAAAGACAAGAAATGGTTAGAAAAGACAACACTACTATCATATACTAATCCCCCCCAATGCATCTATGACATGCAAATTAAATCGTATCAGTCTATTGTCATTGAATTCTAAGATGGGTGGTTCTTCCCCTAGTGCAGAAAGGTAATGCATAGACTGCATCAATAAACTTGACCATAGCAAAAAATCCACAAGTATAGGTGCTTGTAAATTCAATGTAATCACCCCCTCCAAATAAAATACAAGCCAACCACTTGCAAGCATACTTGTTGATATTTTTTTTATTTGAAATGCATGACATAACTCTAGTTTAAGACATCTCAACGGAGTCCAAAACAATCTTGATTTAGTCTGCAATTTTATAAGCATGACATGAACCATAGAAAATTCCTAACCTAATTTGATTTTTTTAGTAAAACTTGTTAGGTATTTTTTTTCCATCAGTGCAAGAATTCTGTTTTACAACAATATGAATGAATGCCATCATTATAAAACTTAAATAGGACATGTTACCGATGATGAAATCTAAAGAGCACATCAACCTAATACTTTTCTAGTCACAAAGGTGTAACTCACGTGGATGTCATGTACTCTTCGTGTACAAAGTAGTCCAGGATGTATAGCTGGAACAAATGTGGCAAAATTAACAAAATCAGACACATAATACGAGTTTATTCAATCAACGAAAGAAAGTATGCAAGTTTTTGAGATTACTGCATTGAATAGCTGGAAGAGAATCATTGACTTGCTCAAAGTACCATCTTGATTGCTCTTAGCAAGAACTGATAGATTGATAAGTAGCCACCCCATCATTCCAGCTCTAACGAAGAAAAATCTGCAATTGATAATTTCGTTAGATGTATAGCATCATAATATATCGATTTAAGTTATCACACCTCTTTAATTATGTTGATGGTGTTTATATATTGTCTTATTTCAAAAGTCAGTTAAGATGCATGTGAGCTATATATAAAAATTGTCAGAAGCAAGGAACCACGATGAATAGCTCACATACTTGAGGTCAATACCCATGAACTGAGGATTTAGTTGTATTCCAAACCACCTGTTAAAATAAAACAGAAAACAAAAATCAACAAGATTAACCATAGAAACACAATTTTTTCAGGGGATTAAAAGTGCATGAGGCAGCACTTTTCCAGCCCAGGAGACAAAATTATAGAACATGGTAAATGCAAACAAACAGAATTTTGCCAAGGGAAGTACTTCATTACAAACGCAGTTAGACATCATACTTGCCTAATCTAGTTTGTCCACATAGTACAGCGCAGTCTACAGTCTACTGTGATATCCTTTACTTATTAGACATAATATCTTAAACAAATTCAAGTACTTTATCAACATATTATTTGAAGTGAAAGCACAATACAGAAAAAATATCAATGTTCTCATTTTTAAATAGTATGAGGTGCATGTAGTATAGTGTACATGTACGAAGAATTTTTTCTAAATGTATAAAAAAAGAAATAAAATATCAAATCAGCGTAATAAGTAAGGGATATCACTAAAGCAAGACCAAAATATTAATCCTCTCACTAATTGATATAACCTCTCGAAGACAGCAAAATTTTGCGGGGAGCCAACGGCCAGAAAATGAAAGAATCAAGAAGCTTTTATGGTTTAAATGAAGTGTTAAGTGGGAAGAAATGGAACATATTCAAATTGGAAAAGAGAGGACAAGGGTCATGGAATAACTTATTGCGCAAGCATATTATTTCTGCTGTCTCTCTGAAGGTTAAGAAGTTTATAAGAAATATGTAGATATCTACAACTTCCAAACATTGGCCCTTTTAAACTTTTCCACTAAAGTAGCAACCAGTTAAAGTAATCTTAACCGTTACAACATACCAATCATGTATAAGGTTTCCACTGATATGAGGTTTTAGCGATGAACCTTTACTCCGTGATTTGCAACCGGAAAAATAGAGTATGAGGGCTACCTGCCATTTATATGCAAGAGATGAACATAAGTGATAACCCAAAGCAAAGAAAATATAAAACAGAAGATAATTAAAATGATCAATCTTATTTGTAGTTGCATGACTGTAACACAAACCACAGATAGTTGGTCTTTAAGTCCAAAAATCAATGATATAGGGTTTTTTATAAGTTCAGAAAAGGATCACATGGAATAGTTCAATTGAAGGTTCGCCAACGATTTTTTTTACACAACAAACCACCAAAAAGACCATCTTCTAACTGGATTGATTAAATGTCTGATATGCGATAGAGTTCAATGGTGTACCCATGTGGTTAATACCACCTAATAAGCTACGATTCAGAAAGACATTTTTCTTTTAATAGAATTGTCGATTGCGTTTAAAACTGTGGTATTCGCCTACATTATCAATTCTATCACAGTTGTAGAATATATTTTAAAAATAATTAATTTACACCAAATTGGTGTTTAAAGCAATACATATCACTTGTAAGTGTTTACAAAGACAAACACGACCCGTAAATAAATAAGCAGATACGAGTTAATTCTAAGCTTACATACAAGAAAACTGAAGATAAAAGTTGTAGACAGCAGCTCAAGTCCTCTATCCGCTATGGCCTGCAAGAATTATCAAAACAGCTTTACTAAACGTGTTAAGTTCTACACACAATTCTAAATTACACCCCAAAACTGCAACTGCAGCCGCAATATATCATTTTAGAACTCTCCACAATGGCATCGCAACTGTAATGCAGCCGCATCTGTTTGCATTTTGCTGCAGTATAAAAATTCCAGCATAACTGCAACTACAATTTAGGACCATCCTAATCTTCCTAAAATAATTGTTGCAGCATCAAAAGTCACACTATAGGCAACTATGCTCCTAGCTTGCATTTCATGAACTTAAACAAATACGTCGAATTTTATTCGATAAACAAACTGAATTATCAATACAAATTACGTAAACACTTACAGTAGGAGATACAAATTCCATCTTGGCACTGATCCAAAGAAGTCCAACCAACAGAACAAGCGAAAGTAAACCTTAAAAAATACAAATCATATTAAATCTCTATCATACGAAAGAACAAGAAACAAAAACAAATTAACAAAGACAGTAACCAACCATTGCAGCGATAATGAAGACGAGTAGAATCAGAGAGAACAACACCAGGAACAAGTTTTCCAGGGAGAATGGATCCAACAATGGCTAAGTAAGTAAAAAATCCCGCGAGTAAAGCAACCTGACCCAGATTCGAAAAATGCAAAAAGATATGAAATTGATGATTGAATTGGAATAAATCATTGAATTAAAGAAATGGGTTGTGAGTAGTTTGGACTAACGGAGTTCCATGATGGAATTAGAGCGTGAATGAGAAAATCCAGATCCATATGTGAGACTATGCAGTTTTCAACTTTGATTCAATATCAGGCTGAGAATGCTATGTTGCTAGAGTGACAAGCGGGTAATAGTGAGTGTTCAAGTCCAACATGAGTAGTACGATATGTTATGTCAAGTAGTTTGATTCTTCTTTTTGATAGCTAACTTTTAAAATTGGATTCACCATGTGCTTAGATTGAACAGGTTTGCCCGAGGTTGTAACCGATCTCGGTCGCTCGATTTTAAATCGAAGGTCAAGATCATATTAACTTAAATGACATATTTTTTATTTGAACAATCTCATCTTAGATTGAGATAAAAAATGATTGTATTTAATATTAAAGTAGATTGTTGAGTTTGACTCAAAATTTGATATTTGTGTTTCAGCAAAATCGTGGTACGATTTGGAGAAATTGTGACACAAGTTTGGTTCAAAAATTGGAGTTTTGATTCGACAGGAATGATACAACGATTTGTAGAAATCGGGGCACAATTTGTAGAAATTGGGGCATAATTTTGGATAACGTTCAATTTAACTATGTATGAACTGGAAAATTGGGGCACAATATGACGGGATCATAAACACCTTTTAAGCACTCTTGACCCATTTGTTGAGTAAGCTTGGTGAATCTTGTGGAAACCAAAGGAGAAACTTTAAAGGTATTTAAATATTAAAAGTTGAGCATCTTTGAGTGAAGTTCAAAGTTTCAAGATGAAAATCTTGGAGAACCAAAAAAAGGGGCTCTTGAGAGAGGGTTGGTGCCTCTTGGGGAGAGATTCATGGGGTGAGAAACACATCAAAGACGAGTCTTTGTGAGCAACTTGGGTGAGTCTTGGGAGACCAAAAGAGAAGATCCTTAGGAAATCAAATGCTAAGTGTTGGTTCTCTTTTTGGGGTTAAACTCTAGAGCTAAGAAACAATTGGAAAACACCTTGGGTGAGTGAAATCAACGAGTCTCTTGTCCATGGGAGGAGATTCAGAAAAAGGTAGAAATTAGGTGTGTTCTTGGAGAGCTTGTTGAAACTAATTTCTTGCAACCCCTTTATATCTATTTGTAAAGAACTCATTGATAATGGATTGAAGAGATCAATCTATCCTCTACGGTAGGTCATTGTTGGACAGAACTGCCTAAATATTTCTATTTCTTGGTGTTGTTCCTTTTCTCTCTACTTTTTTTTTTGTTTATTCTTTGGTTCGATTGCGGTTTTTCTTTACACTTGATTTCTAGATTAAATCTAGATTGTTGTCGTTGCTTGTAGTTATTTTGATTATTAGTTGACATTGATACTTGCCCCACGAATCTAAATTTCATTGATGTAGAATTTGGAGCTATCAAATTTACAACATAGATCTTTGTCCATGTTTAGATATTTATATAAATCGGTAAAGAAATTTGGTTGTGGGTGTTCCAGAAAGGTCTATATGAAGTAGTTTGGTTATCCTTTTGATAACTAGCTTTTAAGTGTGGTTTCCCAAGTAGTTTGGTCCTCAAATTTGCATGCATCAATCAATTTAATCCCTCAATTTTTTGAAATAGTTAATAAATGTTAATCAATTTAGTCCATCTTTCAAGTCTTGCTGTTAATAGTGCTGATGTGTCACGTTAAGCGCTGACGTGGAATTCCAAGTCACGATCAGCTTCCACGTGTACAATGATGAATTTGATTGAAATTTTCTTTGAATTTTATTTTTCTGGACTTTTTTTTTTTAAAATGAAAGTCAACACAAATTGTTAGACTGTCAAATTGATCCCTGAATCATTCATTAAAAATCAAGTTGGTCCCTGAATTATGTCACTCACTATCAAATTGATCCTTAAATTATTTATCTTATATATCAATTTAATCCTTGATACTGTCAATTAAATGCTAAAAGCTAAAAGAATGTGAAGAATTTGATTCGATTCCATCTCACTTAGGTTAAACCTTGCTCAAACTCTTCTTATTTGGTTATTCCATTTTAATCTTACTGTAATCAAATCAGGTACATGTTCTTCATTTTCACAACATTTCATGCTTTTTTTTAATTATTTCGTGATTTCATTGGTTTTGAATTTCATGATTGTTCATGTAATTTTGTTGAGCAGTTGCTATGAAAAGGCATTCTACTTTGTGTGTTGTTGAAGATTTGATGGGTTTGGTTAGATCACATGAAATTGCTATTTTTGAATATACTTTTCCGGTAAATGGTTTTTCCTCAAAATTTATATGTTTGTACTTTGAAATTTGAATGAATGAAGAGAGAGAGGTTCAATGTGTTGTTTACTGTTTACCGTGAGGTGAAAGATTCCATTTTTAGTTGTTACTAAAAGTATTTTACTAAGTCATAATTTGGATAAACAACTTTATTGAGTGCTTATAGTAAAGGTATTATTTATAAACTAGGTTTGTCAGTTATTTGAGCTTGTCTACTAGCATAAGCACTTTGAGACTGTTTGGGAGATCTTTTGAAAACACCTTATGACTGTACATAAGTTGTTTTCAACTTATTTTCAGAAGTTCTTCAAGATAGCTTACGAAAACAACTTATAGGGAAAAACTGACAAGTTCATAAGCCGTTTGGCATAGTTTCCAAGCTTTCTAAGATATAGTTAACGTTCAAGTTGTCTCTCTTGATCCTTTCACCTTTCGATGCTTAAGGACACATTCATATCTAACAAACATGTTTCACTCCCATACCGACTAAGGATCAGAGAGCTATATCATTAGAAGTAAAAGTGATCAATTCTTACTTCTAAAGATTTTGAGTTAAATCAGTTTGTTAGAAAGAAGCTCGACGTTATAGCTTTATATATTGCAGGTAAATAATGTCATAACCTCACCATGTCTAAACCAGGGGAAAGAGTTTAGCTCATGGTGAGCTGAATCTTAGAGATGAAGATGAAAATAAACATAATGAAAACATGGAAAGCTAAATTGATAGATTAAATAGAGCTAGTACAAGATTAATTACAATCCTTTACGGAAAGTGGTGAGTTAAAAGCATCACCAAGTAATCTAACTCTAAACCTCTAGAATCTATCAACCATGCTCATCTATGGAGAAGATGAGATGGAATGAGAACTCTAAAATTGTTAACCCTAGCTGAAACCTGACCTCTCCAATTCTATTACAAATTTTCGGACCTTTGGCACCAACGCATGATTGTCATTTTATTGTACAAGGCCAACCACTATAAGTTGTACCCTTTAGTCATTTTACATATGAGCTGTCCTTATCATATCCTACCTACTCCTGACATATTCCTCTATTATTCCTAGGATTCCAGTCATTGGAGTTAGCTCATATTCTTCCTCATTAAGCAATGTGGTCCCCTGGGTCCGTACTAGTTGACGACCCGACTTGCAATCCAGGGCACTGTAACTTTCCAAATCTTCAGCGAACCAATCTTCATCCACGCTGCAACTTTCAGTATATTCAGAGCCATTTCTTTTCCTACATCATCAAACATCCATGACAAACATTACTAGTTCAAAAGGATTAATTAATTAACACTAAAAACAACTTAAACTAAAAAAGAAAATCCTAAATAGGCATTGATTATATGTCTTAGGCAATGCAATCACTCAATTTCTTGTCCATCATGGGAGCTAAGTGCAACGTAATAGCCAACTATTTTGCCGGTTATCACTTAAGTTTGTTGAATGGCCAACCACATCAAAGTTTGATTGATTTGTTTGAATCCAAAGTTTCACATGCGTTTAATAATCACCTCTTTAAGCTTGTTAGTATTCCCGGAAAACCTTTATTGTTCTACACTTCTTCTGGTGAGCCTAAATTTCCTTTCTACAAGAATATGAAACTCGTATATATAAAGGGAGTGGAGGAAGGGTTGCTTCTTGAAGTGGCCCAATGTATCATTGAGTTTTTGGATTATATATATTATGCATCCGGGTGAAATATTTAGTTGTCAATGTGACCCTCAAAGGTTGAAGAAATATTTCAGTAAGTGTCATTGACTTGTTAAATTTTTTGAGATGGTATTGGTTCCTCATGTATTGTGCTGCTCTTTTTTGATAAAATGGCTCTAAATTTGAGGAGAGCAAGGTTTGATATGTTTCTCACCGAGGATACTTCTTCAGGGAAAGTCTATGGCTCATTGAAGGATCAGAGGGACAAAACTTGTTATGTTGCTCATGTCGTTGAGGAGAAAAGAGAAAGAAAGATACTGCTACGGTTGGTTCGTTGCTACAAATTGCTGTGGTACAATCTCGCAAAAAGTTGATGACTTATGCATCCATGCCAAGTAATTCAAATACTTTTGCTACAACTTCAATACTTGTTCATAGTGTTTCTTATCCGTCCCTTATGGAAGAGTCTTCTGAAAAACTTATATCCCTCGAGTCTGATTTGAGCTAGTGGATGGCTTAATGCATAATGAGGATGGAAAAAAGATGAAAAAAGTTGGTGATGCTAGATATACATGAACTCGTCCTCTTATCACTTAAGCAATATGTGCGGCCTTTGTCAAGGGTAAGAAAACACCTACAAACCGAGAATACATTGCGAAGATGCTTAAGTAAGATAAGATGAAGCTACAAATAAGAGTTGATGAGGTGGGTGATGTTGCCGACATCATCGCGAAATTGAAGTCTTAAGTGGAGACATTAAATAAGAAGTCCACTGTCGATAAGTCCATCAAAGATTTGAGGAAGCTTCTGGAGGTTGAGAGGAAATCCTATGAAAGCGTTGATAAGTGGTTCAAATGAAGTTAACGTAACTATGTTTTAAGGCACTCATTACCTTCTTTTACAAGAAATATTATGAAAAATCCCCATTAAATATTAAAATACTAGATCAAATATGAATTTTATTGAACTATTACCTTTTCCCCATACATTTTGTAGGTTAAAAGAGTAAATGATGCAATGATGAAGATTGCTTAGTTAGTGAGTTTACTTAACCATAAGAAATCCAAAAAGAATATTTAGCCACTAATGAAGCTTTGAAAAAAAATTACTTTATCAAAAAGTAAACTTAGCCACACAACATTTTCAAACCCTAACTTAGAATCATAGAATTTACTAAATGATTAAAATATACACGAGTGCATGTAAATATGATAAAATAGTAGTTTGATTGTTGCAAGGACTATATCAAAGTCCATGCAACAATAGATAAACAATAGCTCCTCAAAACATAAGAGCACACTGCGAAAACCGAAAAACAAAAACGATCAAAGAAACTTGAATTTCTTTTGTAATTTCTTTATTTATGTCTGCAGAACCTTAAAGAATAACCGTTCATATATTCTTTTACACTAAGAAAATTCAATTTCTAATGTAACAAATCAATGCTTTGAATAATGAATGTTATATAACAAATATATAATAAATTGAAGTCATAAAAAAGTAATTGATGAATGAAGTATTGTGAATGCCAAGTTCTGCTAGGAGTTGGGAACAAAAGTTCCAACATATCCAAAGGCCAGGATGAAGAAAGCAATTGCTTGCATATATAGGAATAAGAAGTAGTAATTTTTCCCATACATAAGATCATAGCAGCCACAAAATAGGAGGTAGAATCCAACAAAAAGTTCTGACATGTGAATCCTAAAACACAAAAAATATCACTAAAAAAATGAATTATGGATTGATAGTATGGAATACTCTCTAATATATATTTTTTTAAAAATTTTCAATCAGTCTCTAATTTTAAATGTAAGCAAAAAGTCTATACAACAAATACATTGACCTTTTTTTTATTACCCGTTTCCAATCTTAAATTGATGCTTTTCAAGTCCTTTACTATCTTGGTCCTTAAGAGCATTTCCATGTTTTTCGGTGACAACCCATTCATTCACTCTACTAGTCTCTAGTAGACCAATAATTGTTGCCTTTGCTCGATTTAGAGACATGGTATTCTCAAAGAGAATCCAAAATACAACTAAATGCAATGACCTGAAAATAAAATGAGAAACGAATTGAGTAACTTCATCAAAATTCTAATTGCAAACAAGTCATTGTAATCAAACTCCAATAATCTAGAATCCACTTTTATTTGTGAAATTCGATTGTAAGAATACCTCGAAATTCGTAGTAAAAATTATCATCTAATTTAAAAACTTTTAATAAAAGTATATTTAAATATTTAACCTTGATAAAAAGAGATACTTTAACTAAATGTTTTAAAATTTAAAAGTTCATAAATTGATAATTTTGTTCAATTGAAGAAGGAGTAAAACTTTAGTTTAATTGTCTAGAAGTTCTAGTTCAACTGACAAATGCCGAAATTGCAAGGCTAGACGTCGTGACCCGGGTTCGAACTCGAAACCTCGCAGTTGTGTATGAGTTTATTTTCAGTGAATTACCACTTCATGTAAGACAAAAAAAACTTTAGTTTAATTAATATTCAAATGTAAAAAAGTTACACTTGTATCCAATCACATCTCACCAAATAAAAGGAGGTTGGATTTAGAGAAAGAAGTTAGATTTTGACAACATGGTGAACCAATGTTTAAATTCAGATTGAAAGATGTATTCATATTTAGTGTTTAACATACCTCAGATAAGATTACTTCTCATTTAATTGCTCTATATGTTTTCTTTGTGTGTATGCGCATCTATGTTAATTAATAAACTTGCGAGCTTATTTTATACCACAACAAAAAGCTAGAAATCAAAGCTTTTCAATATAATTGGATATGGGATTGTAATCAATTTTAAGACCAAAATCAAAACATATGGTCAAATATAGTTTGACCAACCCAACCTGTAGAACCTAACAAAGATTGAGACAAATGAAAGAGATGAAAAGTTAACTAAAAAAGACCTTGGTGCTGCAACCGCGTTTAGGAGGGTGATGATGGAAGGAATATAAACAGTTCCCCATTTAGGGACCACAACCTCAGGCACCATAACAGTTGCAGGTAACACAATGCAATATAACACAAATGTGTTTATGTGGACCACAATCTTCCGAACAAAGAAAAAACTGTAAATCATATATGTTTTCTTCCACAAAGACACTTTCTGCCATAGGCAAATTAAATTAGCAGATGAATGATGAATATTTATATCATAATTTAAATTGTAATTAGCTAGTGTATTCATTAAGGAACCAACCAATTACCTTGTTTGTGAGAATCTCCATAATCGTTTTCCTGAATAGATTGGATGGCCCACATGACCATCGATGTTGTTGGTACCTATAGGCATTTAAAGTACTTGGCAATTCATTTTTAACCTATGCCATATAGCAAGAAAACCATATATGTTAAAATGAGACCAATGTAACGCAACACTACTGTCACATTAAAATTTGGCAACATACTAGATAAAGAGATATGACTAATTTTGAGATTGAACTAAGAAAATGGAACCTGTATATTGGAGAGGTATAAGAATTTCCATCCTTCAAGACTGGCACGTACAGACAGATCCATATCTTCAACTGTGGTCCTATCTTTCCACCCACCAGCTTCATTCAGCGCCGAAATTCTCCACACACCAGCAGTTCCTGTGTCATTTCATTTTCAAGAACACAAAATTGGTTGTAATGTAATGTAAATTATTCATCATGCCACAGCGCAAGAACATAGTTCTAAATTGCCGTAGCTAAGCAAATGCAATTGTGGCTGCATTTTTTTAGAAGTCTCGACAATTTAAATGCGACCACAAATGCATGTGTATTAGCCACATATTTTTTCATAATTTCTCGCAATATTAAGGTTTGCTACTGGCGAATGTAATCGCAATTTAGAACCATGTCCACAAGGAAACATGAACTTATTATAACTTCACTGTTCTTTTTGAAGAGGAAAATGGTTGAAATTGTTTTAGGAATGAGATGAGATTACCATTGAAGCCAAAGAAGGCATAAGTAGAAGACCCCACTTCTTGTTCAACTGTAAAATGATAATCAAGCGACATCTTTTGCATCCTCGTCATCAAACATTCATTCGCATTTACTAAAAACAAAGTAAAAAAAAAAGAAGTCACTCACATTGTGCATAATACTCCCAAATGATCACTCAATACTCCATAATTATAGAGAATCTTGGAATAAAAGATTAGACTCCTGCATATGGTTTTTGTTTGCTTGCCACAATCATTCATAATCATCTTTAAGGGTGGACGACATATCATCTATAAACTTGGCAAACAATCCTATAGCTCATGGAAGGAGCAAGCATATTGAGACCAACAATCATTTTCTTCGTGGCCAAGTTATTAGAGGAAGAATAGAACTAATGTTTTGTAGGTTAGAGGATCAATTATCATGACAAAGCCCTTGAAAATAGAGAAATTCAGAGAGATGAGAACATTCTTAATTGTAGATCATTTACCGGAGAAATTGAATATTTAAGGTTGAAAGTGTATTTCAACTTATGTTTTGGTTGTTATTAGTTAGTTACAACTATTACAATGGCATTTACAAATCTGCGATGCAAATATTAAAATTCAATATTGTGGTGATCCGTGTCACCTCTCTAAAAGTATGTACATGTTCTAACATTTTTATACGGAAAAATATACGCCCTAAATTTAAAGCAAATTTTGATTTTAGTTATAAACTTAAGACACCAAAGTTAAAGCAAACCTGTTCAATCTTAATTACACAGTCGAAAAATCCGATCTAAAAAGAGCCCCAACTAAAAGAAAGGAAAAAAATAACACTAGTCTTATGCGGAGATGGTAAGAGAAGCATACATGGCTAAACAAGAGAGTCATTCAATCACGAAGTGGGAGTGGGACGTAAACCAAAATCTAACATTTCCAAAACAAATAAAATCTACACGGCAATGTAGATTTTATTGTTTCACTTTTTAGTAGCTATGTGTAACTTTGTGTTGATGACAAATTTGTCCGAATCACGTTTGTCACCATGTTTTAGGAAAAAATATTTTAAAGCTTCAACAAAATCACAATTAATGTTAATTCAAGCATGCACTAAATATATCACCGCTATATGCTATGCCGCAACTAATAGGTTAATGCGATTCTAGAAGAATTAAGGGAAAAAGAGAAATTACCAAACTTCCAGCGAGCCTGAACGAGACCTATATCAGGATTATTGACAAGGAATGGAATGGTTTGGCAAAGAAAATCAGGTTCAGGTTGAAAATCAGCATCAAAGATGGCAACATATTCACATTGTAGGACATGGCTATGTTTCATTCCCTCCTTTAGAGCACCTGCTTTGTATCCATTTCTATTGTCCCTAACTTCATACTTTATGTTCACACCTTTGCTTCCCCATTTTAGGCATTCTTCCTGTACCAACTCCTGCAATATTTTTTGTTCACTTGCCACAATCATTCACAATCACCTTTAATACAAATTTATCCCATCATTAGTCATATCATTTACTAGTAATAACTGTTAACACTACTTTAAAATTGAGTTAGAAACAAAAAATAAAAACACATCTCTAACTTTGACGCCTATACTATTTAACATGATTCTTCCCCAAGAAAAGAATTCGAGTTTGTTTTTTTAATCCAGGAATTCGAGCTCGTTGGAGTTGTTCATTTGAGAAGTAGCTTAATTTTGGTATAAAACATTTAAAATAATCGTATGAGTCGATGCTAATTTGAGAATTATTTCATAACGAAACCGGAGGGTCTAAGCCATATATAGGAATAACTTAGGGTGTCTATTGGATTCTAGGATCCTAATTATATACCTTGATTAGAAAGAAGGGAAACAAATTGGTTTTGTAGCATATATACCTTAATTTTTTTTTTGAAAAGCATATATACCTTGATTGTTGGGTCAGTTGAATCATCAAGAATTTGTATGATGATTCTATCAGAAGGCCAAGAGAGTTCACATGCAGCACCAATTGATAGCTGATAAACCTGCATTTAGATACGATAAATAAATGTCAAATTCAAAGAGAGAAAGTAGTGCTTTCAAAAGCTCACATTAAAAATGAAAATTCACCTCTCTTTCATTGTACATTGGGATTTGAACAAGAACCATAGGGTAATTAGAGCTTCCCAACTCAACATCATCCTTAATAGTCTCCCATTTATAACGCTTCTCTGGTGTTCTTTTAAACAACTTCACAAAACAAATGACAACTCCCATGTAAACTATCTCAACCAATATCATCAATGACATGCCTAGGCACATAAACACTGCCACTCTCAGCATTGGCACGATCAAAGGTTCTCTTATTTTCCTCCAAATAAACGCAAGTTGCATACAAACTCCTTCACTAGCTACTTGAAACGCCTCCATATTTTTCTTAAACTTTGTTTTTTATCGCCACAAATGGGAAAGACAATGACCCACTTGGTTGAAATGAAAGTAAAAAAACATTTATGAAAAGAAAAGAGATGTAGAACAGACCATTGACAGTGCGAAGCAAATAAAGGGTTGACCAAGATACATAACGAGTGTGTGTTTGTGTTTTTCTTTGTTGTAAGAGGTATAAAATAATTGTGCACGGCACGATGTGCATGTGAAATTCGAATATAAAAAGTTAATAATTCATCTTTACATTTTTTTTCTTGGATTCGAACCAGACTTGGACATGCAGTAGCGTTTTGACGTCTATTTGACACGCAAAAAATAGTAAAAAATACCTAAATTCATCTCTTATGTTCGACGCACGAGTTGATCTCCTATATTCATTGCATTTTTTGAATTCATTTTCTTCTATTTTGTGTAGTTTTCTTCTTATGTTAAAAATAATCGTAAAATATATTTGAAAAACTATCTATTTTCTATCAATAATGAAATTCTTTAATAGGATGAACTGAAATCTACAAAGCTTTAATTTATTTCCTCTTTCATGAAATAGAATTCTATATTTTTAAATCAAAAGTATTAATTGTTGAGATTAATTCTATATGAATTTTTCTATATATAATATAAAATATAATAGTATAAGGAAAAGCAAGCCTCTTATAAAGGAAAATATACCAATTTGAGAAATTGGGAGATACATCCTGGCTGGTTCACCTATGATTAACATAATCAAGATAATAACTAAATTTCTAACGATATAAGAAATGATTACCGACAAAAATATTGTGATTACTATAAAATAAATGATCATTCATGAATATCTAACATATTTTTCATTACTGGACATTCGTCCCAAGCACCGGTTAGAAATCTGCCTAAATCTTTTTATAGGTCCACAAAATTGATGCTATTAAAATTTATGAATCATATTATATAGTTAATATCGTGTGAATATGATTTTTGTTGAAAAACTCTTTACGTTTTATTACAATAATAATATATACGTTATAAATACAATATTGTTCAAGACATAAAAATTTACTTCGTGAACTTAACTCAGTTGGTAGGAACTATGCATAATATATGATATGTTCGAGGTTCAAACCCCGACCATCACAAAAAAAAAAAGAGAAATAAAAGGTGGCGAGTTTGACGAAATCTCTCTAGCTTCAGACTCTTTCTATTGGGAGCTTTGGTTTGTATACTGTTTGCAGGGTTTTGAGAAACCATTTTATGAGCTCGATCTAGACAGAAAAATGAAGGTTCTTTATGTGTTTGTGGCTTTATGAGACAATTTTTTTTAGGACAAATCAACTAAATTTAACAATTCTCCGCAATATCAAGAATTGAGACCGTTATTGTGATTTAAAATCATGATGTATGTAGATAAGAACCCGAATAGTTAGTTTCCGTGCAAAATGATATCGTTGTAATTGGGTTAGGTATCACGATGTAATCAATTAATCATGCTAGTTTTCTTCTTGGAAAACTGAGTTGAGCAGTTGCATACTTAACTAACTAAGAACTTTTGTTAGATATTAAAATTGAAACTTCAAAAAGTTGAGTGTGCATTGAATAATGCAAACTTTATTAAAAACAAAGTGTCTCTTCAAGATAAATAAGTACAATCAAGATAGAAACAACAAAGCAAACAACATTGTATATAGGCACCCAAACGAACACCCATATACACCGTACATCAAATAAAATTGAGACAAACCAACCAAAGACATGCTACTCGCATCTAAACCCCTTCAAAATAACAACCTAACCGACCAAAAATCATGCAGCAACCTTTGCTAGTTGTGAATAATGAATATTATATTGCAATTTTCTTCATGCTTATGTAAGTTGAAGTCACAAAACCAAAATTGGTGAATAAAGTATTGCCAATGCCAAGTTCTTCTAGGAGTTAGAAACAAAAGTGCCAACGTATCCAAATGCTAGGATGAAGAAAGCAATTGCTTGCATATATAAGAATATGAAGAATTGATTTTTCCCATGCATAAGATCATAGCAACCACAAAATAGGAGGTAGAATCCAACAAAAAGTTCTGACAGGTGAATCCTAATGATTGAACACAAACAAAACAATATGTAGATAGGTAAGTACTAAATATAACTACAAAAAGTGAATTATTAAATGCTATAAGAAATACTCCATTTGTTTTTAAACATAAGAAAAAAAACCAACGGACTAAATGCAAAGATTTTTTTGCTTATATTTGTTGAGACCATGAGAGTAATATTTTACACGTATTTTTACCTGTCTACAATCTTAAATCGAAGCTTTTTGAGTTCTTTACCACCATCTTTACCCTTGAGAGCATCTCCAAGTTTTTCGGTGACAATCCATTCATTCACTCTACTAGTCTCTAGTAGACCAACAATTGTTGCTTTTGTTCGATGTAAAGCTATAGTATTTTCAAAGAGAACCCAAAAGATAACTAAATAGAATGACCTGAAAGAGAAACAAATTGAGTAATCAAACTCTATGGATAATCTAAACTCAACTTTTGTTTATGAAATTCGACCGTGAGAACATCTTCAACTGGATTACTTAGGTTTAAGGCAAATGTGATCTTGAGATGTGTGACTGTAAAACCAAACTTAGGTTAAGGCAAATAGATGAAATGAAAAGTTGAGTAAATAAAGACCTTGGTGTTCCAACAGCTTTTAGAAGGGTGATGATGGAAGGAATATAAACAGTTCCCCATTTAGGGACCACAACCTCAGGCACCATAACAGTTGCAGGTAACAATATGCAATAGAACACAAATGTGTGTATGTGGACCACAATCTTCCGAATAAAGAAAAAACTGTAAACAATATGTAGCTTCTTCAACAAAGACACTTTCTGCAATGGTAAAATCAAACAAGCACATTGATGAATTCAGATAATAAATTATATTATAATTGGCCAATATTCATTAAAGGATCAACCTATTTTTACCTTGCTTGTGACAATCTCCATAACAATTTTTCTGAAAAGATTGGCTGGTCCACATGACCATCGATGTTGTTGGTACCTATAGGCCTTTAAAGTACTTGGTAATTCGTTTTTAACCTATAGTTCAATTCATACCAATGTAACATCATATTTTAGTAACATAGCAACAAGTCAAGAGTTTAGAAATTGGATTAAGAAAATGGAACCTGCAAATTGGAGAGGTATAAGAATTTCCATCCTTTGAGGCTGGCACGGACAGCCAAATCCATGTCTTCAACAGTGGTTCTATCTTTCCATCCACCAGCTTCATTCAACGCCGAAATTCTCCATACACCCGCAGTCCCTATGTCATTTCATTTATAATACCTTAAACATTGACAGTAGTGTAATGTAAATTATTTATCATGCCACATTCCCAACAGACCACAAGAAAACATGAAACTATAACTTCCATTATACTATACTGCTTCCACTATTCTTTTTGAAAAGGAAAATTGATGAAATTGTTTTAGACATGAGATGAGATTACCATTGAAGCCAAAGAAGGCATAAGTAGAAGACCCCACTTCTTGTTCAACTTTAAAATGATAATCAAGTGACATTTGTTGCATCCTCGTCATTAAACATTCATTTGCATTCACTAAAACATAGGGGAAAAACATACAAATTGTAAATCTCATCTACATACATTTTTTTCAAAGAAAAAAAGCACAAATTAAATCTTTCAAAAAAACATAATAGGTAAAATACATTTTTTTATATATTTTGTGTTCCTCATATTCTTATATATTAGTGACCAACGATTATTGCATCTTTGTTTAGAATTATTCTACATGTATATTATTTTTATTACAATTCTTTTTTTTAGTGTATATAGTTGTATTCTATCCTAAATTTCAAAACTTTTATGTATCACACCCACACACGTATTATGTTTTCGGGTTTCATATATTAAAGTTAATGCGATTCTTGAAGAAGAAAAAAAAGCGAAATTACCAAACTTCCAGCGAGCTTGAACGAGACCAAGCTCAGGATTATTGACAAGAAAAGGGATGGCTCGGAGGAGAAAATCGGGTTCTGGCTGAAAATCAGCATCAAAGATGGCTACATATTCACATTGTAGGACATGACTATGTTTCATTCCTTCCTTTAGAGCACCTGCTTTGTATCCATTTCTATTGTCCCTGACTTCATACTTTATATTCACACCTTTGCTTCGCCATCCACGACATTCTTCCTGTACCAACTCCTGCAGTTTTTTTGGTTCACATGTTACAATCACCTTTAGTACAAACTTTACCCCGTCATTAATCCTATCATTTACTATTAAATTATTACCACTATTAAAAGAAGTTGAATTTTCTCTTCACAAAAAAGTTGAATTTATATTAGCCCAAAAAGAAAAAGTTCAATTTTAGACCAAAAATAAAAAAGAATTTCGGCTAGGTTTCACATTTATAAGTTAGCAACGAAATTATAAATGTGTTTAATGTGTCTCATATTTTATTATATATGATTTTATATTGTTGATTCAACTTTTTTTTTTTAAAAGAAGTATGCTTATAACATTTTATTAATAACGAGAGAGTATGTACAACAAGGTATATTATAATAAATAGTTGGACTAGTTGATAACGTGGCAACCCCTACAAGGGTGTGAGCTACCTCATTTGTTTGTCTAACCTTGAACTTGACTTTATAGTTGGTGAAATGAGTAGCAAAAAGACTCATGTAAGATGAAACCACATAGTCAAATTATGTAACATCAATCTAGTGATGATGGATGTCGTTTGTTGTAATCTCTTTAAATCCAAAGTGAAGTCAACACTGTCAAATTGCATGTTACTTACCCATTGTAAAGCGTGAAAAAGTCTCAGACCTTCTCCCAAGGACATTGGACACATTGGAGTGATAGATAAAGACTTGTCCAAAACAAACATACATTCGTCACCATGAATACAAATTCCAATTCCTGTTCTAAAAAAGATGATCGACATTACACTTAATGCAACCTCCTTGTGGACACTGCCACCTAACCAGAACTGTAGCAGCCACTGGTGCATGAAACGAATGACGAGTTGTACCTGATGCACCTTGCCTTGCCGGTGTTGTTGTCGCCATCTAATTACTGCGAGTTGAGCCTATTGAATTGTACTAAGACTAGTTGCTGGAGTAGCAACGTTAGCTAAAACCCATTCCTCTAAGAGGTGACAGATGCGGTCAAAACCTAAGCACGTGATTCTGAGACATCTTGCCAAAGCTTGAGATTTATATGTTTCCTTGCGCTCTAAAAGATAACATCAAACCATTAAGAAAGCTCTTGCAAAAACTGATGTAACAATTCAAAAATAGCATCATCAGTTGTCGAGTTCTTTTCGATGAGCTCCATATAGATTGCATCCCATAGGCCAATCCGCTGCCAAACTTGCAAAGTAAAAGGACATTCGAAGCAAATATGGGCAAGGTTCTCATTAGAGCCATCACGACTTACACAATTTGTAAGACATTGCACTCCTTTATCCTGAAGTCGAATCCAGGTAAGCAAGCACCCATGTCACATATGCCAAAATTATATTATTATCCTTTGGAGACATTTTCAACCTCCAAATACTAGACCAAAACCCCGATCTCCGGAGATGAGAAATATCTACCAACTCTTCCACACATAAAATGATGGCATTCTTGACATAATACAACATTCTTCTCTACTTTTCAAATTAGTCTATCCTCCACTATTTGGTTAAGTAAAGGTATTCAAAGAATAGAGTTAGCTATATCAGGACTAAATACTTGATGAAACACTTCTTGGTTCCAACCCTTCCGCGTGGTATCAATCAAACTACTCACAGAGAAACCTCACATAAAGTGTGGACTCGAAATATTACCATTAATGCAATCACCATTCAACAACCACGTCTCATCAAGAATAGAGATAAAACTACTTGTACCAACACATAACGCGTCCCGCCATAGACTATGAAACACACCTTCAAAGTACTCCTCCATATGTAACATGAATTATGCCTTAAATTAGTAGTCAGATAGCTACGAGACAAGAAATATCGAGCCTTTAAAATACAAACAACTAAGGAATTAGGTTTTGTCTGAAAATTCCATCCTAGTTTCCTTGAAATAGTCAAGTTGAAAGGAATCAGGTCTTTGAAACCCATCCCTCCATGATTTTTGTGTAGCGACAGCTTCTCCTAAGACATCCAGTGGTTGCCCCAATTATTAGGGATCCCATGGCCTCATAAAAAAGAGTTCATCATCTTTTACATAGTAGAAATAATATAGGTGGGTTGGAGGAACTCATCATAACGTAAGAAGGAATAGCATGCAACACATAGTTGATCATGACTTTGCGACTTGCTTTAGGAAGACATTTACTGCTTTAGGAATTAATTTTCCGCCAAATATTGTCCTTGATGTATGAAAAAACAGCTGTATGATCCCTCCCGATCATCGAAGGAAGATCTAAATGCTTCCTTGTACCAAGCACAACCTGAACCCCCATGATATTTGTAATGGAATTTTTCAAAGCATCAGATACATTTATGCTATAATACATATCATATTTAGGCAGGGTAATAGCTTAACTAGTGGCTGCTTCATCCATTGTAAGAATGTTCAGCATCACATGATCCCGACGCTCTTCCGCTTTAAAGAAGAGGAAACAATCATCAACAAACAGTAAATGGGACACTGGTGGTGCACCTCCACCTATGGACGTGCCTCGAAGGTCATATTTGGCTTCGACACACCTAATAAGGGAGGACAATCCTTCTACACAAATGATGAAGATGTATGGAGAAAAAGGGTCTCCTGGTCTCAATCCGCTACTCGGAATAGCCGGCTACACCGCTTCATTATTAACAAGTACTAAATAGTCACATGTTTCAACACACATATACATCTAATGAATACACTAATGGTTAAAACTCATCTTGAACATGACATCCTTTAAGTAATTGGAATACATTCGATCATACGCGTTACTAATATCCAGATTAAGTGTTACATAACCATATCTCCCCCTCGTCTTCGTCTTCATGTAGTTAGTTACCTCAATAACTACCATGACATTGTCAAGGATTGACCTACCCGGAACAAAGGTAGAGCGAGCATCAAAAACACATTTATGGAGAACGACTTTCAATTTATTTGCAAGAACTTTAGAGATAATCTTATACATAACGTAACACAAAGCAATAGTTATATTGGTTGTATTCAAATAAGCTATGAACTAACCAGTTTCTAACCACTCATAACAGTCCTTAAAAATATCCTCACTAGAAAGGCTCCATAAATGTTGGTAGAAACCCGAATTATATCAATTAGGACAAAGAGATTTGTCCATGTACATTGATGGTCGGATTAGGAAAGTGTACCAAATTTTTTACCAAGTAATAAAGTGATAAATAGAGTATCGTATCCATAGGGATTGACGTTTTGTCTAAACAATTCATGTTACTTATTTGGGAACAATAAAATAAATAAAGAGATAAGGGTTTAGAGTTTTGCAATTTAATATGTTTGCAACAGAGCAAAGTTACCTGTTTAATTGCAGAATGTTAGCGATGGTTAGGATTCTTTGAAATCCCCTCTATTCATTTGTTGGAATTAATTAACAATCAAGTCAAGTTCAATTATTCTAAGTATATTAGCTAAGTGATGAGTTCGTCGGGAAGTGATAAGCTAATCAGTTTGTCAAGTTGCACCTGGTCGTCGCACGGTGTTCCTTTCGTGTGGGGTCTTACTCTTTCAGTTGATTTCGATCTATCCCTCCTCCTATTGAGTTGCACTTGTTAGTCACATGACGATCCTTACGTGTGGGGTCTTACTCCCTCATGGGTAATTGAAACATAAACTTAAATTTAGAGTTCCTAAATTTCCAAAGGTATGTTGTCTAGTGCTCCTAAAGGTTATCTCATCTATGAATCTTAGAAGTACATATCACACTCTCCCTCTCGGTAGTTCTACAAACGGGCAACTCTATCAGCGTCTACCTTACCAAGGTGTGAGGGCAATGGAGTTACTGGGCTGATTTAAGTCGTGACATCACTTGTTTCCTTAATTACTAACTAGTTACTCCCTCGTTTCAGCAGATGTTCATCAATATTAGGTATGTCATCTCCCTAAGTACTTACTATTACGGTACACTCACTTTCGGTTTGTTTCACTAGTTAGTAACTAATTACTTCTTGGTTAGACAAATATAAATATCATGGTATGAATATCAATATTAGTCCATGTCACTACCTAAGTGCCTAAATCAAGGTTATGCTTCAGAGGAGACAAATCTTACGCACTACAGTAAAATTAAATATCGAACAAAAAATAACTGAATAAAAGACTTTAATTTAAATAATTATCCAACAAATAAAATAAAGGTTTATCTTAGAACCCTACCCTAGAAAAACCTTTAGTGAGGAGAGAGACTCCTTCCTTAAAGCTCCTAGTGCGTGCCTTCCTCTTGAACCACTTCGTTATGAATAAGAAATTGTGAATGAGGACTGTGATATTTATAGGGAGATTTTCCACCTGAATTTGGGCTAAAATCGCAGGTTTTTTACACTAAAGAGTAACAAAACAGTACCTTGAGCCGCAAGGCTTTTCCACCTGAATTTGGGCTAAAATCGCATGTTTTTTGCACTATAGAGTAACAAAACAGTACCTTGAGCCGCAAGGCACATGCGCTTAGGGCCATGCGCTAGGCGCGTGTGAGTCTCAGTTTAGGCGCCCCAATGCAAATTCCTGGGCGCCTGGCGCCTCCATCTTTGTGCCTAGGCGCATATGAGTGCGACAAGTGTTGAAATTGTCTGTTTCTTCGCCTTTTTGAGTTTTTGCTTCTATGTAAGATGTCCTGGAACTTGGGAACATAATTCTTCCCTCTGTTTTGAGCCCTCTTGAATCTTCATTCTTCATCTTCGCAATAACTTCGCAAATCTTCAGATGTCTTGCTTTGCCGATATGCATGATTTCTTTGTGAAGTAACAACAAAACATCCTAAAATTGCTATGTTTTGGGAGGAATAGAATTATATACTCAAATATAGAAAACATTACAAATGTCCCGAAATCATAAGCAATTGTTCTAATACTCCTTGTAAAACCTACTGAAATTGACTGAAAAACATGCTAATAATAATGTAAGATGACATGTCATCACACATCGAGAAAATAGCTTCTTTAAACTTTTCCTTTGAAAGAGGTGCAATAAGTATACCATTATCAACTTTTGAGATAGAATGTCGAATGACATCAACCATAGGTGTCATGTTGCTATTTTTTCTTTAAAATAGATCCAAAAAATAATTATTTGCTAAGGTACTCATACCTGAATTTTCAGTAACTTTGACGCCTTGATCACCTTCAAGAGAAAGAATATGATTTACCCTTTTTCTTGCGGAAGCAAAAGCATGAAAAAACTATGTTTCATTTTCCAAATTTATACCAATGAGTCTTGTCATGTTGACGCCAAGACGCATCCTCTTGCATAAGTAACTTGGTCATTTGTTTACGTAAGGACAATACCTGAACTTGATCTGCACTTGTGTTATTGCTTCGAGAGCTACAATTTTTTTTTTGTGGCATTCATCTATATTTTTCTTTAACGAATTACAATGATCTAGACTCCAAGAATAAATATCTTTTGCACAACGACCTAGGTGATTAAGAATCGATTGATCATTATAAAACAAGCAACTTTCTTTAATCATGTCATTGAAACTTGGTTCAAGCTTCCAAGCATTTTCAAAGCGAAAACTGTGTTGGGCACGAGGCGACCGAACAACGGGGGATCGATCAAGCATGATTGGGTAATGGCCTAATAATGGAGCTACAAGGTATTCAAGTTTGGCAGTTGGAAAAAATCAAACCAAACATTATTAGCTAGTGCTCTATCTAACCTTTCTTTTATAGCACGTGGTGTACCTAAACTCTTAAACCAAGTAAACAAGTAACCCTCAATAGGGACATCAGATAATCTAGAATCCATTAATCTACCAATTAGAACGGTTTGTCCTACCACATTTTACACTTGCATCCATGATATCGTTAAAATCACCAAAAATGCACCAAGTTCGAGTTGATTGTTGGGACAGCTAGCAAATGAAATGCCAAGCAGACCGTCTCCAACCTCCATTAAGGTAACCATAATAACCTTTCTCATCATCTAATATTTCAACTATAATGTGAATATTGTTCGAATAATCAACAATTTGACAATTAATAAAAGAGCGCCAATAAAGAGCTAAACCACCACCTCTACCAACACGATCAACAGAAAAACAAGAATCAAAACTAAGAACGTAACGAAATTCCTCAATTTTATTACGGTGGACTAGTGTCTCACTTAAGAATAGGATAGTTGGACTGTAGTACTCGATGAGGTATTTTAAATTAGGAACTGCGTTTGGGCTACCTAAACCCCGACAGTTCCAACTAAACACACTCATTTTTTGGACACTAACCTCGGTCTGATGTAGAACTAGCGTAGGCAAGGCAGCATCTGATCATATATAGTACGGGAAACAACCTCTTTTCAAGCATAAATTAACACGCAGCCACACCAAACCATTATAAACCATATTGTGAATGCAAGAATAAAAGACCATGTGAATCAGCGAATATTAAAGCATAAATTTAACACACATGATATTTTGTATAGCATGTATACCTTAATTGCTGGGTCAGTTGAATCATCAAGAATTTGTATGATGATTCTATCAGAAGGCCAAGAGAGTTCACATGCAGCACCAATTGATAGCTGATAAACCTGCATTTAGATACGATAAATAAATGTCAAATTCAAAGAGAGAAAGTAGTGCTTTCAAAAGCTCACATTAAAAATGAAAAAACCAGCATTGAAAATTCACCTCTCTTTCATTGTACATTGGAACTTGAACAAGAACCATAGGGTAATTAGAGCTTCCCAACTCAACATCATCCTCGATAGCCTCAAATTTATAACACTTCTCTGGTGTTCTCTTAAACAACTTCACATAACAAATGACAATTGCCATGTAAACTTTCTCAACCAACATTATCAATGACAATCCTAGGCATAAATACACTGTCCATCTCAACATTGGCACTATCAAAGGTTCTCTTATTTGCTTCCATATGAACTCAAGTTGCATACCAACACCTTCACTTGCTATTTGAAATGCCTCCATTTCTCAGGTGTGATTCAGGTTTTGCTACTTGAATATAAAATATTTATACACAATTTTATCTGCGACGAGTACAACAGCTATAATACAAAATAAATATATATGTTCTTCATATATATCACCTCCTTCTGTTAATTTTGCATATAAAAAAATATAGGATAAAGATAATTTAAATATTTTGTTTGTAAAAAAAAAGATAATTTAAATATTCGTTGCTCAGAAAATTAAAAGGACAATTTATACCATGCTATATACTAAAAACACAAAATGGTTAAATATATTTATTAGTCCTTGCAAAATATTTTTTAATCTAATTATCTAAATTTAGTCTTTACAAAAAATTTCTTCTGGAAATAGTATTTGCATTTTCTGTATGCAGATTGAATAGTATATTTAGCTATAAAAAACGAGACAAGCTAATTAATTGGCTGCCATTTTAGCATGGCCTAAACGGTAAAATTTTAAAATGAGTTGGGGCTGACTTCCCTGTTGGATTTTGAACTGACACAGACCAACATCTTCACGTCCTTAATAATTGGCGGAGCCTCATGTCATCCAGGGTGTTCATGTGCGCCACCACAACTTCATCTATTTTTTTTAACAGCAAAATTTTATTAATAATTAAATCTCTAAACAAGACGAATAAAGAACGACAAAACATAACTTTAGTTTAGAAATTGATTTCTGGTCTCGAAGCAAAGGCGATCGACTCACCAAACTCTATAAACAAATCATTAAGGCACCCCTTGACTCTCAGACTACTGGAGAAGACACCATGATCAGCCTAAACACTAGACATTAATTACCGATCTCGAAGAAAAGTGATCGGTCCACCATAATTCATACAACAAATTCCTAAGGCAGTCAACAAGTGGAGCGGTAAAACAAACAGAACAAGATCAGAAAATGGCTCCGCTTCCGCGGTTCTTTAAATTAGATGTCTATAACAAGTTATAAGTCATTTTAGTTTTTTTTGTTGCCAATGAGTCTTTTAAGTTTATTTTTGTTATAAATTGATCCTTTAAGTTATATAATATATACACTGTCACCCATTTGTCCAGCCAATTTGTTCTTTAAAAAATGATTTTGGACCACTTAACATTGAGATGGTAGGGCTAAAAGTATTTATAACATCAAACATGATTACTTACCCACATATTCTTCTTCTACTTTTTTAATTTGCATAATTTTATAAATAAATATGTCATCAAAAATATTATAAATCAAGTAATCGATTAATTTTGTTTAAAATAAAGACTGAATAGCACACCTATAAACCTTAATTTTGAGAGTTATGAATTTAGACATACCAAATTAACATTAATGGTTCATATAAACATTTTTTAATTAAGCTTGATGAAAATAGGATAATGATTATACAAATATTTTGTGACTTAGATGACCAATGTAACAAAAAAAACTTAAAAACTAAGTTATTATAATCATCTAACTTAAAGGATCATGTATGATATTAAATCTTCTAACTATATTATTAAAAGTTTTTCTTTTTATCCTGAACCCTTGGAACCTTCTCCTCTCTATATAGACACCTGCAGCAACAATCACACACTAGAATTTATTATTATTATTAAAAAAATTATTAAACAAAATATTCTGACAAAATGACATGAGTGAGAATCAAATTTATGGCACTCTTTGAACTTTGTTCCTATTGCGTTTGGCTTTCATGATTGGTGGAGACACCCACTTCTTAGTATGAGTGCCATGTAATCTGTTTTTTTCCCTTTGGTGGAGGCATCTTTTTTAGGTGCATGTGGTTTGTAACAGACTTTCAGTGATTCATCACTTTTAGCACACCTTGTACGGGATGAATCACTTTGCTTTTGAACATTATATTCCATTTTGATTTCTTAAAAAAAACTTATGTCTTCATATTAAAATTAAGTACTTTGCCGATGAATGAGATCATGGGAATCTTTCCGGTATTTGCCCTATAATAAATAAAAGATTTCATAATAGAATTGTTTTTCCGTAAAGTATCTAATTTTTTTATTAAACGTATTTGAAAATATATTTAAATTTTTAATTCTAATATTTATGTCTTTATCATATAAATAACAATATTTTTTATATCCACACGCAGATATATAATATTATAAGAAAAATTATCATTATTATTATTTTTTAGAAAAATTTGCACCACTATGCTAAGGTCCTGGCTAAGTCGTTGGTCTTTATTGAAAAAATATTAGAAGAAGGAACCTATCTACCACTCCAATCTATTCTTCTTCTTCAATTTGAGAATGAACTCTCTAAAGTGGGTTTTTTCTTCAATGCATGCACATGTTTTTGTTCTAATAGTAATGTTATGCATGTTTCATGTGGTGCTAAATGTAGCTTACTTTGAAATAGTAGAAGCAGCACGGGCAAAAATGTTGTTTAAATATATTATTTTATACCAACACGACAGTTGTATGAATACAAATATTAATCACAATATTATTTAGATCTACAATGTATTTAATTTTGTCAAGGTATTATTGGAAGCACACGTACAATTCTGGTTCCCATGTGTTTTTAGGGGCGGATAGAGAAATTATCTTAAAAATTTGTAAACAAATAAACTGTCCATCTCAGCATTGGCACTCTCAAAGGTTTTCTGATTTGCTTCCATATAAACTCAAGTTGCATACCAACTACTTCACTTGCTACTTGAATATAAAATATTTATACACAAACCATTTACGACAAAACATAGAGAAAACAACTAAAACATGCCTAATATTGCAGGTGGATTCAGCCACCAACCATGGTAATTAAAAGGACACTCAGCAATTTTCGTCTTCAACCACCAATAGGAAAATAACTTAATTTTGTCCACTAACAACATTATCGAGCACTCTTTAGCATTGAAGATCATGTTATTACAGACAATTTTATCTGTAAGGAGTTCAATAGTTATAATATAAAATTATATTTTTTATTTTATTTTTACGAAATAAAATATATATGTTATTCATATATATTACCTCCTTCTGTTAATTTTGCATATAAAAAAATATAGGATAAAGATAATTTAAATATTTGTTCCTCAGAAAATTAAAAGGACAATTTATACCATGCTATACTAAAAACAAAAAATGGTTAAATATATATATTTAGTCCATGCAAAATATTATTTGATCTAATTATCTAAATTTAGTCTTTACAAACAAAGATCTTCTGGGAATAGTATTTGCATTTTCTTTATGCAGATTGAACAGATCAAAATTCAAAGACAATAATTGCAACATGGAGTCGTAAGTTGTATCTTTAGCTCCTTCAAAAAAAGTATTGTATCTTGAGCTATAAAAAAACGGTACAAGCTCATTAATTAGCCTGAACGGTAGAAGAGCAAGTCAAAAAAAATAAAATCGGATCTATATTGAAATTTTTGTGAAATGGATTGGGGGAGGGGGGCCTGACTACCCTATTGGATTTTGAACCGGCACAATACCAACATCTTCACGTCCTTATTGAAAAAATATTAGTAGAAGGAACATATCTACCAGTCCAATCTCTTCTTCCTTCAATTTGAGAATGAACCTATCTACCATTCTCCAAAGTGAGTTTTTTCTTCAATGGATTAAATGCACGCACATGTTTTTGTTCTAGTAATAGCTATGTTATGCATGTGTCATGTGTTCCTCAATGTAGCTTATTACTTTTATACCAATATATAAGACAGTTGTAAATGAAACAAATATTAATCACAATATTATTATCATTTTTTAAAGTAGTATATCGGTTAGAAATTCACATTTTTAAAGTGAATAAGTGCGGTGTTTGGAGTTCGAACCCCAACCCCTACATATATCATATCTACACTATATTTAATTTGGTCAAGGTATCAATGGAAACATATCTAAGCCCATGTGTTTTATAGGGCAGATAGAGAAATTCTCTTGAAGAATTGGTAAGCAAATATTTATTGGTTTATATGTACTTTTGTTACCTATATTTTCTTTTTTCTGAAGTTTTGATACCCCTATTTTACAATTCCATTTTTTCATCACCTATTTTAATTTAAATTTTTTACTTTTGATCTATGATGAGAAATTACTAGCAAGTGTACTAGTGTATTAATAAGTAGTAATATTTATAAAAGAGTTTGTCTCTATATGGATTGTCTAGTTTCAACTTCACGACTGTGATTATAATTAGGGTATTTGAAGTAAAATGGGGGTTTTGTATTTGGTAATATGATTAGTTTTGATTCTTTAAGAGAGTGAGAAAGCGACTAGGTCATGTCAGATTTTCTTCCTTGGATTATCTTAGTAACTACAAACTATGAATATAGTACTACTGATTACTTGATTTCAATACCTTTGATCAAAATAGCTAGGCCAGTGTCTTGGTCACTAACACTCTTTAATTGGTCACACTCCCTAATGTCTTAGGTGATCCCTAACCAATTTGAAGGTTTAAGAACGCCAAAGTAAGTAACGATTATTATTAGTTTATGTATAAATCTAATGAATAACTGAGTGGTTAAACTAGGTCAAGCCAACAAAGTTGTGGTTAGTAATCATTGTGACTTAATATTCGATTTATGGACCAAGTTAGGGTTATTACTCATTGATCATATAGAAAGCATTAAGAACATATTAACCAAATGAAATAGGAAAGTAATTGATTGAATATTCATAGAATCATTTAAAGTTACATGAACAAATAATTATAGGGAAGTTTCTGTTTCATGACCTAACCTAGAGAGGATTTAGCTACTCATGATTTCTAAACACATAAAACTATACATCAATAAAAGAACATGATAAAAGGATTGCCGGTTGATGATTACTTGGCTCTCGAATGGCTATGGTTGCTCCAATCCTTCAGGAATTACGTGTATGAATTTGTCTACTTATCAAAAAGGTATTTTTCGATAGGCATAGGGGTTCAATATTTATAGGCGTTTATTTCCCTAAATTTTAGGGAAATTGTTTTGCGATGTGCTCCTTTTACTCGCAATGCAAGATAAGCTGAGAGCACATCCTTTGACCTAACCTCATTATCTCGCAATGTAGGGCTTATGCCCGGGATGTGAGATAGACAATAGAAATCTCTTTTATTTCCATCATATTCTCACGATGTGGGGCTCATATCCCGCGATGCGAGATAGACAGTAGTTGACTGCTTGATTTCTTCAATTCTTGCTCCATTTTTTCTCACTAGAACATCTATAAAAATTATGCCACAAGCTTGATCAATTATAAACTTGTAAAAATCATTCCATAGTTATAAAGGTGTCTGGTTCGGGTGGTTTCCATGGCTTTAAGCCATCTTCCTGACTCTTGGTCTTTCTTGACTTTTTGAATGATTTCTTTTGTATAACTAGACTAAAACTTAACATAAACTTCCTATTCTACTGCTAAAATAATTATAATTGTTGAATCGAACCTGATGACACTAGGTTATATAGCACTTTTGTTATAGTTTTTATGTAATTATAGTTGAGTTCAGGTGAATATGTATGAGTTCAAAGCTACAGAAGGAGGCTTTTGCTACGTAAAAAATTGTGCAACGATGAATCCTTATCGTGCTACCATTTTCAAGACGCGCCAGATTGAATCTGAATTTAATGCCAAATCGTGCTTCCATTTTCTGAATTGTAGTACGATTTTTGCGTGACCTGGAAATTTTCTATAAAAGCCAAGCTGTTTTCTGAAGGAGGGGTTCAGAATTTTGGGAGATTGAAGACACATTTGGAGCCAAGGATTGTAGATTTCGTGGTGGCTTGCCATCCAACTCATAGTTAGTCCCGAATTCATGTAATGTTGTTTTCTTTTAATCTAGTGCATTAGCCATGAGTAGCTAAGTTTCAATTGATTAGGTCTGAGATGAATATGTTCTAACTTTTTGGCCATGTAATCTGTAACTCTGAATTATTATAATTGATATTCTAGTTTATTCAGTATAAATTATGTTCTAGCTTTTTGGCCATGTATTCTGTAACTCTTAAAAATATCATAAATCAATTTATTTAGGAAATTATAGTAATAATTAGTGATTTAAAGATATTTTAAGAAGTAATTGAGTTTACATGGTTAACAATCTCACCAAAGGACGAACTCAATTTAAGTTCCATTTCATATCTTTAATGAAACTTCTTTTTTGTTTTATCGGAGGTAATATTACCATTTTCTAATAGTTTACTATAGAATTAAGGGTCTGTTTAGATAAGGCTTATTTTGAGCTTATGTAAAACAGTTTATGCAAATAACATATCATAAAGATACAATTTTTGTTAATAAAAACTTATAAATTAACATAAAAACTTATCTATTTATGTAAGCTATTTTTCATAAGATAAAAAATAAGTCAATTCAAACCGGACCAAATGCTTTTTTAAGGGAATTATGGCTCCGATTCTTTCACGTTTTTTTTATCAAAGTGAAAAAAATTGAGTTTGGCTACCCATGGGCGGAGCCAGCTACAACCCAGGGGGTGCAGCTGAACCCCCTCATCTCTATGATTTTATACCAATTATCCTATATATTTCTCTATTTGAACCCCCTCAAATACTAGCTTTGCACCAACTCTCTTTTAGTTCTAGATAGACAAACAACTATTTTGATCATTGGATGTGTGGGACACTAATACTATAAGTTTTAAATATATCTAAATTCAAAACATATTTCCAATGACCCTATCATTGTAATTTTATGGACTAAATTGAACAACAAAAACACTTTTGAAGACTAAATTAACTATTTAAAAAAAATTGAGGACTAAAACGACTAATAAAATAGATACATGTAAATTTATTCGTAATTTTGATACATCCGTAAATTAATATAACAACGAAGTAAACATTCAATGATCAAAAGTTTGAACGTTCAAAAGTTTGAACCCCCTGACTTAGGGTCCTGGCAACGCCACTGTGGCTACCGCCGGTGGTTTGCTCAAGTTCGCATACCACCCAAGTAACACATACATAAAAAAAGAAGAGAACTTTCTGTTCACAACTCAATTTCCAAAAGAATAATATCAAAGAGAGATGCAGTGTTTGCCACAAGAATTGGTATCCAACATCCTCACAAGGTTATCAACAAAAGAATTATCAAAATGCAAGTGTGTTTTCAAGTCATGGTTAGATCTCATAACCAAACGTCATTTTATTACCAATCACTATGTTGTCTACAACAACCAAGAAAAGTATCATCTTTTGGTCCTTCGTATACCTTCTTTTAAACCTTATATTTCTGTTAACTCTTGGAGAAACTTGATGCTCCACCTTACTACCCTCTTCCATGTGATAGTTGGAGTTCTTCTACAATTTACACTTTTGTGAAAAACAATTGTCATTGGTGGGGCATTTGACATGGTTAATGAATTGTTCAGAAGGATAGAAGTGCCTAAAGTAGAGTATTCTTTATCTTAATGTTATAAAACTTTGGTACCCTTTAATGAATCCGATACTATCGGTCTCATTGTTTATTCTAGGGGGTTATTAGATAAATTCTTTGACGTTTGGGTGATGAAAGATTATTGTGCTGAAGAGTCTTGGATTAAGCAATATAGTGTTGGATCTGTGCCAGTGATTTACAAGCTTGTTGGGTTTTGTGGGAGCAATCAGTTTCTTTGGAAAGATCGCAACAAGAGGTTGGTGTTGTATGAAGCTGAGAATGAAAATAGAAGGTATCTTCAATTTAATGAAAAAGGTGATTCAATGAGAACTGCTAGATACATGGAAAGTCTTGTTTCACTTCAAAGGGGAAATGAAAGTAGTCACCAATGTTTTTCTTGTAGTTTCGTTCCTGATGCTCTACTGATACACATACACAGTAAGTCTTATTTCACTTTGAAGGAGGAATGAAAGGCGGGGAGTTTGACGAAATCGCGGTGGTACCACGGTTTTGTTGCAGCTCTCTATCCTCAGACTCTTTTTTGGGAGCTATGATTTGTTAACTTGATTGCAGGGTTTTAAAAAAACAGTTTATGAGCTCGATCTAGACAGAAAAATTAAGGTTATTTATGTATCTGCGGCAGTTTTTGAAGACATATCAACTAAAGTTATCAGGCATATCAGGCATTGAGACCGTTATTGTGAGAGCCTTGTTAGTTTGTTAGTTTCCGTTAAAAATGACACTGTTGTAACTTGTAATTGGGTTATGGTATCTTGATTTAACAGAGCTGATCAGTTGCTTACTTAACCAACCAAGAACTTCTATTAGAATTTTTGTTTTCTGAAAAGTTGAATGAATATTGCTATGTAACCATGATGACATTTGAAATATAAATATTTGATCATTTCTAATGGTTTCTAGGTTGCATGGAGTTCTAAACATAAGATGGTCTCAATACAAAAACTGTTTTTCTCAATCAATACATATAATTAATACATTTACCCATATATATCAAGCCAATTAAAACATTATATTTTCATTTGGTACTAAGATATGAATGTCATTAACCCTGCCATAATATCCATATAACTTTGACTGAAAGACAAAAATAGACATGCAAAAAGGAGAACCAACATTAAACTTTGTATATTCTATTCCATTTATTGAAGTTGCTTATTTATTCAAACAATTACAATGTAAAGAGGCAAAAGAATAAAAACTATTTAGAAAAATAAATAAGCTACGAAATCTTATAAAACAATTTTCCAATCAAATGCTGATGTAGACTGCTGATCAGTTCTTCTCTGTACACTGAAGTAGCTTCTTTATGTACCTTTGCAGAACCTTGGAGAATAATCTTATTTTCTTCTACATTAAGAAACTTTAATTTCTAATGTAACAAATTATGCTAGCTATGAATAATGAATATTTTTATTGCAATTTTTCTTCATGCAGATATAAATTGAAGTCACAAATACCGAAATTGGTGAATGAATTACTGCCAATGCCAAGTTCTTCTATGAGTTAGGAACAAAAGTTCCAACATATCCAAATGCCACGATGAGAAAAGCAGTCGCTTGCATGTATAGGAATATGAAGAAGTAATTTTTCCCATACATGAAATCATAGCACCCACAAAATAGGAGGTATAATCCAACACAAAGTTCTTTCATGTGAATCCTAATGATTGAACACAAACAACAATATGTAGGTAGGTAAGTACTTAAAAATATAACTAAAAAAACGAATTATTAAATGTTATATGAAATACTCCCTCGTCTTAAAAATATGGTCATGCTAACATGTGCCCTAAAATATGCAGAAAGAAGAAGAAAAAAACAATTATGCATAAGAATTTTTTACACATAACATTACCTGTCTGCTATCTTTAATCGAGGCTTTTTTATTCCTTTACCACCAACTTTACTTTTGAGAGCATCTCCCAATTTTTCAGTGACAATCCATTCGTTCACTCTACTTGTCTCTAGTAGACCGATAATTGTTGCCTTTGTTCGATGTAGAGCTATGGTATTCTCAAAGAGAACCCAAAAGATAACTAAATAGAATGACCTGAAAAATGAGAAACAAATTGTGTAACTTCGTCAAGATTTTAATTGCAAAACAAGATCATTGTAATCAAACTCTAGATAATCTAAACTCTACTTTTATTTATGAAATTCAATTGTAAGAACATCTCCAATTGAGCTATTTATTAAGTTTTTAAATGTATAGAACAATTAAACAAGAATTTCATTTTTTTTTTCTTACAAGAGTTCACCTGGGTAGCAGTTAGCATGGTTGGGTTCCTTAAAATTAAACAATGTTATTTAGATATAAGAAAGTATGTAACTATTGTATACTTTTTTTTTTACATGTAATTATTGTATACTAATATTTTTTAAATTGTTTTTCATGTATCAACAATGTAAAAGTTTTTCCCTTCAAAAGAAAAAAAACGATGTAAAAGTTTTTTAAAAATACATTCAATCAAATCACGGCTCTATAAATTATCCTCCAACACATTTTTGGGTTCTCCAAAATTAAAGAGATTGTGCATTAAAAGTAAAATAAACTTTGCAACGCTCTCTGTTACTTTCGTTCCATCCTTCCATTTTTGTTAATGTCCTCTCCACCTAAACTCTCAAGAAGACCTTTAGATATGGGTTAAGTGTTAGTTTGGTTTTACAAGGACGAAAATTGATTTTGTAAAATTACTTTTGATCAAACATGAGTTAAATATAAGATGGTTTATGTTTGAATACAATTACAAAAAAATTATTTTTATCCATTCATAATTTGATAGTTTGCATTAAAATTGTAGAGCTTTTAAAATTGGTTAGGCATGGTGGGCCGGTTCATTACTATATTTTGAAATTTTCTCCCTAAGTCCCTTCATTTTCGTACATGCCCCTCAAAATCCCAAAAATGCCCATCTCAAGAGTTAGGTAAAAAATGTATCATATCATAACTCATGCTCGCTCAAATTCAAGGGTTACACCTACCTTCTGATTTTATCTTCCAACAACGTTCCAGAATTTTATTTTATTTTATTTTTTGTGAAAAAGTGTCTCAAACCATAAGTAAATGATTGTTAAAGGACTTCTACACTCATTTGACATCAAAGAATATATATTACTTCTTTTGAAACGATTACAATGTTGTTTTGTTTCTTTTAATTTTAACTTTAAATGATGTTTATCTGGAGTTAAGACCCAATCCTGGTTTGAGTCCAAACTCTCGATCCTTTGAGCAGTTTTTAATTGTGTATTTTGATGTTTTTAAATTTTATTTTATTTTTGTTGATTTGAGTCAAACAATGTCAAACACTGTTAAGTTTTTTCATTGATTTGAAACCAAATGTTGATTCTAAAGAGAACATCGTTAAGCATGACTTTTCTAAACTTGCTGATAATGAAGTCTATACGGAGAAATACTTTTTCACAAATCTGAAATATAACGTTAGAGATGATTTGATTAATTGGGATTGTTCTCAAGTATCAACGACCATATTTACCTTAATTATAAAAATATTTCATCATGGTGGACGAAGAGCACCAAAGTTAGTCTTGGGTTATTAGAGGGGTGGTGTGTATCAAGAAACCAAGAAGAAATTGAAATGAGAAGACTCATGGTCAGGGAAATGTGAATGTCCATTTACGTTGTGTGGTTATTCATTAAAATCAAATGAATGATCATTGAGTGTTGTCAATGGAGTGCACAACCATGCAATGGAGGCAAATTTAGAAGGTCGCCTTCTTTGTGGTATTTTAAATGAGGAAGAGAATGAGATCATTGTTGAGATGACAAGGAATATGATCTAACCAAAGAATATCATGATGACTTTGAAAGATAAAAAAAGACATTGTAACAATAATAAAGCAAGTTTACAACTCACTTCAAAGGTATAAAATATTCACAAGAGCTTAGAGGTTAGAAATGCAACATTTGTTTAAATGTATGGATGATCACAACTATGTTTACAAGTTTAAAAATGTCGATAAGCCTACAATTGTTCATGATATTTTCTTGGCTCATCTTGAATTTGTTAATTTGGTTAAAACTTTTCATACTGTTTTGTTCATAGATTCCATCTATAAAACCAATCAGTACAAAATTCCACTGTTTGAGATAGGTGGGTCTACCTCAACGCATTTAACATATTTTGTTGGTTTTGCTTTTCTGACGTCTAAAAAAGAGGATAATTTCACTTAAGTTCTAAAAATGTGTCTTGATCTTTTGAAGTCTAAAGACAAAATGTCATAGGTGATTGTAATTGACATGGATACCTCAATGATGAATGGTTTTTCCAATCTTCCCTAATTATACTACTTTAGTGTGAAAATTCCAAAAATGTGAGAGCAAGATGCAAGAAGGTTTGCAAACTCAAATCTAAGCATGTCAAATAGGTCGATGTCAAAGAGGTTAATTCGACAGAGTTATGTAACACCATCATGGAAGCATGGGAAAATGTGGTTGAATCTCCTTCCAACGAATCATTTGTTGAAACCATTGTAAAATTTCGAGAGGTGTAAAGGAACTTCTCGAGGTTCCTCAACTATGTCGAATGTTACATATTGAATCCCTTAAAGGACAAATTTGTGATTGCATGGACATACCTTGTATTGCATCTTGACAACACAACCATTAAAAAATTTGAATCTACTCAAAGAAGGTTGAAAAAATATTTGACAGATAGTAAGGAAGATTTGGTTAGAGGTTAGAGGTGATGAGAAATATATTATGGTTTTAGTTTACTAAGATACATAATTTTTTGAAATATAGATACTAAGATAATTTTAGTTACTCGAGTTTGAAGTATAAGGTTTCTAGAGTTGGCTTAAACTTTATTTATCATAAAGCCTCTCGATCAAAGGAATGTGGTATGAATCATAAGAAATGTCCTTGTGTGATTAGGACATCATATTGGTTGCCTTGTGTTTATATTATTGCTATAAACATTCATCATAAAAAGCATCTTCAATTCGATGAGTTAAACAGTCACTGAAAGTGGTTACATTTTGAGGTTGATGATGTTATGGAAGAAGGTCATCCAGATGTTTGGCTACGTTTTCTACGTATAATTTCTCCAATCACTACATCTCTCAAGAATGCTTCAAGCCAAAGCTCATGCCATATTTGAAAAAGACGGTGGTGATGTATTTAACTCCCACTGACAAGTTGGCTGAGTTTGAGAGCAACTTAACCATTTCTTTCATGATACTCGTGAAAATCAAATTGTGTCTCGTATTGAATTGTAGGCCCCACACATAGATCTGAGTGATGATAACAAATGTATTGTGTTTCGTTATCTAAAGATTCTTATGGATGATTCTAACTTACGCTCCATGTTTTCCCTGATGGTTTCTGAAGACGGAGTGCTATGTTTGTGGGTTCATTCAAATTATAAGTGTCAAAAGTATCAGTAGATTTTATTGGGTTGGTTAATTGTGTTGTAATTTTAGTTTACGTTGCCAATTTGCATTTTTTTTCTCTATTTGTGTGATGTTTGTTCTATCATTATATCTCTAATTATGATGAATTGTTTTTGTTGAATTATGAGTTTTGATATATTGTTGTTCATTATGAGTGTTGTATATTGTTGTTAATTGTTCTTGAAAATATGAGTGGTTGTTGAATTATGTACTTGGTATTGTAAATTTTGTCTAAGTCGGAAGCAGGAACAAATTAGATCTTAACTTCCGATCTAATCTTGGGTTGTAATTTTTTATTTGAGTTTAAATGAAATCGAGGACAGATTGGATCTTAACTACTAAACTAGACTGATTGGGAGTTAGGACTCGAGATAGGCTTTTTAGAAATGTGGGTGGCCTGAGAGCATTTTAAGGGGCCTATCGAGCAATTTTCCCATATTTTAGCATGATTTCGACCATAAATAAAAGTGCAAAAACAATCAAGCTTGTGTCTAAACCCATTTAGTCAATATAAAACCTAGGTCGATCCGGACTAACCCAATAGACTTCAAGATACACACTATCAAAGTCTCCATGTACTTTTGTAAAAAGATAATATTAGTGATTTTATATCAAATATGATCTAATGTAAAAATTATCAATAAAATATATCTACACGTGTAAACCTAATAAAAAGAGTTGCATTTAAAAATTTTAAGTTTATATATGGTTAATTTGGTCCTAATGGAAGGAACACAAGTTGAGTTTAATTGGCATTCGGTGTCAATATAAAAGAATTATATTAGCGTTCAGTTATACTTCACCAAACCGGTGGGGATTGAGTCTAGTCTAATGGGCTAGACTTCCACAATTTAGCAAACCAAGGTTTGAATCTCGACTGAGAGAGACACTCATATTTATTGTCTGACACGACATAAATTGTATTAGTTCAAATGAAGAAAATTTATAAGAAACATGATTAATAATAATTCATCAATTAGATAATCGTAAGAAACTAATATATCAAAGCGACATAAAAATAGGAAATGAGTGATAAACCAAAAGAAGGGAATAAAATAAGCAGCACTGGCCCATTATCCACATAAGCCATAATAGTATGAAAATTACTCTTCTCACTTCTTAAATTGCACGTTTTATCAATTGTGGTTTTCCCAACGACAATTAATTATTGTTCGACTTTCCAACGACAGTTTAATGTCATTGGATGCTTTTAAGATTGGTTAAACCGACTTAAAAAGTGATTGAACTGCTCTAAAAAGTTCCCAACGACACTTAAATGTTGTTGGAAAGCCGAATAATAGTTAACTTTCATTGGAGTATGTTTTTTAGCAATTTGAGAAGTGAGATGAGTATTATTCTAATAATATGGTCATTCTTAATTATATGTAACCCAATAACAAATGGGTTGGTCCATTTGCCCACATATTAAATATTAGTCAATTTGAACTTAACGTGTAACCCAATATTCCTTTCCAAAAAAACGTGTAACCCAATATTAAGCGGGTGAGCCTGAGTTGGCCTATTTTATGCAACCCAGGTCTGGCTACCTTATTTAACAACTCTACAAAAAAAAAAAATCATGTGTATATGATTTTTAATGACAAATGTTAATATATTAAATGTTATGGTAGTACTTTCACTATTGTCAAGATTCAAACCTAAACCTTTAACTCGTTAACCCCTTTAATCCCTTAGATCTCTCTAGTAAGCTACCTATCCCCATTGCATATGAATACTTATCTTCCATTTTTAATAAATTTTAGTATTGTTTTTATACCACTGTAAAAAGCTAGAACTCTAAGCTTTTTTTAAGAATTGGGTTTGAGACTATAATCAATTTTAAGATTGAAATCCAAACATAACTAATTTGTGATCAAAGTGTGTTTGACCAACCCAAAAGTGATTTTGGGATGTGTGATGTAGAACCAAACATAGATCTAAGCAAATATAAAAAAATAAAATAAAAAAAAGGAAAAGTTGAGTAAATAAAGACCTTGGTGTTCCAACAGCTTTTAGAAGGGTGATGATGGAAGGGACATAAACAGTTCCCCATTTAGGGACCACAATCTCAGGAACCATAACAGTTGCAGGTAACAGAACGCAATAGAACACAAATGTGTGTATGTGCACCACAATCTTTTGAACAAAGAAAAAATTGCAAACAATATATAACTTCTTCCACAAAGACACTTTCTGCAATAGAAAAATTAAACAAGCACATGCATGAATGAATTTAGATCATAAGGTAAAGGAAAATGTTAACTTGTGTCCTTAAAACATAATTAATGAGTCAAAAGTATAAATATTATGTTGTAATCAATACATTTAATTTCTTTTTTTTTACTTTTGATAATTGAATGCACAAAATTAAAAAAAAATATTTCTACTTTTAGGTTTCTTAACACATGCATTTAGGGCATAAGTTAGGAATACTTTAAGTTAAATTATAATTGACTAATATATTCATAAGGATTAAATAACTACCTTGCTTCTAAGAATCTCCATAGCCATTTTTCTAAAAAGATTGGCTGGCCCACATGACCATCGATGTTGTTGGTACCTATAAGCCTTGAATGTACTTGGCAATTCATTTTTAACCTATTGATCATATATCAAGAATAACTTATATTCAAATAAAATCAATGTGACATTAAAATTTTGTTAAGATAACATGTAAAGAGACGAGAGTTTTGAGATTGGAACCTCTAAATTACAAAGGTATAAGAATTTCCATCCTTCCAGACTAGCACGTACGGCCAAATCCATATCTTCAACTGTGGTCCTATCTTTCCACCCACCAGCTTCATTCAATGCTGAAATTCTCCACACACCAGCAGTCCCTATGCCATTTCATTTACAAGACCATAAATATTGACATTATTGTAATGTAAGATATTCATCATGCCAAATCACAACAAGCATAGTTCTAAATTACGATTATTAAACAAATGTAATTGTGACCACAATTGATCGGATGGTTGCCATTTGTTACTGCAGGACGCGGTTATAGCAGGAAATCCTATTCCGATGTACTGGCCACATTTTACATCAATATTAAAGTTTGCTACAATTGTGACTATAATCGCAATTTAGAATATGTCCACAAGAAAACTGAACTACTATTACTTCCATTGTTGTAAGTACTACTTCCAGTATTCTTATTCTTTTTGAAAAGGAAAATTGATGAAATTGTTGTAGACATAAGATGAGATTACTACCATTGAAGCCAAAGAAGGCGTAAGCAGAAGACCCCACTTCTTGTTCAACTTTAAAATGATAATCAAGCGACATTTGTTGCATTCTGGTCATCAAACATTCGTTCGCATTCACTAAAAACAAAGAAGTTATTATCATACACACTATATTTTTCATATAACAGTATATAAACAAAATACATGATTTTTTTTAGTTGAATTTTTTATTATTCCATTTATACCTTTAAAATAAACTTGCTTTTAAGAATACTATATCGTTTTTTTTTTTTGAAATAAGAATACTATATTGTTAGTGTTATTGAAATTTTTTTATTATATTTATTATTTTATTTTTAAAAGATAAAAA
>Ga0228711_1000380_pt1 | contig 51851 bp, 28 predicted proteins | sample MedpolnodulmetaG_2_FD_177996 | JGI IMG/M metagenome (GOLD analysis project Ga0228711, IMG submission 177996) | Root nodule microbial communities from Medicago polymorpha collected in Santa Monica, California, United States - brown nodules | ecosystem: Host-associated > Plants > Roots > Nodule... | reverse complement strand
GTAATCAATAGTTAAGGGTATAAGAAAAATAACATTTTCTTCATTGACATCGTAAAGATATTTTTATTTTAGGAAAAAAAAAATTCTAAAATAACTTATAATTTAAGATAAAGAGTGTACTATAATATATGAAAATAAAATAAATCATAATTGTACTTTTTTTTTTGGGTGCAAAATCATAATTGTACTTACTTGTTTGCTTTGACTATTGTATCGTGAATTTTAAATAGCGTGAAACTGATACATGAATTATTTAGATTTGATTGATTTTGTTTGTTTCAATAACCATGAAGAAAGAAAAAAAATTGAATTGAATCTTCGATTCATAAAGTCATTAACTAAATTGCTATGCACTTTTTTTTTAAAGAAAATTACTACTACTATATACTGTTTTTTTAAGGATATATACCTAAAAGCTATAGTTTGACAATTTAATCTTTTTTTTTTTAAGGAAGTTTGACAATTTGATCTTAAAATTACGAAATATACTCCTAATAAATTAATTTTTGAAATTAAGCCCCCCGATTAATTTAGTTTTTCACCATTCATCTAACATAGTCACATCTTCAACCAGAATCTAACATAGTCATAAATGTTGAGTTGGCATACTAGTATTTAGAGGACGTTGAATGTTGAGTTGGCATACTAGTTTCTATACTTATTCTCTTTTTAAAAAACAAAATCATATGAATTCATTCAAATTGAGAGTATGTCAGGTATAATAACATGTTCAACATCGTTAAAAATATAAAGGGTAAATTTCCGAATAAACTCACAACACCTAAGTTAATAACATACAACGATAAAATGTCTACAAATAATATGATAAATTTCTAGTCATTGATATACTCATGCTTCCAGATCTGCAACGTCGACGCCCAAATCATTGATTCAATCTGTAATTGACTGAAGTTGATATTTCAATAGGAACCAAATAAACACCGCAACAAGACGCGAAATCAAACGATGTACAAGATGACTAACAACACAGCGCCGCACTCAGACGACGAAATCATAAAAAACACAAAATGAAAAATTTGATATGTGTGAAAACCACTTATTTAAATTAAAAGAAAGGGGAAAAAAGATGGGTGATTCTAGATCGACAAATGACCTAAAACCACCCTTCTCGATGAATGAAGAAGAAAGAAAACTTAGAAAAAATGTGAAGTTCATCTATACTTATTTTGTAATTCAAATTGGCCATATTTGGTTGAATTATTAAGAAATTTCTAAATTAGCCTAAACAATTAATCTAGATTGGTTTCAATAACCTATCAAATAATTTTATATATCTGCAAACAAAAAATATTATATGAATTATCTATATGACATGAACTTATCATTCAACAGTTAAATTTAAAATAATATACATTAAGTAAAACGTTTTTGAACAGTGCAACATTATATCTGTATAATTTGATTGTATAATTACTATTAGTTGAGAGAAAGTACTTATTGTTAACGAGGGTATTGGTGCAGTTTCTAGAAAAAGAATATCATGTTAAGATCCGTGTATGATTTTTCTTTTTATCTTTCTGTGTTTTTTTCTTTGAGCATTTCCTCCTAGTTGTTGTTGGAAATGGAAGGTATAATAATTGATGATGTTACCACATCACATGGCACATACAAGGTAAAGGTATAATGAATCTAAAGAGCCAGCAAACTTTCAGTCAATAGTTGGATTGTTCTTTCTTTTTTCTTTACTTGAACGTTTTAATGTCGATGATGGCAACGTTTAACTTATGATAGTTTTAGTAAAGACAAAGAAAAAGAAAAAGTGACATCTTTGCAAAGTTGGGAAATCACAATGCAAAAGTGTATTTTACTATTTTTATACAGAAGGAATAAATGTCTTTAAGGCTGTTTAAATTAAAATTTTCATTTTTTACATTTAAAATTATTACCATTAGATAAAACCTGAATAAAATAAAATGTATAGATCATCGAAAAACAATTCCCGTATAGATTATTGAAAAAATGTTATTAAATTACATGATTACTCCTTTTTTTAGTGGGAATCGAATTTTAACCCTACATATTACAATGTCATTAACATCTAAGTCAAATTTACAAGAACTTCTATTTATAAACATATTTGTATAAAGAAAATTGTCCGTCAACAAAAACACTTTCTTAAAATTATTACACGTATTTATTGTTAGCTTGTGACTGTATAACAAATACTTATCTATGAAGGTCTCAGTTTTCGCTTGACGGCTCCTTCGTGATCGATTACCTACGAAAGCAAATTTGGCGGTTCAAGGGGTTATTCCTGCAGATGCGACTTCTTGTGTTTCAGGGTGTGGTCATATTGAAACGGCTCAACATCTTTTTTTATCTCGTCCATTTTTTGCTTCGTTATGGCAGCAGGTGCGCGAATGGATTGGATTCGTGGGGGTGGATTCATATTTTCGATCATTTGGCGTAGTTTACACATATGACAGGTGGTGGTAAAGCTAAGCGTTCGTTTTTGCAACTACTATGGCTTCTTTGTACATGGGTTGTGTGGAACGAATGAAACAACCGTTTGTTTAATAACGTTGTAACTACAATTCCACGATTGCTGGACAAGGTCAAATTGTTATCTTTAGGTTGGCTGAAAGCTAAAAAAGCCATGCTTGTTTTTTACACTACGAAGTGGTGGTCAAACCCTTTAGCTTGCTTGGGCATTGGCTAACTACTTTTGTTTTTCGATACTAACTAATCTTGTATATTTGTAGAGGTTCCTAGGCACACCTTGTGCTTTGGAACTACTATTGTTGTGGTAATATAATTTCATTTTGCCTTGTTAAAAAACAACAACAACAACAACAACAACAACAAAAATAATAATAATAATAATAATAATAATAATAATAATAATAATAATAATAATAATGTGGTTTGCTAACTTAGACCAACAAAAAACATGAAGGTCTAAGTTAGCAAAACTGCACCTTTTCATTTGGACAAAAATACCGTCCATCTTTATTATTTAAAACTAATAGTTTGAGGGTTACTTTAGAAATTTTCATTAAAATATATTTGTTAACTTGCACCAATTTGCTAACTTAAACCCACTTTTATTTTATTACAAATAGCTTGAGGGATAGTTTAGTAATTTTTTCTACCTTTTCATTTGGACAAAAATATCTTTCATCTGTATTATTTAAAACTAATAGCTTGATGGTTACTTTAATAAATTTCATTAAAACATATTTGTTAACTTGCACCAATTTACTAACTTAAACCCACTTTTATTTCATTACAAATAGCTTGAAGTATAATTTAATAATTTTTTGGAAAATTAGGAAACGGTTGTTGGATTTTTTTTTTATTGAAAAATAAAATTAAATGAAATTTATTAAATTATCCCTTACTTTAAATTGGTTTACATTAGTGGATATTCGTTTTTTTTGTCCAAATAAAAAGGTACATTTTTACTAACTTAGATCTTCATATTTTTTTTGTTGGTTTAAGTTAACAAACCCTAATAATAATATAATTTCCTAAAAAAATAAGTAAATAATAATAAAATGCATCCCTTATAAGTGTCATAACCCATCCTTACTGCAACTATTATTTGGTTGTTTTTTTTTCTTTTTGAGGAAAATTGTTTGGTTGTTTTAGTGACTCGGTGTATAGCAAAATTTAGGTTTAGGCAAAGCATAGATTACCCCAAAAATTGTTCCATGATAACAGCCTGGGTCTATATATGCAAGTAGTGGTAATTATTATAGTTGCCAACCAAGTAATGAGATGCAATATGTGACTTTTTTGCTACTACATCTATATCTTAAAGAAATAGAACCCTTAGCCCCGTTTACACAACTTAAATTAACGGAGCGGAATGGAACAAATCGAAATAGATTGGAGTGGAACGGAATATAGGTTCCGTTTTATTGTTTGGATATTTTATGACATAATGAAACTAAATTCTCATTCTATTGTTTGAAAAGTTGATAGAATGAAATGAGTTATAACATTTTTATTTCAATTTTACTCTTTATTTAAAAAAGTAACAGCGAAACATCAATATTTTGAATCTGCAATGCTATAATAAGCTATAATAAGCTGCAAAATTCTCGTTTTGTAGCAAATCACTTGGAATTTAAAAATCAAAATAATCATAAACTAACACACATGAAGATTACATGCTTACAAACTATCAAATTTGAAGTCAAACATCAATATGAAATCAGGAGAGGCTATAATAATTCTCCTTTTGTGTAGCAAATCACTTGGAATTTAAAAAACTAAGGTAACACGTATGCTTGAAAGTCAACGGAATGCATTTTATATTTTTGCTGTTCTGCAGAGGCTAATAGTGAAGATGCAAACAGCAGAAGCAAAGGTAGAGGCGAACAATTGAATATCAATTGTTGATAAATAAACAGTTGAATATGTATATGCATGACAAATTACAAATTATTATATTTAGGACCGGTTAAATAATTTTTAATAATAAGTTATGTCTAAGACAAGCTTTAAAAAATGGGTCATTTGTTATCTCCATATTTGATTTTTTATTTTATTTTATAACTTTAAGGAAAGATAATTTTGTGTTGGTAGACCTAAAGTGAAAGATTTAGTAGTCTTATTTTTGGATGGACTCTGACTATATCAACCATACATGTAATCAGGGGCGGTTTTACCACCTAGCTAGCCTGGGCACACGCCCGGGCTCAGTGGTGGATCGCCTAGGAGACCCATAAGAGCCACTGCAGGTCTGCAACCCTCAAGTTGCCTTTAATTATCATATTATCCATAATTTTTTGGGTTCGATCCATCCTACTCTCATTTTTATTTTCTATTATATTAATAATATTTTTATTTAAAAAATGAGGTCCTGTTGGGACTTGAACCGCCCTCCTCTACGTTAGATTCAACAAAATTCTCCGCTGCCAATGCATGTGACTTAATGTGATGGTTTGCTTTGTCTCTTTCAACTAATAATTACATGGTAGTTATGCAATTTTTAGCTAGTTTTATGGTGACTAATCACATTAAGTTATGCAATAGAAAAGACTTCCATAAAAACTATAGTACCAAAAAAAAAACATTATTGCCAAAGATAAAAGTGTATACTTTTTCTTTTCTTTTTTTATAAATAAAAGTGCATACATATTATTAAAAAAATTAAAAGTGCATACATAGTCATCATAAGATAAAAAGTGACAGTACATTACCATTGGTAGCATCTGAAATTAAATATCACTTTATTTTTCTCCACTTTCCTTTATTCTTTTTCTTTCTTCTCCCTTTTTGCAATATTTTTTTATTCTCACTTTCGGAGGCTCCAACTTGCTTGATTCCATTAGCTTTTTATTTTGTTATTGAATTATTCCTTATCCCCTATACATTCATACCAACTCAACTTAATAATATATTTAAATGCATTATTTTCTATTTCCATCTTATCTACTAAGAGATTAAAGGCAAAATAGAGTTTTCATAAATTGAAATACACTATTTTCTATTATATCTTATCACCATGAAAATGAAATGAACTTTATTTGATCAAGACATAAAAATTAGGTGTCCATAATGGTTGATACATGATTTATTTTTAATGGCCTTTTACCATGAAATTACAATCCTTCTCCAGCTTCTCCAAGTATACTTCTTCATACCTCTCAAAAAGCTTTATGTATTGTTATCAATCTATAGATACTTTTTTTTTTGACAGTATATAGATACATTGTTAGTGTCAGGGTATAGTGTCATATTAAAATATCTTGCTTTATTAGACATATTATGAAGAAAAAAAACCTGTCACAAAAATTTCCTTTCTTCTTGTATTGATTTGAATATCTTGGCTGCTGACTCACTTGCTGATTTTGGATTATGAGGAAGAGCTTTGATTACTCTTGAGTGGTGTTCTTGGTGTTCATCACTCGAGTCACGATCTGGCGATGACCAAAACGTCGGTGCCAACGGAAACAAAGGAAGTTCATCTCTTTTCATTCTCTTGGATGGACTATTAGCTATACTTATTTGTAGTTCTTTATTATCTTCCAATGATTGATAAGGTGAAAAATTTCTTGCCATTACATTGCTTATCTGAGTGGACATGTTAGATGGACTTTGGTACAATATGGTTGAATTGAGTTCTGCAGATGAGTAGTGATTTTTAGGACCATTAGATTGTGCCATTTGTTCAACAGAAGAAGCTGATATAGATCTATGCATGAATGATGGAACACATGGCGGTAACAATTGTGGTAACGATGAACCAGAAAGGAGTCGAATCTTTTGATGAAAACTCGTAGTAAGAGATGGATCCAAAAAAACATCTTTGCTCCCTTGATTGAAGCTCATTGGACCGCAACCTCCGTATAATGGTGTCATGATGCCGCCAGCATTTGGAGGACATGGTCCAATGATTGGCTTATATACAAGACCTTCAGATGGAGACATGACAGGAACTAACCATTGGTTTGGTGGTGGTGGAGGGTAGACAATGCTTGGAGAGTGTTTGGCATTGGAACTTTTATCTGCAGAGGCTAATGCAAGGTTTCCTAAATGATGATTGCCATAATTTGAAAGCTGATTATGTTCTTTGCTTATATTGTTGACAAAAGGAAGGGAAATCTTTCTAACTGCATTGTTTTCAACATCCTCGGAAGTAGTGGCCTTTTCGGACTTGCTGCCAAGTTTAAAAACTGTCGACGGTTGTTCACTGATAAAGTCAGATTGTAACTTATTGGAGGAGGATGTTTCTATTGGTGGTTTGTTGAGTAAAAGTTTATCTTCAAACAATAGATGTGGTGAACCAGCAATTAATCTTTGCACCTGTTTTTAGGATATGGTTTAGTCAATTCTCATATGAAAGAAACATTTTTAACAGAACAAGCAGTCTATTAACATATAGTATGAGGATTACCTTTATAAGTCTATGCAACTCAAACACTTGCATGAAGAAGATTCTCTGTTGACTGATATAGCAATGTCAGTGTCAGATCCATGTAAGTAGCAAAATACAAACATTTAAAAAAAATGCATGTGTCAAATATAAGTACTACAAGAAATAGTTTACATGATTCAATCTACAATATGATTTGAGAAATGCAAGACTTCATGTAAGGAGGATGATCTAGTTAGATTTATGGTTGGGACTTCAAGTTAGTGTAATAGGTTGCACTTAATACTCAAAATTATCTTAGACATACTATATAATGCATTCTTGTACCAATTAATCTTTGGAAAACCACAAAACTGAAAGGAAAAAAATCTTCTATTGATATATCAACATATATGCGGCCCTGTACTGGTTACTGCAATATCCATTTGGCACTTAGAACAACAACAATAACAATCAAGCCTTATCCCACTAAGTAGGACCGGTTACATGGATCAAACGAGATCCTAATGTTCTGTCGTATATCATATCTCTATCCAACTCATTAATTAATCTCTAGGTTTTTCTCAATAGTTTTTCTAGGTCTTTATCTGCCTCTAGTGAATTACTACCCTTTATTTGATCTGCTCTCCTTACTAAAGAATCTACATGTCTTCTCTCCACATATCCAAACAACCTATGCCGAGTTTCCACCATCTTTTCTACGACAGGTGCAACCCCAACTCTCTCTCTAATGTTATCATTCATAATCCTATCTTGATAGTCCACACATCCAACACAACAATCTCATCTCTCCTACTCTTTGTTCTCATGTTGGTTTTTACCGTGCAACACTCCATCCCATACAAAATTGTTGGTCTTACAGTTGTACGATAAAACATTTCTTTCAATTCGAATGCTACTTTTGTATCACATGAGGCCCTTCATGATTTCAACCATCTCACTTGAATTCAATGGTTTACATTTTCCATTTCTCAGTCGTTTTGTATTGTTCTACTATGGACCTAGGAAATTTGAAATGTGTGAGGTGGTATGATATGATCTTCAACTTTCACCTCTAAGTTAGAAATGTTTTTCCTTTTGCTAAACTTGCATTCCGTATACTTTGGTTTGCTTCTACGCAGGTGGAAGCCATACGCTTATAAGAATTGTCTCCAAGTCTATAATCTCCCATTTAGTTCCTCCCTCAACTCTCCAAGTAGGACACTTAAGCAGAGTCACAGCTTTGGTACATGAACTAGAAGTTTCCTATAAGTTCTATACACATAATAAAGAAGATAGTGCAGATAAAGAAGATAGGTTTAACATGTCAAAAACATTAAACTCAGCAGTGCATATGTAAATTTAAACAGTTTAACAAAAAGATAGAAAGTTGAAATCATAAACACATAATACTAAACGAATAAACATACTTGATGATCGTTCTTCTTGTTTTCCAAAATTGTTTTTCACCTATAAGTCCTACGACATCGTCAGGGGAGATATCCATACCAAATCTACATTCTGAGCTGGATTTATTCAAGGCATCATAATTTTTACCAGTCTCCTCATATTTACTCCTCTCTCTCTTGCCATGTGAGGACCTTGTACCGATTTCTAACTCACCAGAACATTTTTGGAAATCACTCATTGCTGGTTTCTCCATGCAGTGATCCCTTAAATTGATTCTGTCCGGAAAAGCTGCATGATCTTCATATCTATGACCATTGCTACCTTGCAATGTTTTCAAGCCCTCGACTGAAATATTTCTATTTTCTTCCTTCAGCGATCTTTGTTCTTTATTCATTATTTTAGAATTCCTATCTTTAATCGATGAGTTTGAGGATGCATTTGTCGTGTCATCGAAACCATTTAATGAGCGAAGAGGTTTTTCTTCTGCATTTTGATCAATTTGTCTCACATCTTTATGCTCTTTCATTAGGCTCTTCCCATATTGTACTGATTTCAGTTCTATGGTTCCAGGTGAGTTCATCACCTTTCTAAATGAATTTAGACTTTTAAGCGAACAGTTCAAATTGTAGCGAGCAAGTTTGTCTTCTTCATCTTTGTCATTTTGAATACTTTTCACATGAACAGAACCAGAAGTTATAAAAGCATCTTCACCATCAAGTGTTTTCAGAGAATTCTTACTATTATTGATGAAATAATCTTGCTGAATTTTGGTAACTTGTTTTGCCGGTGTCATGTGCTCTAAGTCATGACTCGTCGTCAACTTGGTTGAGTTAATCTTTCTAGAATTATAGGCTTGAGTCTTCTCAGATAGAACAGAAGATGCATTGGAGCTGTAAAACTTGATGCTTTGACCACAACCAAGCTGCAATACAGTATAAACATCATAACTAAAATGGTTATAAAGTGTAAGTAGAATCACCAAATGATAAAGGTTAAGTAGTTCTTATTACCAAGTGTCATTGTTTGAATTATGTCAAAAAAGTCCTGGTTGATTCTCACAAGAGTTTACCATACAAATATTGTTAGAACAACAACCCTGGTTCAAAAGTAAAAAGATACAAAAAACGCAGAGAGAACACAATATTTGAACACCGAGTTCGGCCAATTGTGCTTATGTGTCCGACTGCAGGGTGCTATTAGGTCATTTCTGTTGCAGAGTACAACTTATATGTTTAAATACTGTTGTATAGTTTGCAAGAGTACCTCATAATCGTACCGCGGGGACAAACAGTCACAGCCTAACAAACTTTTGGGACAAGCCCAAAGGGTACATAACAGTTAACTATGAGTCATACCGAACAAATATACATTGAAAAAACTTCTAGTGACAATGTCATTTCATGCAACTTAATACCTATCAAGCTTGATACTCCTACCGAAAATTCTATATACGAAAGTAAGTGAGAGATAAGACTCATACTTATGGTACAAAAATTGGTTACATTGTAAAATTTAAAGAACTACTACATGACTCACATGGCTTGATGTTGTAGGAACTGTGCAATTTCTTAGAGGGAGGGTAAACAATGATCCTGATCCTGATGATGCAAAACTTTGTGAAGGGATGCTGAATTGTTCATAGAGAGCCATTTTATTCCTTGGAGGTGCTTTTGGTCCTCCTTTCTCTGCATCTTTAACATGCAACCTAGGAAACATTGGACTTATCTCCTTTCCCTCGTCAATTGCCCCTTTCATCCTATTCCTTTTCCCACGCTCTATCAACTCATAAGAAGCTTTTTATCTTTGCGAAATTTACAAAGTATATAGTTTACATTCTTTTCACATAAAATTGCCAATAGAGTATGTTCTTTTCAGTCAACACCTTTAATGGATCTCAGTCACATCCAGAGATTAGTCTTTGCAGTTGCATGCAGGGAAACCTTCCAATAAAGTATGTGTTTATAAGTATTGAAAACTCAAATATTCATGAGAGAACCAACCCTATAAAAAATTCAATTGATCCACAAGAAACTCGTGTGACTACACATAATCAACCTTAACCAGCTTCCAAGAAACAATTATTCAGATTGTACATTATCAATAAGGAAGAGGAACACATGAGAGAAATGAGAAAAAGTGCATAAACAAGGAGTATATAACAAATGCTAGAATCAATTAATATTAAAAAGATAAAGAAGAAAGAAAGATATTAAAGATGAAAAAAAAGCTAGAATGAACATAGATTTGAGTATAAGAACAGAACACAAGGTTACCATGAAACCACAAATGCAAAACAAACAAAAACAATAAAAGAAAAAAGTAAGAAGTAGTAGACCCAACCAACCCAAACAATGTGGAAAACCCAATCTTTGTAACTAGAGAATATCTAGTATGTATGTATGTAACAAGTATTGTGATGTGATGAGTGAGGGTTAGAATATATGTTTGATGATGAAGTGTTCAAATGAAAGAGAAAAGAGTAAGATATGATTGGAGAGACCAAGTCTTACATTTTCATCATGCACTTGTTTGGCGAAGCACACGGCAATGCCAAAGGGTAACTGATTTCATCCTTACCACATGTTTAAATCTTTCACGAAATATCCGTTTAAAGTCGTTACAATGTAAATAAAGTGGTCCATGACAAAACTTGCAACCCAAGTTGGTACTTCTTTCCAAAAATAAATATATACTACTTCTAGTCGTTTACAAAAATAATCCGAGACACTTAACGATTGAAGTTTTCTTTACTTATGTTGAACTATTTTTGTCTATCATGGCATGATATAGTTAGATGCCGACGTGTTTTGTAACTGAATTGAGTGTATTTTAGTCTCTAACAAAATTTTAAAGATTTGCAATATATATATTTCAAAGTGATATTTCATTACCTTTATTTTAAAAATGCTTTGCATAACAACAAAAAGCAATTTAGTCCCTAGCAATACTTTGAACGAAACATTATAGTCCATTTATCAAAATTTTATGTGTTAATGTAAATATTTAAGGGCGGTGGAGGTATGTTGAAAAAACAAGGTTAAATACCACTTTTGGTCATTTTAGTTTGACAGAATCTCAAGTTAGTCCTTTAAGTTTTAAAAGTTTCAAATAAGTCATTTTAGTTGATAAACTATTTCACCGTCACTGTTTCAAATAGGTCCTTTTAGTCTGAAACTTTTGGAACTTAAAGGACTAACTTGAGAATTCTGTCAAACTAAAAGGACATATTTGAAACTTTTGAAACTTAAAAGACTAACTTGAGAATTCTGTCAAACTAAAAGGATCAAAAGTGGTATTTGACGAAAAAAAACAAATTAATAACTTGAACATTAGAAGAAAATTAACATAAGATCCACAATCTCTTTATTTCATCAAAATTTTAATTGCATAACAAAAGTGATCCATGAAATATCCACAAAATATACTTATTGCTATATTGCTATTAATTGCGCAACAATTCTATCTAAATAGTAAACTGCTATTAGTTGTGGTCTTATTTATTGCTGCAGTAAGAATTGGAGTTAGCGGAAGAGACATTAATAGTGGAGGTGGCCTTGAATCAAGTAATTAGAGATTAGAGGGTCTTATACATTACTATCAAACAACAAAAATAGATTATGTGATGATCACTTAAGTCATAAAATATATAAATATGCAACATACACGTGAAACCTTCTCAATGTTACCGGTTGGATTAACAACACTTGCACAGATTCTTTTCAAAAACAAAAACCAACTCAAGATATAGAGGTAACTCTCAAAAAACTCTCCCCTTCAAAACCCTCTAAAAACCAACTCAAAAACACAACTTGACTTGACTTAAGTGCTTAAATTTGTTTTTGTATGGGACTACAAGTTTTCTTTTTGTAAGAGAGTCCTTTATCGTTTTTTTTTTGTTATGAACGACTTTTAATCTTCATTTTTTTAATGAGAAATGTTAGTAGTTAGTTTGTTAGATTAATATTCACTCTTTCATTTATTAAATAATCATTTTGGTCTCTTGAATTTGTGAGTAGACTTCTTAATGTTTGTGATGGTCGGATTAGGCAAATGTACCAAATCGTTTATCGAGTAATAAAGTGCTAAGTAGAGTATTGTATCCACATGAATTTTGTTTCGTCTAAATAATTCACGTTACTTATTTGGGAACAAAATAAATAAATAAGATAAGGGTTTAGAGTTTGCAATTTAATCTGTTTACAACAGAGCAAATTTACTTGTTTGACGCAGAATGTTAGCGGCGGTTAGAATTCTTTAAGATCATCTCCTTTGGGATGGTCTTAACTATTTAAGACCCTGTACATATTAGGTACCCCCAATGGGGAGAATCTTTTTCAGGGTCTTATAAGACCCGGGGTCTTACTTAAGACCCCCACTTTTAAGCGGGACCCACACTTTTTAAATATTAAAAAATTGAAATATAATGATATAAAGTTATTGATAGTTGATTAGTGAGTCCCATTTAAGAACTTTGTGTGAGATCTGGGTTGGAGTGATTGAGTGTTTATTAGGTACTACTATTAAAAAATTATAAATAAGTGATGTGTACACGTGAGACCCATTTAAGAACCCAAAACTGGGTGTCTCCATTGTGGATGTTCTAAATCCCTATACTCATTTGTTGGAATTAATTAACAGTCAAGTCAATTCGATTATTATAAATAGATTATCTAAGTGATGAGTTCGTTGGGACGTGATAACCTAATCTGTTTGTCAAGTTTCACATGTTGGTCGCATTGTGATCCTTACGTATGAGGTTTTACTCTCTTGGTCGATTTCGATTTATCCCTCCGCCTGTTAAGTTGCACCTGCTGGTCACACGGTGATCCTTACGTCTGGGGTCTTACTCCTTCAAGGGTAATTGAAACATAAACTTAAATTAAAGTACCTAAATTTCCAAAGGTATGGTGGTCAATGTTCCTAATGGTTCTCTCATCTATGAGTCTTAGAAGTACATAACACACTCTCTCTTTGTAGTTCTACAAACGGGCAGCCCTATCAGCGTCTACCTTACCAAGATGCGAGGATAATTGAGTTATTAGGCTGATTTAAGTCGTGAAGTCATTTGTTTCTTTAATTACTAACGAGTTACTACCTGATTTCAATATATGTTCATCAATATTAGGTATGTCACCTCCCTAAATTCATAGAGAACTTGGGAGGTGCTTTTGGTTGGCCCTTCTTTCTCCCGGATTGTTCGTAGAGAGCCATTTTATTCCTTGGGGGTGCTTTTGGCCCTCCTTTCTCTACATCTTTAACATGCAACCTTAGGAATATTGGACTTATCTCCTTTCCCTCATCAATTGCCCCTTTCATCCTATTCCTTTTCCCACACTCTATCAACTCATAAAAAGCTTCTTATCTTTACCAAATTTACAAAGTATATAGTTTACATTCCTTTCACATAAAATTTCAATACATTATGTTCTTTTCAGTCAACACCCTAAATGGATCCTAGACACCTCGAGTCATTATTCTTTGCAATTACGCGCAAGAGAAACCTCGGTGGTCATACATTATATCAAATAAAAGTAGATTAGACTTAACTCTCAAAAACTCTCCCTTCAACACCCTCCAAAAACCAACTAAAAAACACACCCTTGACTTAAGTGCTTCTCTTTTGTTTTTGTAAGGGACTAAAAAATTTTGTTTGTGAGAGACCGACTTGGTCCTTTATCATATTTTTTGTCATGGACGACTTTTAATCTTCATTTTGTTAATGAGAGATATTAGTAGTTAATTTGTTGGGTTAAATTAAGGGACCATTATGAAAAAAAGAATTAAATTAAAGGACCAAATGATCAATTAAGCCTTAATTTGTTAGATTAATATTCACTTTTTTATTTGTTAAATAACCATTTTGGTCTTTTGAATTTGTGAGTCGACTTCTTAATATATGAAATATACAAAAAACACTAATTTTGTTGGGTAGTTTGATCTTTCTATGGTTTTATTTATTAGGTTGGTTATATCTAGTTTAATCTATAAAGTTACTAGCAAAACGGGAAGACAATCAAATACAAATATTTTAAATTTTGATATATTAAAAATTATAAGTAATGATATTTGACTCTGTTTTGAGATCACGTACTCGCTCATACCGTGTTTGTTTTCTTTGAGTAAGGGTTAGCCATATAGGGAAATTATTTTTGCAGTCAAATAGTGACTACAGAATGATATTGATCGTCTGATCTATTGGAATAGTTTTCATTTACTTTATGATCTTTAAATATTCACAATCTGATTTCAATCGTAAGGACAACAACACTCTGATTGTGTGACTGTATTATTTAGCCGACCGTAGGAAAACATAGTCCACATATAGTGTGTTTTGTTACGGTCGCTAGTTTTGTTTGGGAAGCGATGATTCTTCTAAGTTCTAAACTAGTATAGTATAATCTTGGTAAAATTATCAGTGCAATAAGTTAAGTTAGATCATTTATTAGATTGATTCTTTAATCTTTTAAATTAGTTAATGATATTATTTTTTGCTTGCATTGTTAGCTAACAAATAAGTGAAATAAACCACATACATTTAATGTCTCACACACTCTTAAATGAAAAATAAATTAAGTAAAAGAGAGGTAAAATAGTAAAGTGAAAATATGATAAAAACAACTTTTTAAATGGTAGAAGGTAAACCAAAAAATTTGTAGAGATTGTTTGAATCGTTATTGTCGTGTATAAGAAAAATTTTGAAATTAAAATATACAACATTTAAATATTATATATCTTATGAGGAAATAAGAATATACTATATATATCATACAGTAATTTACAAATTATAATAATATTTTAGTATACCATAACTTTATTGAATAGGTGATTTTAATGAAAAAATTACACACGCAACTAAATATTACATTAAGACAAAATTTTTATTTTTTAAGGAAGACAAATGATTTTCTATTTATGGGATAATTTAATTTATATAATAATGAGAGACAGGGAGAAAAAAGTTATAGTAGCACTTGTAGGGTGTTAACATAATAGGCATGACCGGCTTTCTATGGTACCTCTACAGCTTTTTTGTTTAAAAAAAGTGACACATTCGTAAAATCTCATCGTAATTAATGTATAGACATAAAAACAAATAAGAACAATAGAAAAAAGAGTTTCATAGTTACGCAAAAGAGTGTGATTAAGATTGTATCAAACAGATTCAAATCAAATCAAAAGGAATATGAAAAAATGAAAATGAAATCCTCAAGAGAAAAACGGTGGACTAATATTGTACCAGACATTGCAAAATGAAAGCCAAATATCGCTTATTTATTTTTTTTGGCATATTATTATAGAGAGTAATAACATGGGATAAGAATGAGTAAAGAATTTGTTGAACCTTTTCATCAAATATTGTGTGCATGCATCAAAAGTGTTGCCTCTAAAAAATAAATAAAAAATAAGAATCGTCAACAAACAACACCTCTAATATAAGGAAGAGAGAATGATTATATGATACATGAAGAGAGAATGAAGTAACAAAAAATAAAAAGATAAATGTATTGAGAGAGGAGGAAAGTAAGTGTGCAATTGTTGTAACAATTGCATGTAGTAGGTGTGATTTGTGGTTCGAATAGTTTGCTGGTTATGAATTTATTCATGTATATTGTGTATTTTTTTTTTGGACAAAATGTATACTGTGTATTTATTAGTGATGTTGTTTGTCGATAATTTGATCATGAGAATGGTGAGTTAGTGGGATAATAGGAGGGTTTTTTTTTGGTGTTATATGTGTAAATGATGTGTGTCGGTGGGGATATGTAAGTTATTTTTTCTATTTTTTAATTTAAATTTCTATTTTCTTAATTTAATCATTAATTAATTAATAGAATTAGAGTTTTGGAGGGAAATTTTTTAGGAAGAACTTGTAGGATTATAATTATTATAAACTAACGAAAATACGGACACTCATGTTTACTCATGTATAAATTATTGCGCTAGCGTTTGAAAATTATGAATGGTGTTTTTCTATGAAATTTTGATTAAAAGTAAGAATATAAATATTTTTTGCTTTCAAATTATAACAAATCAAACTAATATTGATTATCTATTTTAATGGCACCAACAATATAACAAAAAATATAATATAGATTCTTATTTGATTTAATGGCACCAACAACAATCTTTATTATTTGTAAAAAAAACAACAATCTTTATTATAGAAAAGTTGTTTAAGGGTATAATTTGGATATTGAAAAAGTAAGTGTAGATATATTCATCTAGTTTGTTACATTTTCTAAAGGATAAAGGGATGATGTGACGATGTTTGAACTTATTTTTTGCTGCGATATTTTTAATTAATTTGAGATGATTTTTGAAAGATGAGAATGTGTGACACCCTTGTGTGTTGAATTATTATTTATATATTTTTAATTTAGAACTTAAAATCCAACAAAAATTTCACTAGTTTTATTTGATTTTTGGAATATTTTTTTATGGTATTTTTATATTTTTTTGATTTTATTTGACATGTTTTATCATTTATTTACTTTTTCTTTGTTGTTTTTAAAAACGAAATTCGCAACTAATTAAATGAGAGAAATTCTTAGTGTTGCTGCTTTTGTATAATTATGTATAAGTATATTTCAGATTATATAATCTAAAAACATATCGGATTATATAATCTGAAACCCTATGAATATTTTTGTAAAAAAAAAAAAAAGGTGCTTGAGAAGATAATAAGGTAAGAAAAGTAATAATCATTTATTTTCTTTTGGACATCGACCAAAAATGATACCAACATCAAAGAAAATTATATTACTTAAAAAAAAATCAAAGAAAATTATACATCATACCCTGTCAATTATTTTATTTTTTTTGGAAGAGAGGCAAACAAAAAGAAAAGAATAAAAAAGAAACAGCTAAAAATTAGTCTCTTTGATACATCTTTCATCAGGCATCAATCTGCAGCGCGAAAGCAAATCCTCTAGTATAGATATGAATATTTGTCAAAGGGTTTCATAATTATTTTGAATGTAGAGTATATTCAAAAGATTTAATTAAATTTTTTGTCCCTATAAATATTCATAGTTTTGTTTTTAGTCCCTAGAAAATAAAATCACACTTTTTAATCCCTATGACATTTTTTCTTAAGCATTTTAGGGACCAAAAATGTTGATGAATTTTTTTTACAGGGACTAAAAAAACTGATGGAAATTTTTTATAGAGACTAAAAATAGTAATGGAAAATTTTATAGGAACTAAAAAATGTGATTTTATTTGTTAGGGACTAAAAACAAAATTCTGAATATTTACAGGAACCATTTGCTTAATTAACCCTATTCAAAATTATCTTAAATACATTCAAAATAATTTTCTAATATCCCTTTCTTTGAGTTTCCACCTTCATAACTCTATCTAAAATGGAACCATCTTAAAGGTTTTTCTTTTCTTCATTTTTTTGGCTGAAATTACAACACCATCATTCATGATGGCTTCAACCGAGAGAAAGAGCTAGAGAACCTTACCGATTCCCTTCCAACTATCTAAGACAGTGTAGCGTGTCATCATAATGTTTTTTTTCTTTTATATTTTTGTATATCATTTTTTTTCCTGAAATTGTTTGAATCCTATATAAAAATACAGAAATGTTAACTTGTGCCCTTAAGACACAAGTCAATGAAACATATATAGAAATAGTTCATTAAAATGTGTGCATTACATTTAATCTTTAGTTTTTTAATGAATTGAATGCACAAAATTTTATAAAATATTTCTTCTTTTAGGTTTCTTAACATGTGCTCTAAGGGCACAAGTTAACCCTACCTATAATTTATATTACTAGAATTCTTAACATATACCTTTAGGACACAACTTAACATTTCTCTAAAAATAATAGTCATGATTGAAGCCGGTCATGACTCAACCTCATCCATTATTTGTTGTAGACAACACATAATTATAATTACATAAACTTAGTTACACAAATACAATATAAAATTACAAAATATAATTTTACATAATCAACCCACTCGCAATATACATCATCATCGGTTCTTTTCTTCCCGTTCTCCAGATGTCTTCTACGTCAACATCTTTATTTAGAACCTTAATTACATAACTTAGTTTCTAATTGTTGTCGGCGTTTGCCAATGAAATATAAGGATCAACAAATGTAATACTCGCCATATCAATTGACTCTAAATACATTTCAAACGGCTTTTCTATATAATTGTAATTAACAAGTTGTGTAGAAGAGTAGACATGATGAAAATGAGAGAAAATAAGATGAAAGGAACGTAAGTAAAAGAGAGCGAGAATTGTGCTTTCTATTAGCTGTTTGAGCTGGTATTAACAAAGCAATCCATAGAATTCAAATATGTATGGTACCTCGATAGGAGAGGGGTGACAGCTTGGATTTATATATATATATATATATATATATATATATATATACTATAGTATGATATAAAATAGAAATATCATATATGAGAATGTGATAATTATATATATAGCTTGCTAGCTAGGCATGTGGTATGCGCGTGATCATGAGTGTAGCAAAGTTATTGAGGGAAGAATATGATGCATGAATGAAATAATTGTGATGGTAATTAACAACCATCAATAATTTTCACAACTAGAAACAAAGAAAATAGAAAAACGACATTTAGTCAAAAAACAAAATATAGAAAAACGACATGGATGATTATGTGGGCCTAGTGTCATGTGCACGTGGGGGTCAACTTCATATCACCCTCGAGCTATGGCAATCAGCAAGGTCCAGATCAAAAAATTCCAAGATAAAATTGTACAAGTTCTAGAAAGGGTAAGGGAAAGTGATGGTTCTTTGTTTTTTCTTTTTTGAAAGTGATTATAGTGTAGTGCCCTCGTTGGATTTGGAGGTTCTTTTATTTGGTTTTTGACACAAGAGTCAAGACCATTGAATGTGGTGAACCTATACATTCATGTACACAAAGAAAGCATACAAAGCCATTTAAAAGTGGGGAATTCTTTGCAAGACTACGACTAGTCATGGTTAATGTAAAATCCATTTTTTTGTCAATAATGATGGTCATTGGTCCCTTTTCCTATCTGATCCTTACCCGATATTTTTCAACAGATTTAGTAACTGTGATTCGCACATTTTAAATATAGAGAATGAAGAGTTTGCGATTTGAACTCCAATCATTTGTAATATTGTTTTTGCAATTACCAACTGAATTTTACTTATAAGGCGTAGCTTTTCATGTTAATCTTTAAAAAGTAGTTTTTTATTTTATCAAGAAAAAACAATGTTTAGGTTTGGATTATTTAAAAATCCAAAACAAATACAATGAGAAAAGTGTTTAGAAATGAATTTGTATCCGATAAAAGTATAATTTACAAGATTACTGGCTAATTTCAGTTTTCTTTCCAATTTCACAAGCATGACTCTATTATTATCCAAAGTGGCACTAAATTGAGCCATTATGTAGGATATGATATTACATTGCATGTCCTAATGGTTCAAAGTTGCAAGTGTCTTCTCTTCTTTGTTGGTTCTCATTATCCATTTTCTTTTCTTTTCCCAATATGTTCCCGAAGTCAGCAAAGGTTATAATTAGGGTCTTATTTGTTACCGATTAAAATAAAAGCTATTTTGATATAAAATAATTTAGAGAAAATATTTTAGAGATTTTATGAAAAATTAGAATCTATTTTACGTTTGTTTACCGTGATAAAAATCACTTTTTAAACAAATATTTTAATTTGTTTGGATACAACTATATAAAAAGGATTTTTTGTTAAAAAATTAGTTCGATCTTTTCAATCATATTTTCTCTCTCCTCTAAAAAAAGATATTTTTTAAGAAGCTGCTCTTAACAACTTTTCATTTGAAGTTGTTTTTAGATTCTGATTTTTTTTAAAAGTTGTAACAAATAGGTGCAAAACTCTTAAAAGTGATTATTTATTTAAAAAAGTGATTTTTATCTTAAAAAAGCTATAATAAACGGGCTCTAGATCTCTCCGCCAAATTATCCCTAATATAAGTCATTTTATGATTGAAATAATGACCATGTATTTACATTTGCTAAAAGTTATTTGTGAAAATTGTCATGTTAAGAAGCATCTTTGGAGTATTTGTCAAGAAACTAAAAATAAAAATAAAAAAGACAAATATCACATTGAAAAGAACTATTTTTCAACTTTTAAAATGTAAAATATACAATTTTCAATTTTGAATTTCTTAACAAGCGTTTCGAGCCGATAATCTTTTTTAAAAGTTTTTATTCGCTTATCATAATCTTTTTTTTAAATGAAAATAATTAAATATATTTTCGGTTCATGCAACTATATGGTTTAATTGCACTTTGGTCTCCATATTTCATCAATTTCATGAAAATAGTCATTGTTATTAGAATTAAACTTTTTTGTCCTTCAATTTTCAAATTTTATTGCAATTTTAATCTAAACCTAGATTTTTGTATCAAAATGGGTGATTTGTATACCCTGGAAATGGTAACTTATTGTCCAAATATTAACTTTCAAGAAAAAAAATATTACTTTTGAGAACGAAATTCACCTTATTTGATGCCAAATAAACATCATTTTTGGTTGCTTACTTAATGTTTTTAAGTTAAAAAAATTTAAAACCGATTCTCATTTGAGATGAAAATGTTTTATATCTTTAATACTCAAATTGAAACGTTATATTTTGCCCAAAACTATGAGTTATGAGTTTGGATCAAAACTAGTGAAAAATGTGGGACCAAAAAGTCAGTTTTAAAAAAAAAACTATTTTCGTGAATTTAATAAAATGGATAATCAAACTATTTTGAAAATATACACAATTTTTATTTTTATTTTTTTTATCTTTGTTACTCTATTTTAATCTCTACACAATTTTTTTTATATTGAAATTGATTCTTTAGATCTATAAGTCCATTACGTAATGCAGCATACACGCCAAATCAATAGTTTATAAACAATCTCTTGCGTCAAGCTTTCTAAACAATTGGTTGGTTCATGATCGGGTTCATCACTTTATCTAATATATGTTCATTCAATCAATTTGAATTTTAGTCATTCAATCATTGAACTAAGTTAATAGAAAAATGAGCACGAATATAGTAGTATTTATATATGATTCACACATGATCTTAATACACTTAGTATGTCACGACGATATCGTTTCATATGTGATTACATATAAAATGATATCACTTATAAATATGTTAATTTTCTTTTCTATTTTTGGAAGGAAAGTGGATTTTGTCTTGATAAGGCCAGGTAAGTTGATGTCAATTGGTATTCCATGAATGTCACACGAGACAAAATCCACTAGGTACATTTTTTTTTGAAGAAGCAATCCACTAGGTACATTTTTTTTTTGAAAGAAATCCACTAGGTACATTTGAAAGATGAAAGGACGAATATGTAAGTGATTAATTAAAGCCAAATGATATACTCATATGATATGATCGTGTGTGTGCAGTTCAACAACCAATCATCCAAAAAACTACTAATATTTATATATATTTTTTCCTCTCTGGCTTAATAATATTGCAGGTAGAGAATGTTGGAGTTGATTGAACTTGAAAACATTTTACATCGACAGCATCGTAAATAAACAGGGAAGTCGATTGTTAGAGTTAGTGTGAGCTATGAGTCTCACATTTGATGTGAAAGTGAATATCGAACATTATATGATTGAAAAGATTTATATATCTAATATTTTGAATTTTTTGGTGAAGATGTGATGTTGAAAGTAATTATACAGTTCTGCTTAATTGAATGTATTGATCATTTAGGCTCCCCTCGTAACTCAAACACTAATTGATATATATTTTTCAATAGATGTAATTTATATACATTGTCAACATAAATTTTTTTATAACGTCAATCAATCTTAATTGTTAGATCACTTAAATGGAATTTTATAATGACTACTTTTAAAGTCGTAAATATGAATGATTATGATTGGTTGGTAACTTAATCGGAGCAAAACATTGTAAAAGTTTTTTTTTTAAATAAGAAATATTATAAAAGTTACGATGTTTAATGACAATAGTTTGAATTTGTAGACATAGTTTAAATCTCATTTAAGACGGTCGTAAGATAATCATTACTATTACAATTAATGATAATGTTTTCTCCTTCCCTACTATTATAAATAATATAAAAAGATAAATATTTAGAAATCACATAAGCATATTTAAATTTTAAGTAATTTAGGTGGGTTAATTTAATTTCTTCAAAAAATATTTAAATTTTAAGTATATATTCATTCATTGATTTTTAACTTGCTTGCGCAAAAAAAGAAAACTTGCTTCCTTAAATTTATGAGTTTTTTTTTACCAATCCTTAAATTTATGAGTTAAAGAATGAAGAAGGTATATATAGAGTTTCTTTGAAACATTTAGTTTATAAATAAAAGTAAAGGGAAATGGTAAATAGCACCAATGATACATTAGTTGAAAAAATTAATATGAAAATATTGTATTGAAATGGGATAAAAAGTGGTAAATGTTGTATTGAAAATATGGTAAATTATTGTTTTTAACAGTAAATTTCTATTTTTAAATTTCTTAGTTGGTGTCACCGTAGTTAGCACGACCATAAAAAAAAAGTTTCAAAAATATTCTCTTTATAACATTTACTTCTTTGTTTTATATAATTTTTATTTTCAAAGTACAAGACTCATATTAATTTTACTCGTATGTGTGTTGGAAAGAAAGTGTTTTCCAGACTCAAACAAAAAGATATTAAATTCAAAATTTCTAAGGGACAAGATTGTAGATATATCCTTTCATAAAAAAGAAAAAGATTGTAGATGATCCCAATCTACATTCACATTGAAATGGTCCATCCATGTATTGATTTTTGGTCACGTGGGGAAGGCCTATCTAATCATGGTTTCCTCCAATGAATGGATGCCATGTATGAATAGGAGTGTTCACTTCACGTGTGAAGATTTTATGATTGGACAAAATGAGCCGAGCCGATAACTTGAATGGTAGCCGACAGCTCACGTATTTTTTGTCAGAAGAATGCGGCTTTATAGCAAACGCATTGATTCAGAATTTGACATTCTTTATCGCAGACAAAATGGTAGGTCCAATTTTAGGACCCATCTAAATTTGCATAATAAATAAACTATGTAGCTTTCCCGATTTATACATAAATAGTTAAATTCATTTGTCTGATTTTTATATACATCTCACTTCACAGAATAATTTTCAAATTTTATAATAAAATGAAATGAGATAGTTTTGCAATTAAATACATGCTCCGTTTCACAATTGTTACTTTAGCAAAAAAAAATGTTTGTTTTAAAATAAATGTCATTTTATATTTTCAATACAATTTTAATTTTTTTCTTCCAACTCTACTTTCAATAAATACTCAAACTTTTCTCTCACGTAATTTTCAATGTAACTTTTAAGTTTGTTTTTTCTTATAAAGTAAGGGTAATTTAGTAAAAGTTTTATGTCTAATGATTATATTATTACATTTCTTAATATGTGTGTCAAAACCTTAAACGACATTCACTGTGAAACGGAGGGAATAATAATTATATAGACATTTTGTATACTCACCTCATATAAAAGAGTTTAAATTATAACATTTGAAGAAAGATAAAATTGCGCATATATTATGTGCTTAATCTCTCTTAATCTTATCATTCTTAACTTCCCAAATAGAGTATTGATCTTGTCTTTCATACATGTTTGAAAATGACATAAAACTGACGTCACAAATTACAGATTAAATTTTTAAATTAGGTAATTAGAAAAGGACTTTGATGCCTTACACTGTGAACTGAATGTGATGGTGGAACAAAATCTGTTCCCTGAAATGATTTCATTGAAGAAAATAGTAGTTGACATTCATAAACCTGACTTGATCTGCAAGGTTGGTCAATGAAAAGAAAGTGCTTTGGTAATTCATTCACTGAGCTAGCTGTAATATGTAATGATGGCATGGGGGTACATGTGAAGTAGCTACAATGTTATATGATTTAGGAATCATGCAATAATATTGTAACAACTAAAATCTAAACAAAAGATAAACTACAATTTTATGATTCATTTGCTAATCTCACTGTTGTCATCTTGTTTATGTCCTTTCTGCCTCTCTACATTATCAGGTTTAATCACCCAAAAAATAAAATCATATCAAAATATATGAAATCCTTTCAGATTATGTATGTATGTGATTTTGTCTAATAAGTTTTCAGGCTTACTATATATTTTATTCAAAATTTACACCAATTTTAGGATAAACTAATTTTTTATGAAATAAAATTCTATGAAATATTGAATATTCTTCAACATTTAATATATTAGTACATTTTCTTTCTATAGTTTCCTTTACTAGTGATAATCTTATTCGAGACGTGTCAGACACTAAATGTTGACACCTCTCTTATAGAAGATTATATTTTCTTTCTATAGTTTCCTTTACTAGTGATGATCTTATTCGAGACATGTCAAACATTAAATGTTGACACCTCTTTTATAGAAGATTTAAACTTTGATTCGCCACATTATAAAAGTTTAGTTCATTCCGCTGGTCCTAACCCCGTCGGTATATTAGTCCAATTTTTACTCTAATATTATATGTATATTAATGCACACAAAGTACTGTGGTAGAAAGTGAAAAAAATCACAAGCTATGATTAAAATCATGATTAATTTACAGAAAGCTTCTGTAAAGAGGAGATTGCTATTAAAAGATGCTTCAATTACAGTGCAGTTTTCACTAATCAACCAAAAAGAAGTAACAGCTTTCCCTACTTTCAAAGAATACAAATTTTTTAAAAATTCACAGGATCAAATATCAAATAAAATGAGAATTTTGAATTTGATCATACAAATGTCCTCTGAAATCTCAGTGTCTCATACTGCAAAAATAACTTTACAGACCCACCAACAAGCTACCTGATGAAAAAGCATTATCCTTTTTTCAAAAACCACTATATATACTCATCTAAAACTGTCAAAAGAATATTTTAATAGCTTCTTCTTTACATTTTTTTTATTGTATACTCATCTTCAAGTGCTTATTTATTATACAATTTCATGATGTAATTGCACAAGTACCAATATTTGTTTTTATTATAAAAGCATGAACCTTTTATTCTTCCTACCAATACAAAGTTTCACCTCATCTAACACACACGGCATCAATAGTACTAGTCTTCAATGGCAGCTCAAGGTATACAATACACAACCTTAATTATTGTCTCTCTCTCTCTCTCTATTTAGTTTGTTACATGTATTATTATGTATCTATTCTATTCTTCTATCTTGTCAAAGCAAATAACTTCTTCTATACCTTACTTATACAATTGTATATACAAAATTCAGTTGCAAAATTTGACATAATTAAACTTTGGTTGTTTTCTTTCATCACAGCTTGCACCATATTCAATGAACAAAGATAGTTAAATGCTACAACTACCAGATTGTTCAAAGAAAAAAACTTGTTATAAAGCTGCATTCATTCCTCTGCTTTGTTTCTGACATTCAAGATTCAAACAAGAATTCTCTCATCCTTTTGCCTCTTGGATTGGTGTTCTAGTTCTTGCAGCTATTCAGCTGCATCTAGTTGTAGAATTCTGGTAAGGTATTTAGTTCAAAACTTACTTTTCTACTTCATATAGTTTTGATAAACTATGAATCATCACTGGTCCGACACGAACACCAGACACATTATTGACACACACGTAGACATTTGTAAAAATAAAACTAAAAAAAACAGAAGTGTTTAAATGATTCATGTGTGCTAGTATCGTATTAGTGTCCGTGTCAGACACCAAACACATCAATGATCTGAAATATCTGTGCTACATAGATGATAAATATTTATTTTGGTCTATTTACTTTATTTGGTAACAAGGATCAATTTCTCATTTCTTTTGAACAATTAGAATCATATCCATGGATGGTCTAAATTGGGATGGCTCACAACTTCAAGAGAACACACCAATCTTGTGGAGTACTCAACAATTTGAAGAAGGCTACAACATATCAAACTCTCTTACTCATCAAATACAAGAGATGCATAAAGTTCAAATTGGTAACACATATTCAAATTCTGAAAGATTGATTCCAAACACAAATCTTTCACAGCATGCAACAAACATGAAAGTGAAATCAAAAGCTGGATCCAGCTGGAGAGAAGAACCTTTAATACCTCAATCATTTCAGTCCTTTTCAGACAGTAGACCTTACAACATTATGCCAGATTTCAACATGGCCCACCAACAACAAAAACTCAACAACTCTTTTGAGTCTTTTGATTGTTTGCTTTCAGGTACTAACAGTAACACAGACAATTCTGTTGAAAATGATAATGATGGAATTTCAAAGCTATTTTCTGATTGCAAAAACTTATGGAACTTCAGCTATGTCAGTAATACAGCAACCTCCTCAGGTGAAACTGATAGTAATGTTTCAAACAGTACAAGCTACGAAGCACTGACACAAACACGGACGCGGACACCAGACACGCCTTCGATCAGAAGTGTCAGTGTTACAGACGGTACTCAAAACAAAAACATTCATTGTCCACTCAATGAATTTGATGAAACAATCTCTCAAAGTTCCTCAGATCAATACATCCATCCAAGAAAGGCAATACAATCAAGTACTATTCATAATTCTTCACCTGTTGAAGGTGGTTTTAGACTTATCACTGATAAGCCACCAAAATGCAAGAAACCAAGATGTGATAAGGGACCTTGTTCAACTAATATTAATTTTCAACAACCAAATTCATCATCAATGTGTTGTTCTTCTTCAATTGAAGAAGCTGATCCAGAAGCAATAGCACAAATGAAGGAAATGATGTATAGAGCTGCAGCATTTAGACCAGTGAATTTTGGAATGGATGATATCGACGTAATCGGAAAAAAGCCTAAGAGGAAGAATGTTAAGATATCAAATGATCCACAAACTGTTGCTGCAAGACATAGAAGGGAAAGAATAAGTGAAAGAATTAGGGTTTTGCAAAAGATTGTACCTGGTGGAAGCAAAATGGACACTGCTTCAATGCTTGATGAAGCTGCAAATTATCTCAAGTTTTTAAGGTCACAGGTTAAAGCACTTGAAACTTTAGGTAACAAAGTTAATGCTATGGATTGTAATCCAACTAGTATTGCTTTCTCTTTTAACCCTTCTTTTCCCATGCAAATGATCCCTAGTAATCACAATCCTCATTCACAGGGTTGACATGATTATTATCATGAATTCATGATGATCTCTAATCATTTCATTATTACCAAAGGCAATGATTAATGTATCTGATCTTCATTAATTTTCTAGCCAAAGTTGCAGGAAATATCTAATTGTTAATGTTTAATTATCAAATTTTTTTTGTAACTTTCTTTAGTATAATAATTATCAGTGACTTGTTTAAAATTTTCATTAATAATGATGTTTTCTGGTCTTGTGATAATTGATCAGGTGCATAAGCACAATTGTGCATGATCAAATAATTTTTTTTGTTTTGGTTACAGACTTACAGTGTTATTCGTGCACTACCAATGTCATTAAATTTCTCATGAGAGGTAAAAGTGATCAAATAATATACAATTGCTTGGTAAAAGTAACTACAGGAGTATAGCTGTATAATGTAGAATTGCTCGAGATGTTGGAGGTTTTTAACTTGTTTAGCACCGACACTTTATATTGAAGTTGTGTCCGACATGTGCAATTGTGGCAATGACACGAGAATGATATATGATTGTATTCAATTATTTCTATTTTCTTAAATATATTATCAATGCCTACATGTGTAAGTGTTAGTTTATGGAACTATATTTTAACCTCTAAACTAAATTCTAATTAAAGTTGTATTTTGAATCTTTTATTTCCATCATCTCTTGCTCCTTTAATTTGTATCGTTTGCTTTTGTCCTTCTCAAGTATGTGAAGAACTGAAAAATTAATATTATTTTTCACAGTTTTTTTTTTTTGTGGTGATCGGGGTTTGAACACTAGACCTTGCATATATTATGATTTTTCACGACTTTAGTTACATTGTAAACATATTACCATTCTAAAATATGATAAAAAAATTATTCTGATCTTGATAGTCAAATCTTGTTTTCAAATAGATTATTTGTAATTTTTTAGCAAAAAATGCAAGTAGAAAAATATCTAAATGGTCAATAGAGCATCGTTTTCTTAGTTGAGACATGACACTCAAAATAAAACCCCCGTCACTTCATATCAAACAACATGTTTTATTTTGATATGAAACATCAATACAATATCAATCAAAATTACACTTTCTCTAGTTTTATTTACAAGTGACATTTAGATCAATTTAAATTAATGTATCTAGTGGAACCTCCTAATAATGTACCTGATACATCAATTTTTATTGACTCAAACGCCTTTTATAAGTATAAGTAAGAGCATATGAAGTATTTAAGAAACGTTGATCAGAGGCCAAGTTATCGTCAATTGATTATGAGAAACTAATGAAAATAATGGAAATGGGTGACGATAACTTTTAGCATGCAGAAAGGTCTAGCAATTTAAACTCCCTACTATTATAAAGAGCTAGAAAGTGATTGTCACTTTAATTAAAAGTATGGTAATTTAAGTTGCATTTTTCTTGGAGAACCTTAACAAAGATTTTTAAATAATGTGCTTTAGTTAGCTAACCAATGCAAAAGACATTCTCTCAAGATTAGTGAGCAGAGTCAGTGGTCCTGTCTCCTTAATTCAACCCAAAGCGTGCTCTTAAAAATCACTCCAAAACGCATTGCTAGGCACGTGCTTGCTTATTCTTCTTTTTTGGCAGGAGTAATAAAATCCCATCGTGTCTCAAATAATGTAACTAATGATAATCTTAATGATGATGGATATGATAACGACGGCTAAAATAAAACGTGATTAATTTAATTTAAGGTTATGCTACCTTTTGTCTTAAAGAGTTGAAAGAGTTGAATGCGCAACTCTTTAGACGGATATTTTATAGTATTGAACTCTTTAACGTATGCGTTAAGACCATGTGTTAACATTTACTCTATTATAACTATCTCGAACGTCTTCAGTTATGCATGCCTTTGTGCTTGTTACTTTATCTGCATGCAGTGTTTTTTGCAGCTCAAAATGAAGTTACGCACAAATTTACTTATTCTGGTCAATTATCTTAGTGGTTAGAAGTTATATTTTAAGGTGAATAAATGGAGTGTTCAAGGTTCAGTCCGAACCCCTACATATATTATGATATGTTCCTACCAACTAAGTTAAACTCATGAGAACAAGTCACACACAAATTTATTCCCTCGAGATGAAAAACAAGCCAAGCTAAGTTATGATAAATTAAGGATAAAAATTAACTTAAAATACCACCTCAATGGAGGATTGTCATAGATTCGCGATCATTAATGAAATTAAATTAATAATAAAAATAATTAACAAAATCATGTTATTTTCTTTATATGAAATGTTAACCAATGTTCCCGAGACACTCTTTATGACATTTAAATGATAATTTTGTTTTTAAATTTTTTTGTAATCAATGCATCGAAAATTGAAATATTTAACTTTTTTTAGAGTAATTTCTTCTTTTAGAATCTTTAAAGAGTGTCTCGGGAACACTCGTAAACAAGACCCTTTCTTTATTTTATTTTAATTTCAATTGTTATATTTTTTTCTTTAATTTGTATAAAATTGTCAAATATAAAGAGTTTACTCTTCGAGTGGTATAATGTGTTTTTTTGTTGGTTATGGTGGCAATCGTCCATTCTATCAATTTTTGTTCCATAGTTTGAGGTATTGAAAGTATAAAAATGATGTTATCTTCTCTAACGACAAGGTTATCTTTGTTGAACAATCCGTGAATAGAATTAAATCCTCCTCTTAAAATTTGTTTTTAAGAGATATTTTATGAGTCTTTTGTTGATTTTACAAGTGCTTGTTATGATAGGCCTTATCCTTGGTTAGATAGGGTTTGGATTGACTTTTATCTCCTCATGCTTTCTGGATTTTGTGGTGTTTTCATCAATTTTTTTGTTTTGTTTTTGTAAGTATGGATGTATTTGTTTCCTAGTTTTGATGTGTTCTTCATGAAAGCGGGTCTTTCGATCACCTCTTGAACTCTTTGTAATAGGCAAGAGTGTCCCTTGTACTTTGTTTCTTCCTTTTTAATATAGTGATTAAAAAAATAGAAGTATTCATTAAGGTAAATAATGAATTACTACCCCATAATGAATTACTACCCCACAAGAGAATTTTTCCCACCCTTGAGAATTATCGTTGCTCGATAAAGTTGAAAATTGCTGCTACAACATAAGAGAATTTTCTCCTTCAACATTCTGTACAGTATAATGCATGACATTATAATATTAATAGATCAAGTATGCTCCTATTAGATTTAAAACCAGAACTCGCCTAAATTACAGGGGTAAAGACATATCAACCCTTAAAACATTTAATCATTGGACCTTATATATATATATATATATATATATATATATATATATATATATATATATATATATATATATATATATATATACATACATTTTTAAATCCATTAATCAAGTCACCAACCAATGGTCAATGAATGAAACATGGTGAGATTTAAGATAATTGCTTTAGGGCAGTTGTCACAAAATTTAAAGAGAAAATTTTGTATTAAAAATAACGCATTCAACAATTTGAAAGTATAAAAAATAACTTGTTATATATAAAACATATATAAGATAAGTTATAGATGTATGTATTATGCTAACAAGTCTCCTTACAAGATAAGTTAGGACATTTGTTAGCAAAACCCTTAAGAACAAATCTCTCCACTTTTTGTTCACTTACGAGGTCCGGAGGGCCAAAAAGTTCAAACTAGAGGTAACCCTCAAAATTTGAAGTTAAGAAAACTTAAAAAAAAATTAGTTATGAAATCCTCGTCAATATTAAAGTCATATCTTCTTTGATACATAATTTAAATTTTAGACAGGGTGACATTTATTTTAATTCTATAGAAGTCTTACATTTTTTTAATTTTAAAACTTTTATAAATTTGCTTTAGGTCCAAAAAAAGGTTGGACTAATCTGTATGATCTTTAAAGCAAATTTTACAGTTTTTCTTTTGTTGTTGATACAAACTGCTTTGTTTTTCTCTTCCACTATAATAGCAAATTTTCATGTTACATTTTTTGTTTACTCTTGCAACTAATAAATGTATTAAATCTCAAAGTATTTAGAAGGATATAATTGTTATTTTTGGCACAACATATAAAAAATAAAAGCCAAACAATTTCTGAACTCAACTTGTGTACTGTTATGGGTCTTGCTCCAACTTGGACGTGGTTGCTTGTTTTGTTCTTCAAATTGCAGCTGAAGGTTGAGATTTTGGGAAAAAGGTTGATCCTGATTGAACAAAAGAGGTCATAGAAGTTGAATTCCTTGTTATATTTAGAAAACTATGTTATTGCTTGGTTTGTCTCCTTTTGATTTCTTAATAATCAATTTGAAAATGTCTATAAATAACACATTTGCGTGTTGAAAATATTTTTGTGAGCTCATTGCTATTGTAGGCTAGCTTTGGCAAGTGGGAAGAAGGAGAGACATGACTTTGTTCAAATAACAGTTATGTTGTGGGCTGTATAGGTGTTGATTCACCAGCTTGGCAAACATATAGTATAGGGTACTACTTGCTAGGGTGTAAGTGGTTCGGATAAAACCGATGAAACCGGAAATCCAAACTGAACTAAACCGAAAAAGTATCTGACCTTGTTTGGTTCGAATCAAAACCGAACCGAACCAACCTAAACCGATCTAGTTTGGTTCCGTTCTTGCTTTTTAATTTTGAGATCCAATGAACGATGAACCGAATCGATGCTAATCTCACTCTTCATTTTAGTAATATTATCCCTCCTCACGCACACTTATGATTAAGCTCAAAATTAAATTCCAACATAAAATACTCCTTAATTCATTCACTTTCTCCCATCATCATCTCATCTCATCACTCACATCTATTTTGTTTCTACTAGAAAATAACATTAGCCTCCAGTCACACCTAACCCATCGTTCCTCATCGCTGCTCAGATCGTTTATCTCTTGTTAGTTTTTTCATTTTAGTTATACAAAGTAGTTTGAAAAATAGAGAACATGGAAAACAAAGTCCTATGAAATATTTGAATATGTTGTATGCATGCAATATAAATTTGTGAAAATATGAATTTTTTATTTGTATTTCCGAACAAACCGATCAATCAAACTGATCCAAACCGACTAGTTTGGTTCGATTTCTTATTTTTAAAACAGTAAAACCGAACCGATGAAGTTTTCATTGTTTCGAACATTTTTTTGACCAACAACTGATCCAAATCGAACCGTTATACCCCTACTACTTGCTATTAATCGTAGTCATTTTTCTTTCTTTGTATGTAAGATACTCAAACTTTTAAAATAATAATAAAAAGGAAAGTATTAAAAGAATGACATTAGAGCATTAAAATAAGGAAACATACTTTAATACCCACTTTTTTATTGGATTAAAAAAGTGTTGGTGATATTAAGAAATCACCAAGTTTCTTGGGCCCAAGTATTGGTGATATTAAAAAAGTATTGTCTATAAATATCACCAAGAAATTGGTGATATTTTTTTGGGCCATTTGTTTCTAATAATGTGTTTCACTAATTATAAAAATATTGGTGATATTTATTACTATCCAATAAATTTGGAGAATCTTCATAACAAAACAAATTATATTTTAGTTGAAAATAGACCTATTTGAGAAATCAATCTTAATATTTTCTTTAGAGGATCGAAAAAATAAATTATATTAAAATAATATTGTCAATTTTCTTGGATCGATTGAAAGGATTGCAGAATTGACTTTGATAATGCAACAATGGAATGGATAGATAATCTTAAAGGGGATGAATTAATTTAATCTTTATCGAGACAATATTAATTTTAGATAATATCTTATTAGTTTTCGTAGAACATGAGACCTTTTTATAAAATAATTTTTTATCAATAGTTAAATACTAGACCTTTTTATCAACTTATTTTTTATACATATTTTTTTAGGTTTAAGGCAATTGCCTTGATGGCCTTACCTTTGAGATCACCTTGAGTGGATCAACAAGGAAACTATAAACATATCAAATTCTTCTTAAATTTTTTTATTCTTGTAATTTAATTATGGAAAAATTTTGACATCGGGTTTAGAATATCTGCACAATGGTTGTAAGCTACCTCTATAATCCAGAGATGTGAAAAGTACAAACAAATTATTAAACGAAAGCTTCCAAGAAAATTTGTCTGATGGAGGCTCCCATTTGTCTACTATTGTTGTGAAATTCTAGGTTCCCTAGATTAAGAGTAAGTGCTTCAACTGCATATAACACATGACCATGCATCACTTTCATAAGTATTAGTTAAAACTAAAAATGTCAGTGTAGAGTACTAAAATGGTTGGTGGTTTTCAGTTTTAGAAACTTGTTAAATTTCTGATATTTCAAGACTAATTAACCTAATAGCGCTCTATAATTTTTGAGATTAAGTTGGATATTCATTACAAATAATATGGTCTGCCTTACAGGTACATGACATCAAACAGGTTGACCCAAAAAAATGATGTTTACAGCTTAGGAGTTGTTTGTTCTTTTGGTGATAATCAATTAATCACAATCGTGATATAAAGAATATTGCTGACACTAACTCTGCCTGGAAAGCTATTGTGACACTACAACATTTTTGAGTTTAGACCACACTTGACTTGTCCACGGATAAAAAATTGTGGCTAAAAATAGGAATAGACCATGGATTTTAAAAGTGTGGCTTACCAATTACATACACAATACACTAAACAACTAAAAAAACAATCGTGCCCTATAGCCTTTTAGACAACGACGTAGCCACATAGAATAAACGTGCCATATTTAATTGTAAAAACCCTGCCTTAAAACCTTCATAAATGAATGAAGTAGCGGGAATTGAAAATGAAAAAAATTTGTTTTACGCGCAACTTTTTTTCATTTGGGCGCTATGACAAAAATATTGATTCAAAAAAAAAAAGATTTAACAAAAAAAAGAAGCTAATATAGACATAAGAGTCATCTAAAAAACAAGAGATAACAAAAAAAAAATCACTTTGTACACTGACCTCTTTGTCTGCCACCAAACTTCACTCCGACGAACCTCTTTTCTCCTTCGATCTCTGCCACCGGCCAACGGACCTCCGTTTTCCTCCGGTGAAACTCTGTCTCCGGCGACCCGCTATTCTCAAAGCCTCTCTTCACCTCCATCAGACCTTCAAACTCTTCTCTCTTCACTTCACCTCCGTCGGACCTTCAACCTCTACCCTCCATTGAAACTTCTTTTTTCATCAATTTGAGTCATTTTCTCTCTGGGTAAGCTGTATTTCTCTCAAATTTAGATTTATCTCAAATTAATTTATCTCAAATTAGAAAACCCTAAAATTTCAAAATCCCCCAAAATGTGAAATTGATGTTCAATCTGTTTTTATAGTTAGGTTTTGTAGTGAATCTCTTTACTTTGCATAATTGTTGTGAAATTTTGACAATTTTGTTTAGTTTGTTCTTATCTGTGTATAAGAGAGTATATGAGATTAATGTAATTTTTTTTCCTTAGTCATGGAAGGTTCCCTTTTTTAGTGATATATTTGATTTCTTTTTGTCATGTAAGGCATAAAAATAGTTACTTGTTCTTGAACAACATTGTTTTTGTGGTTTTGAACCTCATTAGTACCATCTCTTCATTTATCACATCACGTTAAATTGTTTTGAGGATACCAACATTCTTCATCACGACACTATGTTGACAAATGTTGACATTTATGTTACATTCTTCTTTGTATGCTACATTCTTCTTCACCAGAACAACATTGTATGCTACATTATTCTTTGACATTTATGTTGACAAATCTAATCACTCTAGTGCTCTAGCAGTGACTAGTGTGTTAGGCAATATACAGTTCATTTTTTTAACTCAGGGTTGCTGATTTTGCTGAGAAATTGGTCAAGTTTTGTTCTTTTTAAAGCATACTGAATTTTGGATTTAATAGCAGTACTGTCTTTTCTCATCTTAGCTATTGATCCTATCTTATGCATATGGGTTCAGGCCCCCTCTCATGATCATTTTTTTGCATTTTCTTGGCTTTTATAAAAAATAAAATAAAAATAATCATGTTGTTGTTAGAAATATTAGACAGGACATTTTTTAGGATTAGTAATGTTTTAGTGGAGGGGTATTTGTAGGACTATATCCCTATTATTAGCGTTATGTTAAGTAGAGAATGCATAAAAATTGTGTGAGGATAATGGTTCTAAACTATAATAGAATGCCTGTGGAAAAAGATTTATAGACACGTAGGTATACCTTTTTTATATGAATGTAATTATTTAAGAATTGTTGAACTACATGTGCTTATGGACATTTATAGCTTTATCATGCCTACATGTGTTTCGAGTTTTAACATGGACATTTAGTATGATCTGGAATGTGGTTCACTAAGTGGATTTAAATTAAATGTTTGCACTAGAAAGTGCACTTGAACTTATCCTGTTCTGATCCAAACATAAATTCTCAAATAAAATCTCCTTTTTGTATTTAGTTTAAAAGGTGATGATGGGTAGTCAGTTTTAAACACAACACCACTAATCCACTATACTCTAGCTTTTGATTCCTTTTTTACATTCACCTTTATGTTGTCCTGATGCCATATGTTCTTTCTTACTGCTAATGCATATTTATTGTTAATTTGTCTCCATTCAGATACGACTTGTGCTCGGATACGAGTGTATCAATATATGTTTGGTACTACCACTTTAGATAAGGCGTATTTGTTTGTTTTGTAACCGGAAAATTGTCTTGTAGGAATTTTTTCTTCACATGGCCATGACTATGGGTGAAGCCTTCTTGTGTTAGTAGTATTTATGTTAATTTAGCCATTATTATTTGTATCTTTTCATCGTTTGACTTCATCTTCGATGCTTGTAGAATATGAAGCCACAACCATATGAAGAACTTCGACTAAAAAAAATGGCAGAAAATCAAAAAAGGATAGATGCTCTCAAGTTGCATCAACTATCGCAATCCATATCCAAACCGTCTTCTTCGATTTCGAAACCATCTTCGGTCAGTAATTACATTTTTTAATTATACCTTGTTTGTGTACTTTTGTAATTACATTTTTTATGATACAACCTGCTAATTAATTTTTTCTTTGAATTTTTTCCTAGAAAATTGATAAGGAAAAAAGTTTAAAGCCAAAGTTGAAAGCTCAAGACAAGGGTGGAACAAGTACTTCCAAATTTGAGCTACCCAATGCAAGATCAAGCTTTGAATTGGCTAGGATATTCAGCATCAAGCGTGAAAATTTAGCTAATAATATTGAAAAATCTGTTGCATAAGTGGTTGGAACTAGAGAAAATGTTAGCAATCAAAACAAGCTGTCAACTACAAATGTTGTTAAGTCTAATGCTACAAGATTAGACAAGGAAATTCATGGAGTCAAAAAGCCTTTGTTTAGGATTGCACCTCAAGCACCAATCAAATTATCAAATTTCACAACAATTGATCAAAATGATTTAACCTCAAACAAGGGTCCTGATACAACAAAAGAGAAGTTTGATGCCAAGAAAGTCACAAATGAAGCATCAGTGACTAAAAACCATGAGTCAAGACAAAACCAAGATCCAAGAGGCAACCTTATGACTCAAAGCAAAGGATCGCTACAGAAAAAAGAGATGTTTAATCCCAAGAGAGTCACGAATGAAGCATCGGTGACTAAAAACCAAGGGTCCAAACAAAATCAAGATCAAAGAGGCAACCTTACGACTCAAACCAAAGGATTTGTGAAGAATCAACATCCAAATAAACAACCTGTGAGAAAGGTAGTTCTTCAAGAAGTTGAGTCACCGATGAAAATTACTTGCTGAAAATGACAATTTAGGAACAAGAGAGAATCCAAAAAAACGGGTGGGGGATGAAGATGATGAGACAATGGAGAGTCAGCAAAGTGCAACAAAGAAGACAAAAAGAATTCCATTGTGCAAATCAACGACAATTGTTGAGTTTTTTAAGGAAAACAATGTACTTAGTGATGAAGAAGATGAAGAAGAGTTGGAAAATGAAGACGAAGATGGAGAATATGCCATGGAAGAAGAAAATGAAGAGGAAGATGGTGAAAATAATGGTAATGTGAAAACAATGAACTTTGTTTGTTGTATATTTATGTGACTCGTCTTTATGATTTTATCTCATGTTATAAGTTTAATGTTAAAATAGGTACAATTAAGAAAAAAAACACGTGGACCTACTCAATGCTTGATAATACATGCAAGAAAAATTCAAGATCGTCAAGAAGTTATACTTGACGATATTGGAGAACCGATAGTATATGAGTTGTCTTGGATACGCAGTAGATGAGAATTGGAGGAATGATGTTAGTTAGTGAAGCGTTTGTTTGTTTCGGTTGTGTTCTTCTGCCTCTGGTGCACTTTATGTTGTTCTGACATTAAAATGAACTAATGTCTTTATTATGGTATTTGACACGGGTATATCTATAATATTTTGTATTGTATTCTATATCAAATTGTAAATGTCAACTAAAATGAAAATAAAATACCAATTAAAAGATAAAAAATAATTTAGTAAAAAAATTAAAAGATTTAAAAACATTTGTGCCTTTATTACGCTATATTTTTTGTTTTATTTTTATAAACGTAATTTGTTTGATTGTTACAGTTTGGACCTGAAGATTATCTTCAAGAGGAATGACGTTAGTGGATTGCACGTAATACTTGTTTTATGTTTTGGAATTGCAAGACTTCCTCCTATTTTATTTTTTGGAATCAAAATCTTAGTTGTTTTTTCTTTTGGAAGACAAGACACTTGACTACTATGTTTATTGTGGAACCAGGAATTGGTTTTTTGTGGATGTTACCGGATTTTGTTAAAGACGACTTTGTCTTTCCTTAATTAAATATATATTTTAAGACACTATTATGTTAATTTATGTTCCTTTTTTTTAATGATTTTTTAATTATGTTTATTTATTTTAAGAAATATTAAAGAATATGGAATAAAGGCACAAAAATAAATAAGCAATGTTGCAGCCTAAAAGTATGGGCAACGCTCGTTATCGAAAGTTTAGTTAACAAATGAGTGGTGTAACTAAAGAGGCAATACCTAGAACCGGAAAAAGAAAAAAAAGGCATTAAATCCATTTTGACTCTGAAGATTAGGCAACAGTTAACAAACAGTAACCACAGTCATAAAATCGTGGCCTAATGTTCAGGGGACACCTACCTAAATCAGATGCCAAAATCCGTGGTTTAAATGAAGCTAGAAAACCGTGCCCTACTGTAGTACCTGAAGCCACGGTTGCTAGAATTTCGTGGGCAAAGTAAAACATCCGTGGCCATAGGGAATAGGCCACGGCGCATAGACCACACTTGAAAAATAGTGGCCAAACCGTGGTGTAAGGCTTTGGCCACGGATTTTCTGGATTTGGCTATGTTTTTGAAGTATGGCCTAAGTTCAAAAATGTCGTAGTGCGATATGAATGGCTTGTTTGTCCACTAATTGAGTAGCGAACGAGCTAATGGAGTGTTCGGTTATATCTGATCCAACTAACTATCCAAATATTTCTGGTCTTATCCACTTGCGCGCTTCAACTAATGCTCCAAACGTATATGATCTGTTGGTTACTAGAACTGATCCACGGAGTACTTGTTCCCCAAGCCTTTCCAGATCAGTTTTGAATTCACTTTATAAAAGGAGAGCTCGCATAGTTCATTTGGTACATCAAAAAAGATTTATGAATTATCAAATCTTTTTCTTTTCTTCTTTTGCCTCGTTTCATCGAGTTGTTATTCTCTTCATATTTTCTTTATATCCCTTCAATTTTGAGTGGTATATGTACCATAATTAAGCGGCCATTATAGCCATATTGAGAGTGTAATTCAAGAACGATTATCTACAATGTAGTAGTTAATCACACAGTGTGAATTGAGCTGTTTTATCCTAGAGGTGGAGTGATTGATAGTCTTTCTTCCATAACTTTAACTTTGAGCACTGCCGCATAACATCTTAAAAAGAGCGACCTGATAATCTCTTCGGTGATAAACCTTTCAAGGTAATATTTTCGAGTACAAAACCAACAATAACATGATATAGATATATAACATAACAATTCAATTACATATGTTTTCCTAATCGAGTTGGTAGAGATGAATGCTCATATATTTGTTGTTAGAGGTACTCTTGGCCTTGGTAAAGTTTAGATGTTATTTTTTCGGCATGAATATGCAAATGATTCCTACAAATATGCGTCACTTGAATTTTAGTTCATGTAATTATAAATCATTTCAATTTGACACTGCAATTTTTAATCACCTTAAATTTGGTCGCTTAGTACAATTTTTTATAGCTGAAGTGGCACATTTTGAAATTCTGGCACACTAGCAATAAAATGTTATATGCGATGTTCCAACACCAGGCACAGATAACAGATGTTGAATGAGATGTTTAGAACATCGTGCCAGCAGTAAACATAAACAAAATAGCAAAATAAAAGACAAGAAAGTAAAAGGCATAGGAAGTTTGTTGACCCGGTTCGGCACAACTCACCTACATATGGGGGCTACCAAGCCAGGAAGGAAATCCACTAGTGTAGTCCTTATTCTATAGCTCTCAGCAAACTCCTCGTTTACACTTAAGACCTAGGACCTAAACGTATTGACTTCAACCTAGGAACTCTTATATTTGAGATCTCATCTCACTCCCTACAAACAATCACAACCTCTATGATTCTCAGTTTACAGACACAATCAAAGATTAAGTTACCTTCAAACAAATTACCTACAACCGTGTTTCACAGCTTTGGTGTAGTACACAAACTACCTAACTTTTTGCTTCACAACTTCAGAGCAGTGAACATATTACAACTCAAACACAGTCCTAAGCATGCATCAAGATGATACACGAAAGACTCACAAATAAGAGACTCAAAATCCTAAAAGATCTATTCTTCAAAATGACGGGTTGAATAATTCTTTAGGTCTTTCAGTCTTGTTTAAATACTGAAGCAATATGGGTCAAATAGTCTTGTTGGGCTTCAAAACAAAACACGGTAGATCCTTGAGCAGATCCACTTTACAAGTAACAAAAATAACAACTCCTAAAAAGTAGGAACATTTTTAGGAACTACCAAAACACCACCAAAGATTCCTAAAATTTTGTCTATACTTTAGGAACAAATCACCCAGCTGCTTCCAGACAAAAATATGTTACTTGGTGAACAAGAGATAAGGCGTGGTTTCCTTAAAAAGATAAAACTTGCGAAAACCAAGCCACACAAACAGGGCACACTGAACCGTGCTAGGATGTTGGAACATCGTATCCAACTTCATGTATGAGTATTTGTTTTAGCAAAACTGAAGCCAACATACAAATACCCAACACATTTTTAGTGACATGTGACAACCAATTGGATTTTAGTGTTTATGACTCATGTTTTTTTTCACTAAATGGACCAAAATGCCCTTATGCCTTAAATAACTTTTTAAAAAAAAAATAGTTTCTATAAAAAAAATATATCTAGGTTAACATGAATTAGGTTCCTATTTAACTTTTATTTTCCGTACTTTTTACCACCCATCTTATTTTTGGATCATTTTTTGATGATGTGATATATTCATTTATCACGTGAGAATGTTTATTTGATATATTTTTTCCAACAAAGTTATTAATTGTCGCATAATGATCATTGATATACATCATAAATGAATATGATAGGTCATAAGAAATGACACAAAAATGAGACGAGGTACCAAAATTAAGAAAAAAGTAAAATAAGAGGAACCAAAATAAAGAAACCAAAACATTATATAGGGGAACGAAAAATGCATTTAAACTTACAATAAAGTTACTCATTTATTTAAAATGTTTCTAATATAATTGATATATGTTATATTGTTGCTTTATAATACCAGATAAGGAGTTATATCAACACTCTCTTTTCAACACTTTCTCTAACTTTCATTGTTTTATTGAATGAAATCATGCATGTCTTATAATGTTTTCATCCAATTAATTAACGGGTGAGTGTTGTTAGCACTGCGGTCTCATACAACATTATAGATTGCATAATGTTGAACCAAACGATTAAGCACAAATGGTTGATGAAATCTCCCTAGAACAAAATGTTTGAGAGAACTTAACTTTGATTCCAAATGAAATGATTACTGACTATATTTTACTTCCTTTCTGATCGAACTTTGAATTAACATGATCCATTTTTCATGAGAACATAAAAGTTTTTTTTTTGAAAGATGAAAACATAAATGTTAATATCAAATAGATTATACATGTTGATATTTTTTTAATAATTTTTTTTTTCTTTTAGTATATATTTGATCCAATATTAATGAAATAATTTGATATTTACTGCTACATAATTATCATTTTTCTCTGGAAATAAAAATTAATCAACATGTCCATAGGTTATAGCTTAACTAGCAAAATAATATCAGAATTGTTAGACTGAACACTGCGGTCGTGGTTTCAACACCGACACATCCATTTCTATGTATGAATTTCAATGGTTATTTATCATTTATCTATCTAAAAAACCAAAATTAAATGAACCTTGGTCGATAAAATAAATAAATAAAAGCAAATCACTGCATATTTTTCAAAAAGAAACAATAAATGGAAGCTAAGTAAAATAAAAGTAAACAATCTTCTATAATACCTAACTTAACTAATAATGCTCATAAAATTTAAAGGTTTAATTTCGTGGTAAAAGTATAGGCCTTAAACTCAAAAAGTATTGGAGCCACGATAATGTCTTTAAAGTGAGGTAAATTATAATTATTTTTATAAGCGTTTGTTGAGTTCAACTATCTTCTTTGTGTTAGACATATCCGTTTGCATTGACTTATTTTTGAATTTATGAAAAGTAACTTATGTAAATAAATAAGCTATTTTGTTAATTTATAAGTTTTCACTAACGAAAATTGTATCTTCATGAACTGTTATCTTTAACTACATAAACAAACTTATGAATAATACATAAAAGTTTATTTATTTACGTAAATTGTTTTGCACAAACTCAAAATAAGTTTTATCTAAGCGGGTCCATCCATATTATCAATATTTATTATATTACACAACACACTAAAATAAGATTATCATAAAAAAAATATAAAAACAAGGATTAAATAAGTTTTTAGTTCCTATAAATATAACAGATTTTGTTTTTATAAAAAAATGATAGATATTGGCCCCTATAATATTTTTCAGCATGTAATTTGAATCTCTGTTAAATTCAAATGTGTTTACTTATGTTTAAAATTTTAAATTTTTGAACGATTTTTTACATACTTATTTAAAATATTATAAAATGTTTTTCAACAAATTCTTTAATTTTTAAGTCTAAATTTTCATTAGTTTTATTTTGAAATATATTAATAAGATTAAAACTATGTGTTGAAAGATTGTATAGTATAGGTACCAAAACTTGTTAATTTTTTTGTTTTTATCAAAACTAATAACGAAATTTGACTATATGGATCAAATATTATTTTTACTCTTATTTCTAAAAAAAATATTATTTTCTCCTTCAATTTTTTTTTATTTTTACTCTAAAAACTGCAGCAGAAAATAAAACATAAGTTATTTTTTTATTTGAAAAGGAAAAAACAAAAGCATCCCCAGTGTGTTAAACGACAACGTTTAAGCATTGAAAATTCAGGAGAAAGAAAGAGAAGAAGAAGAAACAACCACTACTCCCTTCTTCCTCCGATCGACGTGTTCACTGTTAGGGTTCATTGAGATTTAGATTCACTTCAAATTATGCTTTTTTTAGATCCCTTTACTCATTTTCTCAATTCCTTTCATTGATCCGCACTCTCAAAACTTATCGTTCTGATCGCACTCTTCACGGTATCTCTCCAATTTCGTTTTTTAGGGTTTTTGAGGGGATAATCATGATCTTTTCATTCTTTTGGAAAAATTTGATTTTGAGTTTGATTTTAGATACCCAATGATCTTGATTTCAATATTTTGTGGTTGAAGATCTTGATTTTCTTATAATTCGAAATTTCTGTTTTTCAACAGGTGCTTGAGGTAGTTAGTAGAAGATTGAATTGTGAACAGTATGGTGAGTTTTGTTGAAATTGGGTTTTTGTGTTTTGGTTATGTAATTGTTGGTTTTCTTCAATTCTAACTTTGATTTATTTGATTCTGTGCTTATAGAATTATCTTCTTGGAGCTTTCAAGCCTGCATGCAATGTCCTGATTTCGTTTAACGATGGAAAAAACCGGAAGCAGGTGAGCACACTTTCATTTACATTTCGTGAAATTGTAGTTTATACTCGCATCATATCGTGTGGCAATTGCATTTTGTATTGTTGTTAATGTCAAGGTTGATGACAGTAGTAGTGAGAGTTGATAGAGAGTGTTGGAAATAGAATATAATTGAAGTTTCACTTTTCAGGCAGAAATAGAATTCGGCGTATCATACAAATAATAATTTAATTTCTCAAGCATATTGAGGTTCATTTCTACCTCATGGAATCATTTGAAAAATTTGATTAGAACCAGAAAAGTCCCATTTCATATTCCTTTTCAGGAACTCCATCTATTACCTCTGAAAAATTTAATAGAAGAAATTATTTGGACTGGTACTTTGCTGTCAAATTTTGGTATCTTGGTCAGGGAATTTATGATCATTTGACAACCTATGTTGAAAGTGTCGCCAATTCGTTTGGGAAAATACTGGTTATCAATTAGCATTATTACTTTGACAATCAATTGACCTGTCACTTCTAGTTCACTTCCACTCCTATATTTCTTGTTATGAGATTTGGAAGAAGGCTATGAGTGTTTATGTTAATGACATTCAGAATCTCCATGATTCTGTTAATAATTTGGCAACTCTTCAAATTGAAGATCATGATTTAGTTTCCTATTTAAACAAAGCTCAGTCAACTATTCAACAAATGAAGACTATGCTAACCGATAATGATCTTCAAAAAGTTATAGATAAGATAGATCAAATGCGCATGGTTTTTGTTCTTCATGGCCTACATAAGGATTTTGAAAATGTCTGAAATTAAAGTTCTAACCAATCCCATCCTTCCTACCATAAAGGGGCTAAACATCAATTTCCTTTGACTGATGTTTTTAGCAAAATATTGAGCATGACTCTTGCTACATGTGAACTCATATGGCCGAGACTCCCCATTGAAGAGTATATAATTTTTTTTGGATTGGAACTATTGAGTATTGAGATAAGTTTCTTTTTATTATAATCAGCCAAATACTGACATTGCATCCAATCCAACTTCCTTGAACAAACTAAGCTCATTGAGATTGATTGCCATTTTATTTGTGAGTAGATTTCTTCTTAAATTGTCACATCCTTTGTTGAGCTTTAGCTGTGCATTTTATTCTGTCACAGCAAGTTTTGGCTATTTTGTATCTCCACCTGCCATCAGTTCATTTGATGGTCTGTCTGCTACTGACAAGTACCTTTTTTGTACGAATTCTGAAAAGCCCCATCAAGTCTACCTCTCCTTCTCTGGCTGTTTCTCAAAGTGGCGCGACTAGAATCCTTCTAGTGTTCCTCTACGTGTCGCAACTGTTTTCTGTCTCAACCTGCTTTTGAAAGCCACACACTCCCCTCCCCTCCCATTGTCAGAACCTCATTGTGCCTCCACCAGAAGACTCATCAGTATCTCCTTTGCCTATTTCTGATCTCAATCTCATTTTCTTCCTAGTTTGAGATTCACTCTAAGTACCTAGACTTCACTGTAATTTGCTGTTAAAAGTTTACAGCTTCTGTTGTCATTTCTACCTTACAGAATCATTTGAAAGGTCTGTTACAATCAGAAAAGTCCCATTACATTTGCCTTCACTCCATCTATTACCTCTGAAAACTTTCCATATTCTGTATTTTTCCTTTCTTGAGATTCTCTCGTATGTAAATATGCATAACCTCATTGTGAATATAATAATGATCATTCTATATTATTCAAGGTTGTACCAGAAAAATATAATAATGATCACTCTATCTTAAATTGCACATCCTTTGTCAACTCAAATGACCAGTTGGCAGGTTCGTTCACCAGAGCACTTTGGGAACCAATGATTTCTTATATCTTATAACAAGCTGGATACTTTTTCGTGTCCACTTTCCAGCTTTAGGGGAATATTTATAATTCATTGCATATAGAGATTGGTTGCTCCCTTAGAAAATTACGACAATTGTATTAATCATGTATATAAATATCATATTGCTCACTATCTTCTTCACTTAAACATGTTCAGAGTTTCTTATTTCACACTCTCCTCACATTTTCCTTGCAAGTAGGGGAATTTTTCACATAGTTTGATATTTATCTTAGCACTATTAATGATTTTGAATCTTTCACTAGTTATGATTTTATTGACTTTTGATCGTTTCGGTTGACATTCTTTTTGCCATTTTTCAAGGTTCCATTTAAAAAAGAAAATGGTCAAACAGTTACAGTCCCACTTTTCCACAGTCAAGAAAACATTGCTGGAAAGGTATGTCAGTTGTTTATCTAAATAATATTATATTTTTTAATTTATCTTAAACTCATCATATTGTTGCAATGACTTTCGATATATTTTCCAGTGGGTCTTCATGCATTGACTATTTATGTATTTGCTGCCATGTTTAGATTACAATAGAACCAATGCAAGGGAAGAAGATTGACCACAATGGCATAAAAGTTGAGCTGCTTGGACAGATAGGTTTGTACTTGAGTAATCCTTCCACTTTTTAATTTGTTTTGTTTCTTTGCATTGAGTGTGTATGCTGCTTCAAGCTTTTTATTCATCATTTTCTTTTTAGAATTGCTATTCAGGCGAGATATTCCAACTTGATTCTATACTTCTATATTTTTATCCGGTGTGATAATCAGCTGGATAGTTGTTTTTCTGCTTAGTATGTGTTTGGATTAGCTTTTGCTTTGATGGACGTGCATTTACACTGCCATTTTGATGTGGTTTTATGAAGCTAAAAATCTCAGCTTCTAGTAGACGTTCGTCTAGAACCACTTCTACTGTGAAAACAAACAAAGCATTAGTACATTTGACTCAGGATAAAACGTAAAATGATCCTCATATTTCTAAAAGCTTTCAGTCCTAAGTTTTAAAGTTGACATTACAGTTAATCATGAATTACTTCTTATCTATACAAGAAAGATGAGTTGCCTTACTGTGATCCTTTCATCTCAGTTTTGTCAAAAATGTTTAAGAAATTTTTTTCTTTCACTCCTCCCTCCCCTCTCCTCCTTGATGATCTGTAACGGAACTGTTAAATTATTCTTTGGTAATGGCTACAAAGGGAATAGATTATACATTCATCACTGGTATAAGATATACAGTTGTTATTCCGCTTCTGCTTGAATATTTTCTCCTGTTTATGATTTTTTTTTAATCCCATATTACTTTGTTACTGATTACTGATATAAAGTTCATGTTGAATTTCATTTCACTGTGCAGAGATGTATTTTGACAGAGGAAATTTTTATGACTTTACTTCCCTTGGTAATTGAATATTTTGTCTCTTCCATATTCTACACAATTGTAGTTAGCCTTTCATTTAATGATGAATTACTTACAGCCGATTACTGAATTTCATTTTGCTATCTTTTGCAGTACGGGAACTAGATGTTCCTGGAGAAATCTATGAAAGGAAAACATATCCATTTGAATTCTCAACTGTTGAAATGCCATATGAGACATACAACGGGGTGAATGTGAGGCTTAGGTATCATATCTTGGAAGATGCATGTGTCTCAGTTTAAGTTTTCTTTATGTGCTTTTGCTGTCTTTCTGGATTATTTGCTTTGCAAATAATAGGATGGGGAGCTTTAATATGATGATATCATGCAATGTTTTTAAGTATTTGCATTTTTCAGGTATGTCTTGAAAGTGACCATTAATCGTGGTTACGCAGGAAGCATAGTTGAGTACCAGGATTTTGTGGTACGTTCTTTATCAGCGAAATACGATTTGTGATTTATTTATGGTCTGAGATATCAAGTTGAATGTTATTTTATCATATTACTGCATTTTGGGGATAATGATATGTTGTACATGAGTCTAGTATCTTATCCCCCTCACCCTAAAAAAAGTTTATATGGTAATGTCACACCAACAATATTTTTCCAATTGACACTCCTATACTTTCAACCATGGGGTTGTTAAACTCTCTAATTGGCTTGTAGAGTGTAAACTTGTACGAGATAACACATCAAAACCGTGTTAACTCACTTACAAAGTCATTCATGTATAAACTCAGGTAGCCTCGTATAGAACTTTGAGTTTGAGTTTAATTGGATGTACATTTTGAAAATGACAGAAGTTTAGTGTATTAAAAACAAACTCTAATTGCTACAGCTCATTGGTAAAGGCTTTGTAGTGCACAAAACCTTGACTTCCAGACTTCCAGTGCACAAAACCTTTACTTCCAATGCACAACCTATAGAGTCATCTAACCTCCGAATGTGAACCCATCTGCAATGGAGGTGAAGGATACTAGATCAAGTCACAATCCCATAGCTCCCAGGTCCCAACATGAACTAGAATACATGAACAAACACACAAGTTTGCAATAACCCAACCTGACTCTAATGATAAGCTGAGACCTATCTCAACCCAGCTTCCTCCAGCTCCGATGCGGTAAGCCCGGTTCGTCATCCTTTTGAACTTGTTATATTTTCTGTGGTCTGGTCTAGTCATCTTACTACATAGTAGTTAATTATGAGTCATCTCATCTATGTTAGTATACAGTATTAAGTCATGTATCATCCAACTTACTACATGGTATTAAATTATGTGTAGATTTGTACTAAATAAACTCGTATGAGTCTACAAGTAAACTCCGACGAGTTGAGTCTAGGGGGATTCTAACCTTGCTTTCACCATGACTACACTATCCTCACTCTCAAAAAATACTTTCATATCTGTATATGCAATTACATTGATATGGTTTTTGATTCTATTTCATCACTTGATTAATTTTATTTTTATCATCATTTGTCAGGTTCGCAACTATTCGCCACTTCCACAGATTAATAACAGCATTAAGGTGAGCTCAATAAGATGTGCCTGCATTAAGTATCTGCAGGCACATGTAGTTAATTCCTCTTGCTTTTCCTCATAACTCTGTTGTTAGTGGCTTTTAATTGTTCATTATGTATTTAACAATATGTTATACCTTGCCCAGATGGAAGTTGGAATAGAAGATTGTTTGCACATTGAATTTGAATATAACAAAAGCAAGTAAGTTGACTGTTTTGATTGGCCATTTGACTGGAGTTTTGCCAATTTTTATGTCTTAGTTTTATAACTTTTATTATTACTAGCTCGTAATTTTATCCTATCTTTTTTCTGCTTAAAGCTTGAAATATGAAATTTACTTGTTGCTTTATCTTGTTTGGTTATATTGGCCTGTAAATTTCTTACCCCGACTTCCGGATCACCTTTACTTGGTTTACTATAAACAAGCAACAATCCTAGGTAATTAGGCAGGCATGTGCACCAAAGATATTTTTATCAAACTCTAACTGTACATGCCTTATATTTGAACAGAACATTCTTCTCATCAACTTATTTATAATTTTTAGGTTAAAGGACAAGAGACTTGTAAATACTAATCGGGAATTTCAACTTTTCAGGTATCATCTGAAAGACGTTATCATTGGCAAGATTTACTTTTTACTTGTCAGAATCAAGATAAAAAACATGGATCTTGAGATTAGACGCCGAGAGTCAACAGGATCAGGGACCAACACCCATGTGGAGACAGAAACACTGGCTAAATTCGAGTTGATGGATGGTGCTCCCGTAAGAGGTAGGTTAAACTTTAAATTGGATGAATAAACAAACTAAGACAGAAAGTTTATGCAACAACCCAGGTTTGCAATTAACAAAGCAAATATGATTAAAATTAGTTTAACATCATATAGTTGCTCCCAAGCCTAGATAAAAGAAGGTAATTTAGGTGATTGGTAGGTAACTAAAATTGTCAAATCTATTATCACATGGCTCAACAATAAAACACGATCTGCTTATGTAGTCTTGCAATTAGCAAAAACAATCTCTCACAGAACTTTTCTATAACAGATGTTAATTACATAAAATAAATTTCACCTTTTAATATATGTTCTGAGTACAGCTCAATGATAGCAGTTCTTTTTTTCATGGACTGTGTACACATGAAATAAATGGAACAGTTAATACTATCATTAGCGTGTTAACCCTGAAGTAAAAACTACTTCATATGTGCCCATAAACGCACTGACTAATGCTTGATTACTTTTCCAGGTGAGTCAATACCAATCAGACTGTTCCTCAGTCCTTACGAGCTGACGCCGACTCATCACAACATTAATAACAAATTCAGCGTGAAGTACTTTTTGAATCTTGTGTTGGTTGATGAAGAGGACAGGCGATACTTCAAGCAGCAGGAAATCACAATGTATAGGCTGCAAGAAACTTCATGAACAATTACCATAGGAAGAGTGAGTATTAGTTTGTTGATGATAGTAATAAAGAAGATTGTGTTGAACGTTGAAGAACTCTCAAATACTGGAATCAGTCTGTGGATCTTGTTTTTTTCATGGGGTAAAATGGTTTAGCATTCAAGCATGCTTGAAATTCAACAGTTGCAAAGATGTACATTTACTGATCTTTTATTCGATATTGACGGAAGCATATTTCTTATCTGTGCTGGAGTGTATATCCATGAGAATGTGTTATATGTGGTTGAATATTTGTTCTGATATCTTTAAGACTCTGGTTTTCTGTTAACTGCATTGCAGCACTACCTCATAAAACAATGTCCTTTTTTCAATTATTATGAACAAAATTTGTTGTTGGACTCTTATTTGTTTTGTTTGTTTATGCATTGATATCTTTTTCTTTTGCTTTTGATATTTAATTTGTGTAATAATGTACTTATCTAACCTCATAACATTGCTTTAAAAAATTCCAAAGACCCAAAAATGATGAAGGTTAAGAGATTCCAATGAAGTTGTTTTGGCAATGGTTATCTAACCTGAAACTAATGAGATGTACGCAGGTAATAATTCTGAATCAACAAATAATTTTCGTAACAAACAAATATCAAACACACTTGTTAGGATCAGTTCTGAGATAAAGCTGATTTTGTCTAACTGAATTATGGGCATACAATTTGCTTTGACCATAATGGCTTATTGATAACTTTTGAAAAATTACACAAATCTAAGTTTCTGCTTTTAAATGAAGTAAAAACTTCCGTTCATTTGTACCAAAAAAAAAAAACTTCCGTTCACAATTCGTTCATGGCTTATAATTTGCAATCCAGATTATTTTTAATTTTTGGAGTCGGGGATCTCTTTTCTTTTATAATTTAACCTTTTACTCAATTCGGCTGAGGTTGTAAATTTAAGTTCTAGAGGCTTTTAAGAAGTTGAGACAATTCTCTTTTATTGCTTATAGGTTTACTGCATTGATAATCCTATTTGAGGTGTCATAAACAATATTTTCCAGAGTTTTTGTACTCAATATTAAAAATACATTAATTATAAACGTTAATTTATTATTCTTTACAACAAAAAAAAAATTAAAAATAGGTGAAAAGATTTATCTATTTTTTACTTTGCATTAATCATAAGCATTCATTTAAAAATACAATCATATCGTCACAAAAAAAAAAGTACAATCATGAATTTCACATTTGTCATTGTAGTTGTTTTGCACTGAACTTTTTTCCTTCATTGTGATTATATTTATGAGATTCTTGGTAAGGGTTTTAAAAAGAGCATTCTTGTCCAAAAAAATAATGCGAAAGAAAACAAAAGAAAGAGAGAATCCTTTCAGGGAATGATTGATTTTCTGCAACAGGCGCGGCATTAACACCTCATTTCTTTCACTTTCATTCAGTGTTAAGAAGATTGAATTAGTGGGTACACGTATCAATGAAATGTATTTTGTGCTCTCTCTTGATTGTCCCTTTGGTTTTTAGGATAATCTCCCAATTATCTTTTTCTTGTTTTATTAAATTAAATTATTGCCTTGTTTTTTATCATTAGAAAAGCATTATCTAACTTGTAAAGAGTTTGTCATAGAAGTCACATGTAAAAAACAATAAGAGGATTGCTTCTTAGGCCCCCTCAATATCTCTTTAGGCCCCCTAAAGTTATAAAAATGCCCTTAATAACACATTCTATCTATAACTACCGAATGTGCATTTTTTAAATTTAATTTTGCTTCACCTCCGGTACATAAGTACCAGACATATAATATACATTGATAATGCTGGAAGTTACGAATAAGGCACACACGAAGGGTGATATTTTTGATATAGCAAGCACCACAAGTATATATAGTGCCTCATTTACACTCCTGCAACAGTCCACCGCTTCTCTGATATATACATCTGTTATCTTGAGTTTAGAATCATGTGTATAGATAGATTGGTAAAAAAAACAAAAACACCACATGATCTAATTCCTCTTCCTATAATTCATATACGTACTCTGGTGAGAAACCCATGATCTAATTCCTCCTCCTATAAGACCCATTCTCCAACTTGAGCATCCTATTGATATAAGGCAAGTAATTATATGAAAAGACAGGCAAGTAATTATATTCATGTTGTT
>Ga0228711_1000379_pt1 | contig 51893 bp, 27 predicted proteins | sample MedpolnodulmetaG_2_FD_177996 | JGI IMG/M metagenome (GOLD analysis project Ga0228711, IMG submission 177996) | Root nodule microbial communities from Medicago polymorpha collected in Santa Monica, California, United States - brown nodules | ecosystem: Host-associated > Plants > Roots > Nodule... | reverse complement strand
ATTTCTCCTTTGTTTCAGCATAAAAAATCAGTCTTTTTGCAGCTTCTAACTCATGCACAATCACCTGAACTCAACCAAAATTACATAAAAACTATAACAAAAGTGTTATATGACCTAGTGTCATCAGAAGGCTAACAAGTTAACAACTTATGTACTAAATGAGCATCAAATTAATCACGTTTTTCTGGTGTTTTTTCATCTGAATCAAAATTAGTATTGAATTCATTGAACTAGATATTGCAGCCAACACTATATTATTTGTTCATACAACAGTATTTGCTAAGAATATACACACAGTTATGCACCATCAGTAGCAGAAAATTACCTGAGAAGCTCCTTATGTCTTCTCTAATGCTCTTCAACTAGTCTCAAATAAAGGCTCGTGCCTCTTCCACTCTTGACTGAAAGATAACATATGCATGTTTGTTTTGATAAATCTCACATAAAACAATGAACAAAAATCCCATATGCGGAAAAAAACGAGATGAAGTGAAACTTGTACTATGGTAATAACTTGAAATTCTGCCGAAGAAGAATTTCATCCGTGTTCTGATGAAGTGAAACTTGTACTATGTTTGTTTTCAGTCCAACTCTTCCACCGAATTCTGTTGCTGCATTTGTATTAACTCAATTTCATCCGAAGATCTCTCTTGAATGACTGGTTCCTTGGCTCGTGGAAGATCTACATTCGGAACTTCATCGACTAGATTATTTTTTTCAGCCTCAATTTGATCCATGACAAGAACATCAAGTTCCATATCAGAATTCACAACGGAGTTCCTTGCAGCAGAATTTTGCATGACAGGAGCTTCTTGGATTTTTTTTTCTTCAAACCACCCTACTTATGAAAATAATACTCCATCTACCCTACTTTCAAAATAAATATCCAATCTACCCTACTTTTATTTTCCATTCATCATAGCGCCATCTGAGATGGCGCCACCATCCTCCTTTAGGATGGCTCCCTCTCAGACGGTGCTATCCTACTACCTTTTTGTTTTTTTGGATGATTAATTTATACATCCTTCATCATGATGGCTCCAACTGAGATGGAGCCATCCTACTGCGTTCCGATATATAAATAGATGACTTACCCTCAATTGAAATCACAATTCTCACTCTCTTCTACTTACATTTCTCTTACATTTTTTACTCTCATTTTCATTGTGTCTCCTCTGAGTTTGAAAACTTCCCACCACTACCAATACAACCACAAGCCCAAACCTTCAACGTCCCTTCCAATTCGGCTATTAACTTTAATGTCGATTGTCGACTATGTTAATAGGCGAATTGGAAGGGATGTTGAAAGTTTGTTGAAAAGGTGGCTTTTCTTGCACAGGAACCATTGCTTGCACAGAAACATTAACATCAATTTCTTGCACCGGAACTATATTTTTCTTTTCTCAGAAAGATCAATTACTGAAATTGCATCATTACCTTGACTTTACTTTGGCAAAGCAAACTCAATAGCTTCCCATAGCAAAGTCACAAAGGGGGAACAAAAGTATATAATAAGAGAAACTATATCAGTGTATAAATTTGAATGCCAAACTTTCTATATTGTTTAGCACCATTATGTTGATTTATCATGGACAACTTTAATACTAGTCCATGTTAAAAGTCACCATTTTCATACCTTATAATATAACTTCAGATATACAAAACTAAAAATATCATGAGTTGAAAAGCAGCCATTTACAAACACAACTGCAATATGCTCGCAATGAATCTCAATTAGTCAAAGAATGAATTTCCAAGTATCAAAATAAATATTTGTATAATTTCTGTGAATTTTATTCATGTATGTGTGTATCTTTATACATCAAAGAATTGAGTCTATAAATGAATCTACCCTTTACAAAAAAAGAAATGAATGAATCTCATTCTCATGAGTATTCATAAAAAAAATCTCTTGAATCAGCATTTAGAAAGGCTTCTTAGTTCTTGAGATACTTGAAATCTAATGAAGAGTCAACACATTCAGCTTTGCTTCTATAACCATTCAACAATTTCAACAACTCAGTAGTATTCTCCTTTGTTTTCTCTTCACACCCAACTTGCAACATAACCAAGAGTTTCTGAAAAGCTCCAAGTTGAATTGCTTCAATCAAAACCCTTTCTTCCTTCTTCTCACAAAGTATCTTCCTAACAATCCCAACAGCAAAACTAGAAGCTAAAGGAGATACCCTCAAAAGCTTCTTAATCACAAGAGGCAAAGCTAAAGCGTTCGTTTGAACAACCTCTTTCCCTTTCTTGCAATCACATAAACAATCCAAAACACCTAGTGCCTTTTCACATATCCCTTTTTCTCCATCAACAATTGTTTCAAGTAAAAATGAAACCAAACCCAATTCAACAAACTTTTCACTAATTTCATCTCTATTTTTCGTCGATGAAACCAACTTGAAAATTGTAGTCAAACATGCTTTTGTAGCACTTGACCCAATTGGTTCCTTAACAATCTTAACCAAACCCTCAACAACACCTTCAATTCTTGATAACTCTTCAACATTCATTTCTTTAAGCAACAAAACAGCATTTTGTCTTGCACCTAAATCTTTACCATCTAAAAACCAAACCATACAATTCAAAGACGACGACGATAAACACATCTTCGTCTTCGAATCACCAAAAGGGATTTTAACAATCCATGTTAAAATCTCCAAAATCTCCTCCAAAACAACATGTTCCTCAAAAGAAACACATGAAAAACAATCAAAAACCGTAGCCAAATCAGAAGAAACTCCATTTCCAATTATAACCCTCTTATTCCTCTCACTCTCTCTCCACCAAACCTTAATCTTTCCAACAAACTCAACACACTTTTTCTCATCCAAGTTTCTACAACCCGACAACAACCTAGTACAAACCTCATTAACCTCGTACGCTGAAACAGGTATACGAGGTGTTGGAATTCTCTCAATCCCATAAGAACTATTCTCAACACACCAACTCTGAATCATTTTACGAATTGTATGATTTGGTGTGATTTCGAAGGTTGAAAGTTTTTGATTTGTAACTGGGCAAGTTTTGTTTCCAGCTTCAATCCATTTCTCGATGCTGAATCTGTCGTAGGTGATTCCTGTTGATAGAGTTACTGGATCTTTCATCAAGTCTAGACTTACCGGACAACGGAAATGGGTTGGGATTGTTATCTCCTCCACCGTTAATTCGCCGTCGCCGGCGCCGGGAAGTTGGTGTTTAGCTTTGCCGGTGCGGCGGAACATGTTTCTTTTAGTCCATGACAAAACCATTTTTTGTTTGTAATAGAAATATGTGTTTGTTTTTGTTTTTGTTTTATGAAAATTGTGTTTTTGTTTTGTTTTTGGAATGAAGGATTGTAGATTGGGTAGTGTTTAATGATATGAAGAGAAGAAGGTTGAGTTGTTTGGTTTTATATGTGGAGGAGGAAGGGTCAAAGTAAGTGGGTCAATGTGATACACGGGTCAAAGCTAGGTTATATGAGTTGTTGAATAAGGAATAATTAAATATTCAAATCAAATAATGGCAACATATAAGGTTCTTTTTATTTAGAGGAGGGGGTTTGTATTTTAGTGCAGGTGATTTTTTTTAAGGGAATGCCGATGAATGTTTTAAGGGTGTTGTTAAGTTAAGGGAAAACAATTTTTTTTTTATTGAAAACATCATTATTTACACTTTTTAAATTTTGACTACACAAATTCCAAAATACTTATATTATATTTTGTTTCCTTAACTAGTGCCCTATGACACTAGTTAACATTTTCCATGTTTTAATGACACTTTTTTTTATAGAGGTTGATATGACAATGAATTAGCACTTATATAAAATGATATGACACTAATTAAAATATATTGAGCGACTGATACAATAATATTAATGAAACATTTTAATGTTAGATATTATTTTGACTAACGTAGTGTACAATCACATACTTTTTAAAATTTCGATATATTAAAAGATTATTGTGCTTACTCTTTACACATTTAATGACTATTTTCCTAAGAATTATTGGTGCATGGATACTCTAATATAAAATATAAAGAGGAGCATACTTTTAAATCCTCTCTCAAGTCTTTATCACCATATCAACTTCCAAAAATTAAAAAAATTACTCTTTTTTAAATGTTAACCCTCTAACTTCTAAAGTTTGGGTAACATGAAGTTTGGAAAAAAGAAGTAAAATTTGATAAAAGTTGTTCCATAAAAAAATCGACTTAGGTTCTCTCAATTAATTAGTTATAAGTGAACTTTATTATCATTTGAGTTTAATAAATTGATTGAATAAATAATACTTTAAATATTCAAGTCAAATAATGGCCAAAAAAAGTTCTTATTTTTATTTTAAGAGCGGTTTGTATTGTAGTGTAGGTGAATAGGGATTAAGGGCTACTATTTGAATGTTGACCGTTGAATGTATCAATATTTGGAGGAGGAGGAGGACCATATATGATTTTACTATTGGAATATTAGAATAATAAATGATTCTCTCGTGGGTGTGACTGAGAAATTGAAATTATTATTTATTATAGTAGTAAATGTGATGTAGTATCCTATGGTCTCAATTCAAATTTGAAGGTACTAGTGGTGGGGTAAGTGCCGGCTAGCAATAGTGTTGTGAGTTATGTTCTTGTCTTGTCTTGTGCGCGTGCTAGGCCAACATGGTATCCGTGTACGTGTAGCGTGTCCTTGTTGTGCACACGCCTTTTTTCTCTTTTGTTTTAACCATACTCATATTTTTTATTTTTTTATTTTTTGTGTAAACTTGCTTTCTATTTTGGTGGAAAACTGCAAATAGTCGTACTTATTTGCATCAGTCAATAAAAAAAATGAAATAGTGACACTTGCATCTATATAGTCATACTTGCTTGCATCAGGTAATCAAGTTTAATACTCCATGGAATAGCAACACTAGATTTAATTTCTATTACTACAGTTTGATTTTGTCAAAAATACTAAAATCTTGAGTATACCGTTAAGAAAACTCGTTTACAACTGTACTAGAATAAAAAATAAGATGAATATTGACTCAAACTTTTATTAATTGAAGGGTATATTATTAGTAGAAAAGAACACCCTTAGGTACCACAAAACTTAAGAGAGGCCGGGAAAAATATTGAATGTTTTTAGTATGTTCCTAGCATAGTTTGTAAATATCTCTCAGCGTATTTTACATATTCCTTAATATATTTTGCTTTTGTAGATAATCACATTCTCCTTAATTATTATTAAGAGACATTGTGTTAGGGCTTAAGTCTAGGAGGAGAGTCCAACCCAAAAGACTAGTCCTATAGGTGGGAGAACCTCAAGGCTTAAGTACCACATCAAACATTTTGATCTACTCGATGCGCGACTCCTAACATTGCCACACCCTTTAAGAGTTAACGTCAACGACGGCTTTCACTCTATCGGCCACTGATCCGATGGCAGCCCTTTCCCTTTTGGCGGCTTCACTCACCTATCAGTATTCGGTGGAACACCTTAATCTAGCCTATAGGTAGCCCTTTCCATGGTCCAACTCTCAATGAAAGCACCAATTGTTATGACTTAAGTCCACGAGGAGAGCCCAACCCAAAAAACTAGTTGGAAGAACCTCAAAGCTTAAATACCACATTAAACATTTTGATCTACTCGATGTGGGACTCCAAACACATTGTATAATAAATAGACAAAAGTTAGAACTCTAGATATCTCATTTATTCATCAAAGATAAATTTTTAATCACTAGACTATTTAAAAAAAAACACGCAAAACTTCTTAGCCAATTCACATCAACTACTTGTTAGCACACACAAAAAAGGTATGCATGGACAAAATGAGTTGAATTATAAATTTGTGTTAGAAAATCAATTTTAAAATAAAATATTATAAATCCTAAATTTAAGTAGAATCAATTTTAAAGACAAAATCAATTCTACTAAAAAACAACAAAACATACCATAATCAATTCTACAACTTCAGAATCAATTTTAACCTATGAGAGTACGATATGATACGGGTACGCGGATACATGAATTTTTTAAAACTTAAGACGTTAACAAAATTTTTATATTAAAACTTATATGTATGTAAAATACTTGAAGAAAATAAACATTGATTAAAAGAACTCAACACAAATTTTATCTAATGTTGATTAATTGAATCACCTCTCTCGTTACATTCGTCCACAAGAAGTATAATTTTAAGGGATTCATGACAAACAATTCTAATGATGCATATCTAAAATTGAATCATATACATCTCTATTGAATGTTTACAACATTGTCTCACTTTTTTACTCTTCATTTTTTCTAGGATACGTATCTGTGAAGTATCTTATAAGTATCCTTGTGTATATGCGAAGTATCGTATAAGTATCCGTCAAAATATTTTTTTTAAATTTAAATAATTAATTCCGATACTTCGTGGGTGCGTATCCGCGAGTATCCGTGAGTATCGGTATCCAATACGTATCCGATATAAATACGTGTTTGTTTTAGAGTATCCGGGCTTCATAGATTTTAACCCTTCTTAAAGTGGAACCAACAATAATCTTTATTTTGATGTTCCTGCCCTACTCCTTAGTCCTTTGCATCAGCTAGCTGCTCCATTTTGACCTCTATCAATATTGTGAAACAATATTAGGTGAGGTACGGGTGAACAAGCCATAACACATCCATTAATTTATTAACGCTTGTTTGTTGACTCCATATTCTTACAAGTCTACATCCATTAATTTATTAACGCTTGAACTAATTAAATACAACTTTCAATGCGTATTTTCGCTGACCTTCAAGGCTTCAATCTAAGTTGTCCAACAACTAAGACCCTAAGAGAGCATCCACAAGAAATACGAGATAAATTAGTTTTCCATCTATCTTGTCATTGAGATTATATATTTTGTCAATTAAATTTATATTTATAAAGTGTTGTTTTGCGTCAATTTTAACGCGAAATCTGTTTTCGTTATGATTTTCTTTTAGGTTATGACGCTCGATTCCACCTTTCGGTGGTAATTTTTTTTATTTTATTTTAAGCTGGTTCCTCCAAAATTCGACAAAAAATCAGAAAAAAGTAATGGATCGGGACTTTTTTTTATAAGAATTTGACCAAAAAATCCCAATTTTTTTCATTTTAGAGAAGATTTTTTTTCCTTACTCCAAACGTACAAGTAATGTGGTGCAAATGATCTAAATATAATGACATTACAAACATTGACATGATATTTAACCACTTTATAGTATTTTTTAACATAAATCTTTTGATTGTGTTATAATATTAGATGTTTTAAGTTTACATTGTTGATTCAATAAGTCTCTAACCCCTATGAGAGTGCAAATAATCCTATGAGTTTATATTGAACAAAAAGGAACATAGCGACGTTCTTGTGAGAAGGGAAGAAATTTTATCATGGTAGCATAAACTGAATCCGACCCTCTCCCTTCAAAACCTACTTCTTCAAAATCTACCACCTCTCACATTCATCCTTCTCTCACCATCCATAACATCGTCAATTTCATCAAAGTTAGACTAGATATTGAAGAAAAAAAACTCTAATATAGTATGTGGTCTAAAATTTTCAAAATTCATGATAGGGCATATCGAGTTCTTGATCATATTATCTCTCCATCATCAAGTGATACACAATCTAATCCCAATAATTGATCGCCCCTTGGTGTTCTTGTCCTATAGTGGATCTACAACTCTATCTCTAATGATCTTCTCAATACAAAATAAATAATATTCTAACATATTAATTCACATATTTCTTTTAAATAATTTTAATGATTGATTTTTTAATTTTTGACTGAGTTGAACTCCTTGGTTTAGAGAAGTTAATTCTTAGAGTTAAAATAATTTGTCAAAAAACAATTCATGAGGGAAAAAGTTGGAAAAAAAATCTTACAATAACTTATACACATCACTACCCCAAAATCTTTCATTTTCCTCTTCGTTTCTATTATTTTCACGACATCCAAATAGATAAAAATACCTTGTAGATTATATAACATTCACAAATGAAACATTTTTATATTATATGCCTAGATTCAACATTTGCAATTTGAAGGCGGCGATCCAATATCATGGATAATGAAGACATCAGAAGAGATGAAAGTGAAATTAGTGACGCCCAACACAGGGAGACATAAGATGGTTGTGTGTGTTGGAGGTGCTGAGGTGGTGGAGTTAAGGGGTGGTGGTTTTGTGGTGGTGAGGAGGTGGTTTCTATGGTGGTGATGGGGTTTTGTGAGGTTTGGTGTGGTGGTGGATCCATTACAGGATCCATTTGGAGGTATTAAGTGAGGTGGTGGTGGTGGTGGTTCACGTGATGGAGGGTCCGTGGTGGGTTTGCAGTGGCGGTGGTGGTGGGAGGAAGTTGTTAGGTGTCGGTGCCTTTGTGGTGGCGACAAGGGTGGGATGTGCAGGGTTATGGAGGTTTTTCGGGGGTTTGGTGTGGAGCTTTGGCAGCTGCAAGTTTGGTAGCGGTTGTTGGTTGGTTCCGTTTGGAATGTAGTTGGTGACGTGGTGCTTCGTGGAGGTGACTGACGTGTGGTGTGGAGGGGATGGTGTGTGGCGCAAATCTGTGTGGCGGCGGCAGGTGAGATGACATCTTTTTCATCTATGATTAATCCTCCTTCAACGAACTCCCAGATCGTTTGTTGTGGTGCTTCGCACTGGTGGCAGTTTAGCTTCAGATTTGTCTTGATTTGGTGGCAGACCCCCTCCGAGGTCACTGTTGGTTTGTATTTATTGTTGTTGGATGGGTGGTCGTGGCTTTTTGGGACTCGGTTTTAGTGTCGGAATGGTTAAGTGGACGGGAGCTATTTAAGGGGGTGGCTGGTGTTGTTTAGATGAGGAAGAGGGTACTTGTTGGGTGATTTCCTTTGGAGGTAGCCTCTGGTACACTGGTCCATGTTCGTTGTCACTAGCTCTTGTTGGTGTTTTTGAGTTGTTTAGGGAGTTTTGGAGGGTGCGTGCCCGTTGAGACGGGCCTCTTCCTTTTGATGTGTTCGTCGTTTGTACCACCATTTATCATGTCGTTTGTCTTGCTTATTATGTGTTGGTTTCCGGTGGGCCGGTCACTTTTGCTTCGAGACCGGGAGTCGGTGACTAGTTGCAATCATGTTTGACTTGATATGATGTTCTCTGATGTATCGGAGGCGAGGGGTGCCCTGCTGATTTGGTTCTAAAGTCTGGTGGGCCAATCACTTTTGATTCGAGATCGGGAGTCAGCTCTTTGGCTCAAGTTGGTTTTTGGGCTTTTGTTTTTATGCTCTTTCGGTGGATCGGAGGTCAAGAGATTGTGGAAGCTGTATGTTCATTCAGTTAGGAGCTTTTCGAATGTGGCTCAGCTTGGGTGTTGAATTCTGGGAGTTTTATTTTGAGGGGTGTTCTTTGGGGGTGAGTAGTGACGATGGATGGTTGTGGATACTGTGTTTACAGTGTTTGTTTCTGTTAAGGTGTCTGTCTTAGGTGATGATGTGTTTTGGTGGGTTATCTTCAGGGGTTTGTTTGGTGGTTACGGTGTATCGTCTATATGCGGCACCATTTGTATCTTGTTTCGTTCATACCTTGCGTCTTGCGGGGATATCGTTTAATAATATTTGCTGATTCAAAAATAAAAGGGAGACATAGGATGATCTTACATGGTCAAAGTTATGGAGGAAGGAAACAAGACAATCCCTTTGAAGAATTGATAGACGAATAACAAACTGAGACTCTTGAGGAGAATACAAAGGATTTTGAATACATTTTTTATACAACAACTTCTTCTACTTCGTCCAACATGCCTTCTTTCATGTAACTAAACATTTTTTTTTTTTAAGTTCAAATCACTTCTACTTTTCCTTTAATTTCTATTAATAATTTTCTCCACTTGTCATTTGTAAAATTCACTTGTTTTAGTACTTGTTTGGGTGAAAAATGTGTTTTGATTGATTGATTTTGTTTTATGATATGAAATCCATTTCCATTGAGTTCAAAGGTTAATTTTTTATTTTTATGCAATTTTAAAAAAAAAGTAAAACAAAAAAATTGTGTAACCAACCAGTCAACCTCCATATTTTCAAGTGATAATGTTCTGGACCGATCATAAGACCAATCACACGTTAACATGTGGCATAACTTACATCGCCTTAAGGCTCCGCGCCTGAGGGAACATGCTAGTTTAAATGCATTGTGCAACGTAGAAGCGCGCCCCCGCGCGAGGACCTCCTACACATATCCTCTACCGTCCCTAATCACACGCCGCATAACCCAGAGACGGTTATGCCCAACGCTCGCCTATATAAGGGTGAAATTGCTTCACCCTCAAGGTATGATTCATTTTTCACAATACTTTCTACACACACTTTCTCAGTTCCATTACTAACTTGAGCGTCAGATTGCTAACGTGCATGCAGACACTTTTCGTCTCACCGCGAAGGCTCAACGCCACCGTACAGGAAGTCGTCACCGGAGCATTATCCGCTGCCGTTGCCACTCACCCGTTCTCACCGGATAGATCAAGTAATAATCTAGATATAGCATTAATAAGAGCATAATTGTATTTTGATCAGAGGAGAGAGACAACCTCCACATTTTATTACAAAAAATCGGATCAGGCATAAAAAAACTAGTTTTATGCAAACAACTGGTTCAAGTAGAGGAAACCAGTTTTGAACCGGATTAACAAAAAAACCGGTTTTTAAAGAAAGAGGTTTTATAAACTGGACCAAACCATAAATTTGATTCGGTTCATGAACCATGCACACCCCTAGTTAAAACAGAGTTAAAATGAGTGATACCTCTTCAAAGGTCCAAGGTGGTGGACTTAATAATGGTCTAAGATATTTTAAGGGGAGTGGGGAAAGTAACAATAGAAAAGGAAATTTGTTGTTCACACATAGTGTTTGACTGAAACACACCAGTAAAATACCAAAATATCCCTTCAGCAGTTAACTGCCGCGGATGTTAACCAGTGGTAGTTAACTGCCGCTGAACTTCGGCACTTAACTACCGCGGAAACTTCGGAAGTTAACTGCCGCAGAAACTTCAAACCTGAATTTTTTTTTTGACAAAGACCTTAAATTGTCATTATTAATATTTATTGATTTTGATTGTTTCAATCATTATTTTGGTACATTTCAAACAATTGTATTATTATACTTATGCACATATATCTTAATAAGAATAACATTTAAATCTTGACAAAAAAAATAAATAAAGAACATTTAAATCCTCAAAAAACATTTCAACGAGTGTAAAAATTAAGCATTTGAATATTGTTTTGAAATTACTTAAATAAAAAAAACAACGTTGTGCACAATTATTTTAATGTAGAAAATATAACAACATACTATACCTTAAAAAATAAAATCGTTGTGCACAATCATTTTATTTTTTATTTATTTAAGTAAGGTGCAAAACAATATTCAAATGCTTAATTTTTACACTCATTGAAATGTTTTTTTTAGAGGATTTAATTAAATGCTATTCTTATTAAGGTATATATGCATAAGTATAATACTACATTTGTTTGAAATGTACCAAAAATAATAATTGAAACAATAAAAATCAATAAATATTAATAATGACAATTTAACGTTTTTGTCAAAAAAAAAACTAGGTTTGAAGTTTCTGTGGCAGTTAACTGCCGAAGTTCCACGACAGTTAACTACCATCGGTTGACTTCCGTGACAGTTAACTGCCGAAGAGTATTTTAATATTTTACTGGTGTGTTTCAGCCAAACACTATATGTGAACAACAAATTTCATAAAAAAGTGCGATAAGTTGTTGGGCGGTTGGGCCCAATGCTCAAAATGGCACAATTATGATAGAAAAAAGTGAAAAACTCATAATAATGATAGAAAAATATGTAAATTATAATGTTTTACTATAACTTTTTTTAGTAATATATAATTTGTAAAACTAACTTATCATAATTTCTTTGTAAAATAAAAAAACTTTATCATAATTTCATATTTTAATAATATAATATTAACCTATTGATATTAATAAAATAGTATAAATAATTTGTTATATTTCTTCATATTTTCTCTAAAAACAAGCATAAAAAAATATGTAGTACTATGTGATATTGTAGGATCCGACAAAAATCTGTTAGTTATCCCTATTTCATTTATTTATTTAAAAATCTAAACCAAGATCAATTCTCATACTTTAAGAGAAAGTTGCTTTGCTCTTGTGAGCTTAGCTAAGTTGATCTAGACAATGCATAATATATGTAAGGTTTGAGGTTCAAACCTAGACCACGACCAAAGAGAAAGTTACTTTTACTTATACAAATAAATATTAAATATATAATTTAATTTGTCAAAAAGAAATTATCATTTTATTTAAATATAATAAAAATTAAACGGTAAACTACATGACTTGTCAAAATTATTATTTTCAATGACAACAAAGTTCTAAGACAAGTTACTATCAAACACGCATGACTTTCTCGCTTAAAATTAATTTTGATTTAAATTCCACCCAAATTAAATACTCCCTACGGTCTTTATTATAAGAGAAAGTTGATTTTTTTAGGTTCAATCAATAAATGATACATTATTTATTGAATGAATTTAAAATGCAAAATTTTTATCTTATAATAAAAGTCGGAGTAGTACATAAAATAATAAAGGTCTGAGTAATACATAAATTAGATTTTTTTAACTCACGTTACGCGTAGACATATATCTAGTGTAATGAATGAAAGACAACTCTAAGATGGAACAATTAGGCATTATCAAGATCACCTCAAATTGTCAAATAAATAGTGATTCATTTATGAGAGAGAAACAAGAATTTAATGAGCTCCACATTTGGTAGATCCATCAAACTCTTTGTGGTATCTTTCTCTTTGAAAAATGAAGTCCGTCAATTATTTGAGACATGACTGTAATTTGACTATATAAAAAAGAAAAATATGAAAGGGAAACAAGAGTTTGCCGATGAGAGTAGACGATATTTCTTTTGGAAATCCAATATGGAGGTTTTGGATGTCTCTTGAGAAACGACAGAGTAAGTTTGATTCAAGGATTATTTGGTTTTTCTGGTAGAGCTTCTAATTTACTACTCGAACTTTCAGCTATTTGGAGAGGACTTTAACTGGCATGGGACCTTGGGCATCGATCTATCATCATGAAATCTAACTCTACAACTTTGGATCTTATTGCAGATACTAATTAGAATGACTTCCATTCTCATGCAAACTTGATTTCTCTCATTAGAAAGCTCTTTCTCTTCCTTGTGTGGTCTCTTTTAATCATATTTTAAGAGACCAATGAATATGTTGACTGGTTGGTCAAATTTAATGCTAACAATATTGATTCCCTGAAAACGTGGATATCTCCTCCTCCTTAGTTAAATACCTCTCTGCTTGTAGATATCTCTGGGATATTTAGACAACATATTACTTAGTTTTCTTCCCTCGATTAAAAAAAGAGTTCGCCAAGGACAGAGAAATAGGATCGACTTTAGGATGTCAACATGGAATTGAATGAATGTGGCGTATGTATACATGACTTTAGATTGAGAGAATGTCTTCAATTCACTTTAGCTAAAAGGTATACGAAAAATTCTTGAACACACATGGCATCTTATCATCTCATCATAACCAAAATAATGAGTATTTTTTTAGGGGAAAAATAACGAGTATTAAACAAAACCCGCTTTTGATTCGAAATTGACATGTAATATATCCTTTTTCTATGAGTAACTTATGTATCATATATACCTAGTGTTCCCTAAAAAATATATACCTAGTGTTTTTTTTAGAAAATATAGCTAGTGTTATTATTATTCTTATATACTCAATTAAGAGTTTAATTAGTATATTTTGTTAGTATACAATTATTTTTACACATACATCTAATATCTAATATTGTATTGTCATATCAATGAATAAATATGACATGACAACGCATTATTGAATGTTGTGCAAAAAGTTATAACCGGACATACTATACTAATTAAATCCTTTAACTAACTTCTAAAACCGTAAATGACCTAAAAATAAACAATAATCGACAATATTCAATCTTTTCCCCCTTACCTAAATTACCTCAATACTCCCAATGGAAGTTCAGTGTCATTCGCTCCCTTACCGTAGTCGGAACGGTAGTTAACTACAGTTAGCACCTATGACTGTTTACTGCCGTTTCAGAGAGAATACACATTTTCAAACAATAAAACAGGCAAATGGTATTCAAAGACCACTCAATATCCATGTAAAACAACAACAACATACATTAAACATAATTTAACAACGTAACTCAACAATATAAAAACATAATAAAACAAAACGTAATAGATTATGGATCAACCAAGCTAACTTCCACATTAACATATAATGCTTGTGCTGATTATACAAGACATTTAAGCAATATTATAAGGAGAATGCTAACTAGTGCCTCAATGGTATTGATTAAACATTCAAAACAAGTAAGTTTTCATGAAAAAAGTGTGTAATCATTACTTGATCAAAGATAACATCTTATATTTTTAAAACAAAACTTTTATTTATACAATCCTTAACCATTACCCTTATAATAGTGGTTAGCAAGACTCATACTATAATGAGGAAGTGAAATGAGAGCGGGGTCATGGGAACTGCACTAAACTGCGGAAACATGGACTTGTCTCTTGGTCTCACTTTGTCACGTGCCATGCCATTTCTCTGGTCATGTAAATGTAAACAAATAAAATACTCCATAACATGTGGCACTAAGATAATTATGTTCTAAAGGAAAAGTCCAACTCAAAAGATTTATTGATTAACCACCCAAGCTGATGTCTTCAATGATTTCACTCGATATATGAAAATATTTGAACTTTATTTTATCTTTTTTTATATAAATAACATATACACATAAACACTTAAAATTATAAACGCTTAATTAATCTGTTTAGTCTAGGTGGGGTAGTCCACTGAGTTATAAGCTTCAATTTATAACATAATATTATGTACTCCATCCGTTCCATATTAACTGAGTCATTTATATAAAAAAAGTGTTTCAAAATAACTGAACCATTTCACTTTTCAATACAACATTAATTACTTTTTTTTTTATAACTCTAATTAATACCACTTTCATCACTCCCAATTCAATATATTTCACTTTGCATTTATGACAGTGGAGAATGCACCAATACTTAACAAGAACACTTAAAACCATTTTTTTTTCTCTCTTTTATTTATACATTTATCTTAATATGTGTGAAATGAACAAATGACTCAGTTAATCCAGAACGGAGGGAGTACTTAGACTCATGAGAGAAAAAGGTACTGTTTCATTGTATTATTGTTTGATTGGACTAAGATCAGATAGACACATATGTACTTAAGATGATATGCGGAGGAAGCATTTATCAGGTTTTTTCAAAATTAAATTTCTTGATTACTCTATAATCTAGTTTGTGAAAACATGTGCTTAGGCCTTAATGATCTAATTAGTAGGTAGCCCCAACCTAGGACTACTTTTTAAGTGCAAAACCTATAAAAATATACGCTTTGATATGAGGAGCCTATGTATTCTTTCATCTCTATGTGTCTATAAAAAAACTAACCCCCTTTAAATATATGCTTAAGCCTCTAATGCACCATTAAAATATTGTTTAACTTCGGCTGTTTCATTTCAACCCAAAAGCATGATGCAACATCCAATTGTGTATTATATCTTTAGAAAGTACTTTTCATTCCAATTTCACAATTTATTATTTGGCCAATGCAAAGTCGAAGCTTGAAAAATAACAATTGAAGAATAATCTTGCCACCAAATACAGTGCATGTAACCCTCTCCCCTTCCTCATAACAAAAAAGAATCTTACAAAGTGACAACCTTAAAGTAACTGATCACTTGTCAGTTAAAGAAAACAATAGTTAATAGGAAGGTTTATTCAATCTGATACGTATGTTTCATTGGAACAAAAATGTTAAATTAATATTTGTTTAAGTTGTTTGCTTGCAAGATTTGTTTAAGCCAGGTTTGTACCATATAATCTCTACACGAAGAATTAGTCTCTGCAATTGTGTGAAGATGATACTTTAAAAAACCGAAAAAACACATTTCAACAATTTGTTATTAATTATTTTGGCAGGAGTATGGCATGTTTATGGATCCATCTCACTTAGCTTAGATAGTGACATATTGTCCGAGGTGAGAGGCCGATGATCTTCTTAATGTATGATTGTGATGATGATCCGCGTGCTCCGTGTTTTAGACGAGGTTCTCAATTGTTGTTGTGCTGGTGGAGTGAGCTTGTCACCGTAGGCCTAGTCCGGAGCAAGACCTCATATTTGTGATCAATCATATCATACGGAAAATAGTTTTTCGATCTCCAAATTAAAAAAAAAATACATTCAATTTTGTGTTGTCCGAAAGCGTACTTCTAACATAATTTGTCGGAAAGAGCACTTCTTAAACATGATTGATTTTTTTAAAAAACGTGAGTGAAAAGTACCCCCACAAACAATGAGATGACAATTCGTGTGGCTGAATTTAAAGAACAAAGAAAGAAAAAGGGACAGTCCCAAGTTGAAATTGAAAAGAAGCAAGTACATTGGACCTATGGTCATTATGATTTTATAATTTCGTGCATGAAATAATGGAGCATCCCACCATTATCTTCTATTCATATACTGTCAGTTTAATGAGAGAAATTGAGGGCCATGACATCCCTCCAATCTCTTTCTTTTTGGTTAATTACTTACGTCTCAACTTGAAGCTCCCTGATCATAGTACTATTCAATGTTTCAAATTGTTGTCATTTTCCTATAAAGAATCACATTTGTTACGATCACACTCTCTAAATCACATTTCAATAGACTCTTCTATTGATTGCAATTCATATGGGTTCCACAAAATTATGTGAGTCATAAATTTGGTGGGACCAGTGAATTTTAACAGAAAAAAGAAATTGCGGTTAAATGTGTATCTTATAGTGCAAGTGTTGTTAGCACTTTTCATATATAAGATTAATCGAAACAAGAGTGGTCAAAACCTTGGAAAAGGACAGGACCTGGCATCTGTATTTGTTGTGAAAATAAACATCTCATTACATAGTTTTCATGCACCAATCAAACACTATATTCCTAAATAAACCAGATCAATAATTGAATTGATCAAAATATTAGTCTTGATCTGATCTTAATCAAGACTTACTGAAATCACTGATAAAAAAATGATGTTATATATAGCGTATAGTATATTATATTAGGCTGGAAGATATAGAAGGAACCAAGCTAGTATGAAACTAATAAAAGCTGACCCAATGCATTATGGAGTTATCTGGAGCACCTTTGAAGTGGAGAAATGAGAAAGAAAGAAAAAGTGAGACCAGAGAGAATCTTAGGTGGGGGAATAATGACTAAGAAAAACTGTTAGCTTGTGTTTGCTTTTTTCTTATACTATGTTCAATCAACCTAGTTGATGATTTGAACTTTTTGTACATGTAACAGTAGCAGATGTTTGCTTTCATTAAAAAGCTCAAAATTCTTCCTAAAAATAATAAAACAAAAGGTGGTACAATGCCACAGACATTGAAAAGAATAGCATATTTGATCATATCTTCTCACTGTTTTCTACCATTATTGTTGTCATCGAAACGAAAGAGGGTCCCAGGTATTTTATGTGATACAAATGTATTGTTCAAATTGAAGATAAAATTTTATTGTACAGCCGTAAGACCCGCGCTGTTGTATGTGGTAAAAAACCATCATGGGAATAAAATACACGTAGCAGAGATGAGAAAATTGTGTTGAATGTGTGGTAAGATAAGATGAGATAAGATTGAGAATAATAACATTAGAGAAAGAGTTGAGGTAGCACTTACCGTAGAAACGATGGTGGAAACTCTGGCATAGATGTTTTGTGCTTGAGGAGGAAAGACCTGTGGATTATGTAGCAAGAATAGTAGATCAGATCATGGTGGGGTAGTCAAATTGCAAGAGGTAGACCAAGAAAACTATAAAGAAAGACTTATAGATTAATGAGTTGGATATAGAGATATGGTATATGACGGAACATTATGTTGTCGTTTGATCCATGTGGCTGATCCTACTTAATGGGACAAGGTTTGGTTGCTGTTATTGTTGTACAACAGATGCCAAACACGAACAAGAATGTTGAGATTAAGTTACAGACTGCTTCGCTCTCTTTAAGACGTTTCGCAGATATGCATGAATTGAACAATAATATCGTCCTTCTTTTCACCTGACTTCTCTGTCCCCCAACACTTTACTCACATCATCTTACCTTTGCTTTCCCATAAATAAACATCAATGCCCACCATCCTACTGTCTCTCCCTCTCCCTTTTCTACTTTTACCCTTACTTTATTTTTTATACCTTGTTCAGTACAATTTTTCTTTGTTTTATAATATGTAGAACATAAAGATTAAAGAACCTACTAGCTCTCATTTTACCCTCTATTAGTGCTTTAAGAACATAAATAAAAGGACACACAAGCTTCTTTTGTCTTCTCATAACCAACCATTCCAAAGAAGAAACATTGGAAAAACATGTCTCCAATTTCCAAAGCAGTTTATACTTGATCTCAGAAGCAAGCCACCATCAGTTTGAACTTGAAACTTAAGAGAGGGTATGTAACAATCTTTATTTTCTAAACTTCTGATTGTCTTCTTCCTTCTTGGTTTCTAGGCAAGTTAGAAATTTTTCATCATCTCATTCATGCTCTAGTTTTGCACCACCACCAAACTTATTTTACTCTCTAAACCAACACATGTGAGACTTCCTTTTCACCTAGAATTTGCAATGAAGAAACTGCACATCTATCTGCATGCAATTTTTTATTTTTTATAGTCTTAACCTTCTTGTTCTCAGGGGAAAGAGTCCTGATAATCCCCAGTTCAAGCGGAATTTAAGTTAAGCCTAACCAATGGTTGTTACAGCCATGGTTTGAATTTGGCTACTCCGGATTGATTAGACCTTTATTGAAAATTATTAACCACTTGAGTCAAATCACTTAGTTACGAAGATAGTGTTATTTTTCCATATTTATTGTTTTTCTTTGCACTTTCATGGTTGTTAGCTAATTCACTTTATCTACCATCAATCTCATAAGTTATTTAGTCCTTGGAATTCTATAACTTAAGATTATTTTTTTCATTTATACTGGAGATTCATTTCAGATCAGAAGTTTTTACTATAATAATAGGGATTTGATTTCCTGGATCATTGATGTATTAGGCCAAGATGAATGTGAAAACTCAACTATTGGTAAACTCTTAGTTCATGGCATCTTGCTTGCTAATTTATTCAAGTTTTTCATATTATTACTGAAAAATGGGCCAGTATAAAGGTCAAGATTCAGTCAAGAAAATTTCCTTACATAAAGATTTAAGTGGGACTTTCATATCTGAATTGGCCAAACATATCTATTCAACCTTAAATTTCAATCATACATTTGCAATTATGTGGCTTGGTGGTCCATATTTTGGATTCTTGTTTTTTTAGATAAGTCAGAAAAAGCAGAATAGACTAAGGATAGTGGCATCAGAACAACATAAACAAAGATATGAAACCTTGCTTACAAAAGTCAAGAATGTAATTAATTCATATAGCACCAACTAACATCTTGTCTCTAAATCAAATACTTTGGACTTTATTTTGAGAAACATAAATTAAAATATTTGGCCATTTGCTTTCAGATCTACCGAGGTAAATCAGGTGTTAAATGAATATTAAGAGAGGCTATAGTTTTTTTTTTTAATAGATCTCTATTATTATAAGGTTGTGGTCAAGGGGAGGTACCAATAATTTAGTTACTGTATATTGTACCTTCAACTATACCACAAAAATTCGAATAATTCAACTACTTAGTGCTTACTACTTTTACCATTTAGGTATGTCAACATATATATTGTAAGATTCCATTTAAATCAAGAACAAAACTAGTACAAAGGCTTTTGCAACAAAAAGTTCAATTATCAAGCCCTTGAATCACAAGTTTACTTTAAAACCATATTTGCTATTCTAAGAGTTTCTTCTCTTGTTTTCATACTTACTAACTATAAACTGATGGATTTTCATTGCAGAACCAAGCATCTTTTTCACTGCTGGACATATTTAGTGAATTAGCTTTAATTAATCATGAAACCAATTTTTGATCTTGAAGTAGAGGCCATAGAAGAATATGAATCTGATGTTAGTAGCCATGTTGCTTCTACTATATCCACCCACCAAATTGAAACCTCTCCTGGTTCCTATAGTAACAGCCTTTCTAATTCAGATTCCATCTCACTGGACTTAACACTCAATTTCAACAACAATGACTTGGTTGCTAGAGATTCAACAGGATTCTCATTCTCAAGCACCAGTGAGAGTAGCAATGAACCTATCATCCAAAGAATTTTCTCTTGCAATTACTGTCGGCGCAAATTTTATAGCTCGCAGGCACTTGGTGGCCACCAAAACGCGCACAAGAGAGAAAGAACATTAGCAAAGCGAGCTATGCGAATTGGACTATTCACCGAGAGGTATGCAAGTCTTGCATCTCTGCCTCTCAATGGTTCTTTCAGGTCATTAGGTATAAAGACACACTCTTCACTACACCATGGTTTTTTGCCTCCAACAATAAGGCCTAGCCCTGAGATAAAAAGCAGTGCTAGATTCAAGCTAGGATCTATCGGTCATCCGATATTCTTGGAGGACGACGAGACAGAACTGATGTGGCAAGGTAGTTTCCATCAGGTTACTGAGGGAGGTAGTAATATTTATCAGAGTTCAAATATGTGTTTTACTGAGGTGAATGTGAAACCATTGGTTGACATAGAGAATTCAGCACCTGAATTAACACTGAAACTTTGAAAGGGTTAATGCTATTATTACAAATCCATGCTTTGGTATATTACTATATTTTTCTTGTTGTATAAGAGCTCTAGTAAGACCAATATAGAGCATCGATGTATGTCTACTATATATATAAATCATGTTTGTAATTACTCTACACAGCTTTCCACCATGTTTTTCTGTATCATTTGTTTCTATTTTGGATTATATCGACAAATGAACTATTTAATACAATTAGTTAAGGGAAAAAAATTTCTCCACTCATATCTGTAAAAAGCTACGCATACTTCCAGGGGATTACGAATATAAATCTCTTAGTCACACTCACAAAATATTAATTCTACCACCCCCTAAAAAAAATTAATTCTACCTTAAAAAATAATAAAAATGTTAATTCAACATTTTACATTTTGTGAGTGTGTCCAAGACTTATGACCATGTAGGACTTGCTTACTTACATAATTATACTTCTAGACAACATATTTTCACACAAAAAAAAAAAATTAGGCTTAAATATTGCACTCGTCCCTGCAAATATGCCTCGTTTAAGTTTTGGTCCCTGTAAATTTTTTTTTTTGTTTTTGGTCCCTGCAAAATTTTTTGTTTTTTAAAATAGTCCCTGACCCCATTTTTGTGATGATTTGCATACGTGGCACATGATGACTGAACCCATTTTGTAGTTTTTGGTCCCTGCAAAATATTTTGTTTTTTTAAACAGGTCCCTACAAAATTTTTTGTTTCTGAAAATAGTCCCTGGAGGGACAATTTTAAAAAACAAAAAATTTTGCAGGGACCAAAAACAATTTTTTTTTTTACAGGGACCAAAACTTAAACGAGACATATTTGCAGGGACGAGTACCATATTTTAGCCAAAAAATTATTTGAAATGTGTACATCGGAAGTAATATTATGAGCTTACAGGGGCAAACCATTTATGATTCTGTTTTGACTACAATAAATAACGAATCGTTTGAGAGAATCTGAGTTTCATTTTTTGGTGGAATAATTCTTAGTCAAACTATCTTTCTTACCTCATTGTAAAATCCGGATTACTAGAGTCTCTTTCCCCTAATAACTAGAGGGTCAACAAAACAAAAACAATTCGCATCTTAGAAGCAATGTAATATCGAATTGGATTTCCTATTGGTACAAGAGAACATTGTAATAGATTTGAATCATCGTCACCACAAAAAAAAAGCGGCTCATATCGTTTTGATGTGTGAAACCGAATTTAAAATTTAAACCAATTAATCTTAAATTAACAATTGAGATCTACTACAACATGAAACTATGTGACATCCCAACTCCTCAAGTCTTCGATAAGAGCTCAAGTAACAGTTTACAATGACAACTTTGACAAGAGAGTTAAGTAACGGGCTTTTACTGCCATCACATTAACCCAGTAAATAAGAGAAAAACCCTTCTTCAAAAATTACAATACTGCCACTGTCTGTCTTGTGAAATTCAACAGAAAAGCTGACGTGGAACACCGCAACAACAGAATGAAACTGAAATTCACTTTTCCCTCCAAAAACCGCCTCCGAACCTCCACTTCCGCCTCCGTCTCATCTCCGCCACCACCGCCACCTCCGCCAGAATCTTCCCTTCGCAACCCTTTCGAACCGGATATAAACCCGCCATCGCGCAACTACTTGGAAGAAATAGTCAACAAACGAAGACGCATCGAAGAAAACCAAGACGAATCACTCCTCCACGGCTTCGAACTTCAACAACATGTCGTAACGATTCTTCAATCCAACGATCTTTCATCGCTTCAAGAAGTAATCGACGAGTACGCGAATTCCAAGGACGAATCGTTATTCATAATTTTTAAATCATTCGCACATCATTACCCTAACGCATTCGCTCTCAAACTCGCGAAGCTTCTAGAATTTCAACCTCCGATTCAAACGAGAATCGAAACAGTTAATCATCTTCTTCAAGTTCTTCCCGAAGGAATTAACGGTCCTTTCAATTCTATTATCTTACTCGAACTGAAGAATCCTCTTCTTCATTCGCTTAAGGTGGAATCTGAAGAGATTCTGTTTCTTTCGCTATGCGAAGCTATTGGTTTACTTGCTGATAGGTTTTACCGGTGTTCTCTTGGTGGTTGGGTGGAGATTCTTGAGTATGTTATCGCTTGTTTTTCCAGTGAAGCGCAATTGGAGAATAAGAAAGGGCTTTTGTTGTTAACAGTATTACCGGTGGATGTTGCAAATGAGAGAGCGTTTTGGTTGAATCAAGGTAATTTTGATGTTGTATTTGGGAGTATTTTGAATTGGACTTATGCGGATAAGGAATTGAAGGGATTGGCATACAATGCATCGATTTCGTTGATGTTATTGTCGCAGGAGCTTAAGAGAACAGATGTATGCGATTTTCTGTTGCTGAATTTGTTGAGTATTATCGATGAACATGGGGAAGAAGAGGTTTTGGTGGATAGGGTTAAGCGTTTGGGCGATTTAGTTATGTTGGATGAGGGAAATATCTTGGTGGGGGCACATCGTGAAGTGTTTTGGTGCATGATTCGTGTAGCGGAAGTAGAAGCTGCGAGCGAGGAGGAGATGTGTGAGGCGATAGTTGTTACCAAGGAGCTTGATACGGTGTATGTGGACGCGATGGAAAGTGTGATTGGGAATCTTTCTCTGGAGGAAGTTAAGAGGGTATTTGCGGTTGCTATGAACATGCTGTCGTGTGTTGTTGATGATCCTCTTTGGTATGATGTGGATGATAAGAATTGTACAGAGGCGGGGTTTTCCGATGCTTTCTATCGTGGACAGTTCTTGTTCAATTGCCTCTCTTTAGATGGGGATAAAAATGTGTTTGTTCCCACTGCAATTGGGATGATAACAACGAAATATGCATCGAATGTTGATTGGCGGTTACGCAATGCAGCTATGCTTGCCATTGCTTCAATTGCAGAGAAAAACCTCAACGAGATGGTACGTATAATTGGGATATGATATTCAACGAGCTTTAAATCCATAAAGTGTTTTCTTGATCATGCATTACCTTGTAGAAAGAGCAATCGTGTCATGTAAATTCAATAGATACTTCAACAGATTCTGATGGGACCACTTCAAAGTTTTGCATGATTTCTGTGTGTGCTATTTAGTACATTGTTTAGAGAAGCATGTTTTTGTTTCTAAGCCATTAGACTTCATTTTCCCTCCCATTTTCGTTATTATGCGAGCTAAGATTAAATTGTGGTCATATTGTGTTGTCATCCTGGATATTACGAAAAGTTTTAGTTAAATACAGTTTAAGCAGTCGTAATTGAGGTTGAGAAGTGGCTGCAGGAACAAGGGAAATATTTGCACTGTGGCCACAATTACAGTTGCAGGCGGACCATTTTTTTTAAAGCCTTGATCTTGATATACGTATGTCATGATGTGTAGTTGTGTGTAACTTTATACAGATGAAGGTTTGTATTTGTCTTTTGGTTTCTCTTACACAGGCCTAAATTTTAATGACACTGCTGAGTTTGAATAGTTTCAATCCATATAAACTTTCTCTGATCAATCAATAGTATTTAACAAATGAATGTCTAATGGAGTATACTCAGTGTGTAAGTCTTTGTTGGTTACTTATAATTGTGCCATTAGAATGTTATTTATTAATCGATGCCTGCACCATACATTCCTGTGTGTGAACTGTGAAGTTGACCATTATGCAAAAACTACAAGGTTCTGAGTGTATACAATGCCAGAAAATGATTTTCATTACTATTTTTACCCATTCTGTGCATTTCAAGTTAGTGATGATGCCAATAATTTCATTCATATGTGATTCTCTTTTCCATTTCGCTACCACAGGACATGATGCTATACTTTAACGAAGTTGCGATACTGGTCCTTAAGTTACTGGATGAGCCGAACTACCGAGTACTTTGGGCTACTATGCATGCAGTTAAGTGTTTGAGTGAATGTAAGGAACTATTAATGCGTTCTCAATATCACAAGAAGTTCTTGGAGAAACTAGTTCCTGTCATTAGGTGTAACTCTTGTGCCCGTGTGCAGGTACAAACATATTAATGCTACAACTTGATATCTGTTAATGTAAAGTTGCTCGTTTTCTTAGTTTATATTTATAATATGTTTCTATATGTTTCTATTTACCTCTGGACACCATAACATAGCAACAATGCAGGTAACCTTTATTGCTAATCCATTTGATTGTTTCTACATATTTACACATCTTATTGGTGTAGTCTCAACCATTATTTTTCTATGGTTTCTTATGTTTTATGTACTTACAATAAGCTAAATGGTTTTTTCCGTGTTTTCACAGGTCGAAGCTATTGATACCCTTAAATCGTTTGCAGTTTCAATGCAGGTACTTGTTAATATCTGAAGTCTAGGAATGACATAGGTTTTGATCACAGTAAATAATTAATTCTAATGTAGTTTGATGTCTAATTGTTGCATGCAGGGAATTTTTCGCCAAAATCATTACGATACAACAATGGAAGCATTGAAAGCTATTTTGTCCAATAAGTATAGTTTACCCAAATTGTTGCTCTGTGCCAAATGTCAAGAATGCATGGTTTATCTTGTTAGGAAAGTTGGGCCAGATGATTTCAAAGAGCAGGAAGCTGTTCAGGTGAGTATTTCTTCTAATTCTTTTTTGAATTGACTCAAATTATATATAGTGTAAAATTGAAACCATATTTAAAATAGAGATAAGTAGAAATTAAAAGAGGAATATAAAATATTCAATTTTATAGGTCGTACAATTACTTTTGCAATGTTCTAGATTAGTCTTGATTTACCTAATTATCTTGGTATATATCATTCAAAATTTGGTTAAATTTGTGATATATAATATATCTTAATGGTTGCCAAATAATTATGCAATGATTTCTTATTGTGCTAATTTATCTTGTAACATTTGAAGGTGGTGGAATCTCTAATATCACTTGATGGAAAATTGAGCAATACAGAATACTTAACAAAATGTATCATTTTAAAGGTATATTTTGAAATCAATGATAGGCCATTTACCATTATAACGCTAGTTGAAAGTTAACACTGACTGAATGAATATTGTGCAGGCTTTGGATCAAATCTGTCAATGCCCAAAAGTGAGTGTTGACAAATTTATAGATTAAATTATGCCAATGTTGATTGCATGTGCTCAGCCGCTTCTTGACTTAACGGGCGAGGAGACCAATGATGATAGGTTTGCCAATATATTTTAGTGCTACAAGGATAAAATATTTTCTGTTAGTTCCAATCGAATGAGCAACGTTTGTGGAATTTTGAGGCAAATCACACAGTTAAATAGGAATGAAAATTGGGAACAATGTGTTTTTGCATGTCCCCAATTTAAGAAATGAATGAATGTTGAAACAGACTAGCTAATATTCAAAGAAAACTATTATAAACCCATTCAACTAATGCTCTCTTGTTATTAACCGATGGATGTGCTCATTTGTAGCCTAAGCAACAAGGACAAGCGTTTGGTTGAAACTATGAGAGCCCGGGCTTGTAATACATTGTCCCATTGTGCTGTTCGGTCATCTATAAACTTTTCCCCCCACATTGCCAAGGTTGGTTCGATAGATAGATATGTTGTTTGTGATTTATGTAGAGACTTCACCTAAAAAACAAACATGTGACTAATTAAACATGTATTTAAATGTTTAGGTCACTCCAATGTTTATACATTTGCTTGGTTGTTCTAGTTCTGAAATTCGCAAGGCTTCTATTTTAGGTGAATATAAATTTGTTATTTTAGTTCAACTTAAAATCTTGAAATTTGGGTTAAAACTAATTTTTATAAAATAATTCACTTTCTGTATTTAGGTCTTCCAAAACTATTACTCTCAGTTATATTAGGTGACAAAAGTAATGACACTAAAAGAGATGCAACTTTCATCATTGTGCAAGCTCTGACTCAAGTGCTGAAGACGGTATTTGGTTATCGTTCTTACTTCTTAATTTATCAGTTTATACATGCAGGAAACTTATTTCTTGCCAATGTGAAACACATGCAGGAAACTGATAGGGATTTTTCTACATTAGCATTGAGGTTACTTGGCAGATGCATTGAGGTACAATACAATTGGGCAAAATATATATATATTGATGATATGTTTAGATCATATATTTCTCATATTAGTAACAAATGTTCATTATGCAGACCTCTAGTTCATTTTTCACTGATCAATTGATCAAGATTGTTACTGACGAGATAAACGATACAATAAGAAGGATTATTAAATTTGAAATAGAGAAAGCACAAGAGTCGGGGAGAAGGATTATTATAGAGAAAGCACAAGAGGTGGGGACCTTGGAAGATGTATTTAGATCTTTGTCAGTGCAAGAAACAATTGAGGTTATATCTTTAAATTCTCTTGTTATTGTATACACATGCGTTATATTATGCCAATTGAGGATATATCTTTAAATTCTCATAATAAGTCTCATTATATCATAAAAAGGAAAATATGAATGGATATATGTGTAGGACGTATTTACACCGTTGATCTATAATTATTATTCTTCTAAATTTTCATCTACTTTAATTTATTAATCAGTAGAGTATAAATGTAAAGCTAAATTGATCAAATATACCAATTTTATTCATCACAGGAAGTAGTCAACTTAACAGCAACAGCGATTCACACATTTGAAGACCAACTCATGCTACCTGTTAATGACCTCATGTCAAATGTTGCCGTGTTTTTGGTATGGTCTTCTCATCTCGATGTTTTTTAAATGGCCTTGTTATAATCATCTTGAAAGAAAACCAGCATATCAAACAAGCGTAATATAGATCACAAGAGAAGCTAAAACAAGTTCCGAGCTAAATTTTGATTTGACGAAATTTTTTAATCTCAAACTCAACCACAAACATATTAAAGTTTGATGATTTAGAGTTTATTTAGGAATGGGTCTATGTAGTATAATCAAAACCCGGTTAACTCGGTGCAAGAAAAAACTAAATTAAATTAAAAAATGAACATATAATTGTGTCTAGGAAAACATTCATTCAAACACCTAACCAAATTATTTTCAATAAAACACCCTTTGAATCCATTTTCTGCTTAATGATCCAATCCACAAACACCTGTTCAAATTGGACGGGATTGTTATAATGAATATCGTTATATGCTCTACTTAATAATTTTAAGTAATTTTTGTGCCCTTGCGTCATCTTTCTCATAAATTTTATTGTTGCTTCTGCGTAATCTTTGGCAGGCCCATGACAAGCCAGATAGAGTGATAGCTTTTGCAATTTCCATTTTTAACGTTATCCTGCCACTATACCCAGACAAATTGCCGCCGTAAATCTAGTTTATTTTATCAGTTTCGTCTGAAGTTATAGCAATAATAAATGTCTCTCTTGACAACATTATCTTGTCCCTGTGTGCTATTTGAACAGGTATCATAACAGATATATTTTCATCTCCTGTCATGTTTTAGAGAAAAATTATCCTTGTGCCCAGCTGGTAATTTCAAATGTGTCAATAATGTAATTTCTCTACTAATTTATATATTGGAAAAATGAACATTAATTTTGGGTAATGATTATTCCAGCATGCTACACGGGCGATTGGTATCTGTGCTATGTATGGAGGAAATCAATTTAAATTCTTTGCTAGTGGTAACTTCTTTAAGCTCTTAAATATAGGAGTACTAAAGTATACTATATATATATATATATATACATATATCTTAGTAATAAGTTTTATGCAGCGGGTATCTCATATCTAAGTAAAGTCATCAGTAAAGGACTTTCAACTAGTGAACTATATGATACCGCAGTTGCAGCTCTTGGAAAAATCTGTGAATTTCACCGTGACAATACCGGCTCTACGGTAATAATCTTCCAAAATATCAATTGAAAATAGATTCTCTAGCTTTGATATTTGTCAATTTTGGTGACTTAATTAGTTCATATGAGAAAATAATTATTAAAATAAGATTATCACGTGAGAAATAATAGTTGCTTTGCTGATACAATATTATTCTTTCAAGCATCTGAAGCAGGACGGAAATACACGACATGTTGGTTCCACCAGTTCCTCTTATGCTTTAAAGTATAAATCATAAAACAAAATTTATATGCAGTTGTTAGAAAGTGTTAACCATGTTAACATATAATTCATCATTAGAATCTTCAATTAGATTAATTGCTAATTTTTCTCAAGATTCTATAATATCAACATGACTTCTGCAACTGTTGACCTGTGCAATGTTTACTGCTGTTGCACATTTTCTGTTATCCTCAATCATAATGCTTTTGAGCAGGTAGTTAAAAAATGGTTATACTTCTTGCCACTGAAGCATGATTTCAAGGAAGCTATATATGCACATGGGCTGCTTTCTAAATTGATACAAAGGTGTTGTAGTATTCTTAATTCTTCTTTTGACCACTTTCAAAATATTATTACATTTATTCTTTGGTACATGTATTGGTCTAAGCAAATGTTGTAAACTTGTTCTTAATCAGGTCAGATGAACACCTATTTGGAAGTTATAACGAGAATCTTCCCAAGATTATTTCGGTCGCAAAAGAAGTAAGTAGAAACAATTTTGTTTACTTTGTGAAATAGGGATTTATTTGAATTAACATTTTGTTCTTGTATGTGTAATATATATTTTCTTTATAGATTTTATCTGGACATAACCGCCTGGGAACTGAGGAAGCTATTAATCAGATGATGGACTTCATAGTTCAACATGAGGGAATGGAAATTGGAACTGAGGAAGCATCGAGAACTATACCTTCCTCTAGTTATTAGGCTTCAATTGGAACTGAAGGAGGTGCATGATTTTTTGGTTTCAAATTGAATTGTACAATAGAAAAAGAAAGGAAGATTTCAATCTTCCATTGTGTAAAGGTACAGAAAGATTTGTACAGACAACTACGAATAATATGACCACATTTTTACATGCAAATAATACTAATGGGCAATAGCTAATTTTTTTTTTTTACTTGAAGATGTACAGTAGTTTTATACTCTTTTTCTGATGTGTTTTTCCTTTTTCGCAAGCATCCCTTCGTTAAGTATACCATGAGATTTGACTCTTATAACAAATTACTATAAAACATAATTTTTGGTATGGGGATTTGTTTTGATGAAAGTAATTAATCGGTCAAGTACAATTGTTGAGTGGCGTGGAACTGTGAATTTAACCACAAACTGCAGGATAGAACAAAGATGTTTTTCTGCCTAAATCACCCTCTGTTTGTCACCTAATCTGGTCCTTATTCCCGTCTTAACCTAAACAGTCACTAATTAAAGACATAATCGCAGGTTTTTATCTTCTCCGTGCAATGTGCTTATTGGATAATGCTTTTTGTTTTCCTTCTTTTTATAGAGTTTCTATCCAACTAGTCAAAATGGTGACCGACTTTCTCCTTTTTCGAGTCCATCGATTTCTTCCATCTAATCTGTTAAAATTCTTTGTTTAACCTATTGTTTTTAAATTTTCAGATATTCAAATAAATTTTTCAAAACCTTATGTAGGTTATTTTTCTAGTCTTGCTTGTGTATGATATTGAGAAGCTTAAGCTCAATTACCACATAACTGTAGCTTATGATTTATTTTGTCATGTCCCTTCTTTTCTGTTTAATATTTTACAACTTATGTTCAGCAGTTAGAATGATTTTTGAAGTGTCTTATCCAAGCTATCAATCCATGGAAATTAATCAACTTATTTCATGGTACTGCAAAATTCATTAATGGTACTGCTCTGAGTAAACTTATATGCTATTAGCTGTACATTCAACGATAGAAATTAATGATTTGAATGATAAATTTAATCAAATCTATATTTACGACAATTGTTCCTGATTTCAGTTTAACATAAAAAATATTGTTAGTAACGCACTAAACACCATATCAATGTCAATTTCCCAACTGCAATTATGAGACATATGGCTGGAAGATACTAGTTTTGGTCCTCGGGAGATACTATTGGTTCTTTTAATAAGTTGTGACCGATCTCTTCAATCAATAGTTTATTTCAAAATAAGTGTTGTAAAGGCTTGTTTACTTTATACAATCAAGACTGACGTGGTGATGGGATGTGTAACTCGCCTTCCCTCAGCTGGATAGATACCATAGTAAAGTAAAATCTTTTCGTAGGACCACGCATTCCTTCTAAATGTTATTTCTGGGAGAGTAATTCACAGAGCAAGAAGTATAATTTATTTTGCTGTATTTTCATTTAGGACTGGCTTTGATGAAAAAAACATCATGCAGAATATAGAAATGCCTTCACGTATGCATGTGATATTCCCATAAAGGATTCCTTAACTTGAGGAATTTGAGAAGTTGTTAGCAGTGATGTGTCTGCCATCAAGTATGAAGGTGGTTTGATGCTATAGCTTTCTTCCAAGAATATACATGGTCCCTCATATAGATCTTGCTAGTTCTTCAATACCAACAAGGTGTAATTATCAGTGTTATCCTACTAAATGTAGTTTTTAGGAATGTTGTTATAGCTGCTATTATCAGTATCTGCTTGTGAGCTCCTCAGTGCTCAGTGGTATGATTAGGAAGGCCACAGTTAGTGTAAACAATTGATAGATGCTCAATTCAGATGTCCTTGTATTGGAAGTTTGATGACTCGAGCTCGGCATAGCTTGCTGCAAATTTCAAAGTTCCTCTTTGGTTCTTGCAGATGTTCTTGTCAGCTGTCGCAGTAGTATCGGTCTATATCATATTGGAAATATAACTTCGGTTCTTGAAAATGGTGCATTTTTACCGTACCAATGCCTTCCTGTTCAAAGATCACAATTACTCAGAGAGCTTGAGGCGGCAGTGTAGGTGGGAGGAATGGTTAATGTTGAAGGGAGATTGGCTGAGTATGAAGAGGATTAAAGGTGGATGATGAACTCAGATATGGTTGGGTCTGATGTATGTTTTTCTTATTTTTTAAGGACAATGTTTCATATAACCCCTTGAATTTCTACCCCAATTTGACACAAAATGATATTTGATTGAACATATATCGACAACCTTATGGATATATGGGTATTTTCGTAAAAGCAAAAGAAAAAAAGCTTTAAAACACAATGCCAAAATATCATAGGCTATTATAAAAGTCCGCAATTGCACGCTGTTTTAAATCTCAACCATCGATTTCAAATCAGACGGTTTAGATCAAACACTACATAAATCAACTATAACCAATCTTGAACGTCGGTTTTAGATTAGATGGTCAGGATGAGTAACTACGTGATCCACTTACAACATTACATCTGAAAACCTATTTTTAAGTTGTTGGAAAAGTTGTCACAAAACCGATTCGATATATCATAAGTGACACCCTTTAAAAAGTTATTATTATTTAAAAATTCAACGATAATATTTTGACACTCAAAATTTGTATAAACTAATTAAACACCTCATTTTCTCTTTATCTCACATTATCAATCTACCACCTTACTTTCTCTCTCTATCTAGTGTCTAACAAACATTTTCCTTAAAAAAATTCCTTTTATTTATTTATTTATTATTATTTAAGTTTACTAATAGCTGCAATGGTAGGAGGCGGTGAACCATCATAACGAACCATCATAACTCTATTGCACTTGCCGACCACCGTGAGGTCTCTCGAGCTCCGCCAAAAAATGGGAGACCAAAAATTTATCATGAGATACATGAGTTAACTTAAAGCTACGACCAAAAGTGACTACGAAAAATATTTAGAAGACTAAATATTGAAGAAATTTTTTATAATGATTGAAAGCAAAATTTTATAAGGATAAAAAAATTATTTAACCATTTCATCTTTATGTCTATTACAATAATTATTCATCTATTTTTTGAAAGAAATCATTCATCTATTTATTAACTCAAATTAATTAAACACGTGTTCTTGGTCGGACAGAGCTGAGTAACGGGCTTCAGGCCCAAGTCCAAACCCAAGCCCATCATCACTGTGAAAAGAATCAATTGAAAAGCTGACGTGGACAACTGCCACAACAGAAACAGTTATATTTCCCTCTATAACACTAACAGCTACTTTTCCCTCCAAAATCTGCGTTTCAAGTTTCAACCTTCCCCTCAACAATGGCGTCAACCTCTAGTTCTGCCTCTACCAAGAGACCTTATTCGCCACCACCACCGCCACCACCACCACCACAACAACCTCCCCTACGCAATCCGTTTGATCCGGACATAAACCCGCCACTGCGCAATCACTTGGAAGAAATAATGAACAAGAGAAGGCGCATCGAACACAACCAAGATAAATCACTCATCCACGGCCTCCAACTTCAAGAACACGCAACAAGATTCCTCGAACCCAACGACCTCACGTTGCTGCAACAAGCAATCGAAGAATACACTCAAACCAATAACGAATCTTTAATGAAAATCTTTAAATCATTCGCACACCAGTACGTTAATGGCTTCTCATTGAAGCTTGCCAAAATCCTCGAACTCCACCCTTCGCTGCAAACAAGAACCGAAATCGTTGCTCTCATCCTTCAAACACTTCCCAGAGGGATAAACAGTTCAATGAGTTTGTCTATCCTTCTTGAGCTAAAAAATCCTCTCTTTAATTCGCTCAAGGTAGAATCCGAAGAAATTCTGTTTCCTTCGCTATGCGAAATGATGGGTTTATTCGCTGACAGGTTGTACCGGTTTACTTACAGCAGTTGGGTGGAGCTTCTCCAGTATGTTTGTGATTGCATTTCTGGGGACGTGAGATCCAACAAAAAGAAGGGGCTTTTGTTGTTAACGGAATTTTCAGCGCTCGTTGTTCAAAACAGAGAATTCTGGTTGAATCAAGGGAACCTTGATCTCGTATTCTCAAACATCTCAAATTTGATTAACTCGATGGATCAGGAATTGAATGCATTGGCATTCAATGCATCCCTTTCGTTGATGTTATTGTCGAAGGATCTTCAGAGAACAGACGTATACGATTTTCTCTTGCCGGTTTTGTTGAATATTATCAATCAACATGGAGAAGAAGAGATTCTGGGGAATCGGATTAAACGTTTGGGGGATTTAGCTAAGCTGGATGACGGAAACATCTTTAAGGGGAAACTTGGTGAAGTGTTTTGGTGCATGATTCGAGTAACGGAGGTAGAAGATGTGAGCGAAGAACTTAAATTTTACGCAGTTTGTGTCATCAAAGATGTTGGTTCAGCGAACTTGAAGGAGATGGGAAGTTTGATAAAAAATCTTTCTCATGAGGAAGTGAGAAGGGTAGTTACGATTGCTGTGAACATGTTGTCGTGTGTTATTGATGATCCTCTTTGGTATGATGTTGATGATAAGAATTGTATTACTGCTGGGATGTTAGATGCTTTCTACCACGGGGTCTTCTTGTTCAAATCGCTCACTACAGATGGGCATGAAGATGTTTTTGTTCCCACGGCAATTGAGATGATGACAATGCAATATGTATCTCATGTTGATTGGTGGTTCCGTTGTGCAGCAATGCTTGCCATTAGTTGGATTGCAGAGAGTAACATCAAAGGGAAGGTATGTATGCATATACATGATATATGATATTGAATAAGCTTTAAGCTCAAGTGTTTTCTTGATGATGCGTTACCTTATAGAAATCATGTCATGTCAAGTAATTTTTCTGTGTACTCTGTAGAATATTGTTTTCAGAAGCAAATACGTGTTTCTAAGCATTACAAAAAAAAAATGATTAAGGATAAATCGTGTGAGCTAGGGTAAATCGTGATAAAGGATTTAATTAGGTCTGCAGTCGTACTGCATTGTTTGTAACTTTATGCAGATTAAGTTGTGCATTTGTATTTTGGTTTCTCTTATAGAAACCTAAATCTTAATGACACCACCGAGTTGTGGACTTTCACTTATCAATCAATAATATTTAACTCGGATACTCGGCTTGTAACACTTTGTTGGTTACTTGCACCATACATTCCTGTACCTGAAGTTGACCATTATGAATACACTCAAATAATATTTGCTGATTTCATTCATATTATGTTATTTGTAATGCTAACAATCTCATTCATATATGATTCTCTCTTCCCTTTTTCTACCACAGGATATGATGCTATACTTTAACCAAGTTGCGATGCTGGTCCTTAAGTCACTGGATGATTTGGACCCTCGAGTACTTTGGGCTACTATGCCAACAATTACGTTTTTGAGTAAACATAAGGAACTACTAATTCAGGCTCAATATCACAAGAATTTTTTGGAGAAACTAGTTCCCATCATTAGATGTAACTCTTGTGCCCGTGTACAGGTACGGTCATATTAGTGCTGCAGATTGACACCTGTTTATAAAGAGTTGCTTGTTTTCTTTGTTTCAATTTACATGTTTTTTTTACCTAGCAACAGTCAGCTAAAAAGTTGCTTGTTTTTTTTTAAAAGCTGATTTCAATGAAGTATTTCTATGTATACTTTGAAGCACTATTTGTTAAGTTGTTTTATAAATGATATCCTTTGTTTACTACTTTCTTCAGTTAAATGCTGTTATCGCCATTCACTCCTTGGTAAAAAATTGTGGTTTAGACAAAATATCGCCTTTTGTGGAACAGATTGTAGCATCAGTACTCGTATTTTTTAAGGTACTTAGTCTCTAATTTTCCCTGTGTATATATTAACTTCTCATTTGCACGTGTATTATGGTTTTATATGCAATTATTGCATACTGTTATTAATCCGTGTGATTGTTTCTGCATATTTACATATCGTATTTGTGTAGTCTCAACCATTATTTTTCTATGGTTTCTTATGTTTAATGTACTTACAATAAGCTAATTGGTTTTTCAGCATGAAAAGCAGAAGTTACAGATCGAAGCTATTGATACCCTGAAAACGTTTGCAGTTTTAATGCCGGTATAAACTAACATCCGAAGTCTAGGAATGATGTAGGTTTTTATTACGGTAAATAATTATCCTCATATGATTTGATGTGTAATTGTTTCATGCAGGGAAATTTTCGCCAAAATTATTACGATACAACGATGGAAGCACTTAAAGTCCTTTTGTTTGATAGGAGCAGTTTACCCAAACTGGTGCTCTGTGCTAAATGTCTAGAATTCATGATATATCTTGTTAGGGAAATTGGGCCAGATAATTTTGAAGAGCAGGAAGCTCTTCAGGTTAGTATTTCTCCTAATTCTTTGAGTTGACTCAAATTATATATGATGTATTATTGAAACCAAAGTTAAAATTGAGATAAGTAGAAAAATATTTAATTTTGTGGTTGTTCAAGAATGATCATGATGTACCTTATGATCTTGGTATATATCATTCAAAATTTTGGTAAATTTGTGACAAATTCGTATGTCTTAAAGGTTGCCAAATAATTGTGAATTAATTTCTTTTTGTGCTAATGTATCATGTAACATTCGAAGGTCATGGAATCTCTAATATCGCTTGAAGGAAAATTGACCAATACAGATTACATAACAAAATGTATCATCCTAAAGGTATATCTGAAATCAATGATAGTCAATTTCACTCATAGTTTAAAGTTTGTATTCCTAATTGAATAAACATTGTGCAGGCTCTGGATCACATCTGTCAATGCCCTAGATTGAGTATTAACAACTTTATTGCTAGAATTATGCCAATGTTGCTTGGAACTGCTGAACCCCGTCGTGACTTAACGGTTGATAAGCTCAAGGATGACGATGAGAAGAATTTGGTTGAAACTATGATAGTTCAGGCTTGTAATACATTGTCATATTGTGCTGTTCGGTCATCTATAAACTTTTCCCCCCACATTGGCGAGGTTAGTTCAATAGATCTGATGTTTCTGGTTTATGTAGAGGTTTCTAGCTAAAAATCAAACCTGCAACTGATGTTTCTTGTATTTGAATGTTTAGGTCGCTACAATGTTTATGCGCTTGCTTGGTTGTTCTAATTTTCAACTTCGCAAGGCTTCTATTTTAGGTGAATATAAATTTAAATTATTTGAGTTCAATTTAAACTCTTGAAATTTGTGTTTAAGCCATTTTTGATAAATTAACTTACTTTCTGTTTCTAGGTCTTCCAAACTTATTAATCTCACTTAAAGTATGTGACAAAACTAATGACGCAAAAAGAGGCATAACTTTCTGGATTGTGCGAGCTCTGATTGAAATCTCGAAGAAGGTATTGGGTAATTGTCTTTACTTTTTTAATTTATCAGTTTAAGCATCGACTTATTTCTTGACATTGCAAAACACATGCAGGAAAAAGATAGTGTTTTGTTTACAACATTATTGAGGTTACTCGCCAAATGCATTCAGGTACAATACAATTCTGCAAAATATATATTGGTAATATGTTCAGATCATATTTTTCCGTATAAGTAACATGCGTTCATTATGCAGATATGTAGTTCATTTTTCAATGATCAAATGATCAAGGTTATTGCTAATGTGATAAAAGCTGCAATACAAAAGATTAGCAAAACTCAAGTAATGAAAACACAAGAATTGGGAACTTTGGAAGGTAGACCTGTAATTTTACCAACAGAAGATACACTTCAGGTTATGTTCTTTCACTATGTTCAGACTGTTGCAGCTATGCACTCCTTGTGCTAGTATGCTTAATATGTAAATAGTTATGCATCATATCCAACAAAACACTTGGTACCGGAGTGTTAACCTAATTGTTATGCTCCTAAATTTTCATTTTCATTTTCATTTATTGATCCTATAGAGTCCGAATGATAATCAGCTTTTTTACTCATCACAGGGGGTAGCTCACTTAATAGAAACAACACTTGACACATTTAAAGACCGATTCGTGCAACATGTTGATGACCTCATGACGAATGCTGTTGTGTTTTTGGTATGTTCTCCTTTGCTATTTCTTCTCATCTTGAAGCTTGTTATAATCAGCATGCTAGAAAACCTGCATTTATAATTTCAACTTCCTGCAAGAATAAAAGATTATTTTCAACTTACCATTTATATTTGAGTTATATATGATGTGATGTTTGATATGATAGATTTATTTGTATATTTTATACTTTATATTCTTTTTTTGATTATTCTTTTGAAAAATTGAAAAATCAATCCAAGCCACTTCTATGCAAAATAGATTCAATCCAATCCACAGACACTCTTCGTTACGATGTCAACTAGTAAGAAACTAGAAAATATTCATATTCAAAATGGACAGGATGTTATGATGAATAGCTTTATAACTTCTACTTAATCATTCTTAAGTTAAAATTGTGCTCCTGCAGCTATTTTTCTCATAAATTTTATTATTCCTTTCATGTAATCTTTTGCAGGCTCATGAAAATCCAGATAGATTGATAGCTTTTGGAATTTCCATTTTTAACGTTATCATCCCACTATTCCCAGACAAATTACCACCGTAAATCTAGTTTCTTTTATCGTTTAATTGTAGCAATATTTGTTTTCTTCCGAACATAAAAAATTATTGGTTTTATCTTGTAGCAATAATTTTAGATGTAGCAATAATAAATGCCTCAAATAGTATTACATCTTGTTCTTGTGTTCTATTTGAACAGGTATCATGACAGATATATTTTAGCCTCCTGTTTTGCTTTAAAGAGAAACTATCCTAGTTCCAAACTGGTATTTTTAAATATGTGCCAATATTTTTTTTTTCTTTACTTGTTATATAAGAAATGTGAACATTAGTTTTTGGGTAATGATTATTACAGCATGCTACACGGGTGATTGGTATTTGTGCTATGTTTGGAGGAGATCAATTTAAAGCCCATGCTAATGGTAATTTCTGTATGCTCTTAACTTTTTTTCCTTTCTGAAAGGTTATTTAAGCTCTTAACTTAAACTATGAAAGTTTATTTTTGTATATATATTAAATATATTGATGTTTTTTGGAATATGACAAGTAATTTTTTAAGTGCAGAGGGTATCATAAGATTATGTAATGTCATGAGTAAAAGACTTCCAGTTAGGGATGTTACAACATTGCGTGATACCGCAGTAGCAGCTCTTGGAAAAATCTACGAATTTCATCGTGACAGTATCGGCCCTAAGGTAATAATCTTCCAAAATATCAATACAAAATAGATTCTCTACCTTTGATATTTGGCAACTTAAAGATGCTTACAGAAATAAATATTTGGCACAAAGACCAAGTATTAGATAAAGAACATAGTAAAAAATTAAAGAAAATTGCATTTTAACCCTTTCATGCTTCTGAAGCTGGAATACAGGACCAGGACATTGGTTCCCTAAGTTCCTCATATGCTTCAAATTATAATATACAGATTTAAATTTTTGTGCCAGATGTTAACATATAATTCCTCATTTGATTTTAGATAGTACTATGTTAACTTTTGAGCATTAGAGTTACAATAGTAAATTAGACTTCTGCAATTGCTTTCCTTTGTTTACTGCAAGTGCTATCCTCAATCATAATGCTTTTAAGCAGGCGGTTCAAAAATGGTTAAGTTTCTTGCCATTGAAGCATGATTTCAATGAAGCTAGATATGCACATGGACTGCTTTCTAAATTGATACAAAGGTGTTAAATTGTTCTTAACTCTCTCCTTAATACCACTTTCAAATTATTATTATTATATTGGCTAAGCAAAAGTTGTATACTGCGTGCATTGATCAGATCGGATGAACTCCTATTTGGAAGTTACAATGAGAATCTTCCCGAGATTATTTCGGTTGTAAAAGAAGTAAGTAGAAACAATTTTGTTTACTTTGTGAAATAGGGATTTATTTGAATTAACATATTTTTCTTGTATCTGTAATATATATTTTCTAATAGATTTTATCTGGACCTAACCGCCTGGGAACTGAGGAAGCTATTAATCAGATGTTTGACTTCATAAATCAACATGATGGAATGGAAATTGGAACTGAGGAAGCATCAAGCACTGAAGGAAGTGAAGAAAGTGATTGATTTTTTGGTTTCAAGTTGAATTGTACAATAGACAATAAGAAATATGTTTTTTGTTAGGATACCATTAGTGGTTAAAATTGGAACTGAGAACAATGCAAATAGAAGAACCAATTTTAACCTCTAACTTTTTTTTTGGGTGGTGAACCATTAGCTTAGCTTACATATAAGCAAACATATAAAGGGTTCTCTATTTTCATTTTGAGTAATCTCTAATGGTGGGACCAATCTCTTCAACATTCTACCCTCAATTACCATAATGACATGCATTCTACCCGTTTCACAATTCAACAATACATAATTCAATATTTCTAAATCAATTTATGTAGGCATCACAACATAGATGGAAAATGTAACACAACATATTAATCTATTTTTTGTAAAGAATAGCATGATGAAAACAAAATTAATAAAATCAGGCAGTAATGAACACAAACAATTATAGTCCTTAAACATTGTTTAATATTTGCAACATGGATCGTGAGTCAAACCTTTCATTTGAAACAACACATGCTCGAAGAAAACAACCATAATTAAAACAGTCAACATCCACAAAGAAAAAATGAAAAGAGAGAAGTTTCTTTAGTAAAATAGCAAAATGAAAATAGAGATATTATATATGGAAAATCTCTTTCTTCAATCGTTCTCTTTGCCTTTTCATTCTCCCCCTACGACCCTTCCACTTTCGTCTCCCCCTCCCTCTTCTATCTTACATTTTTCTAATCCACTTTATGCTTGTTATCTCGGTCTACACTTTAGTGCACTTTAATCAAAGCCAACAAAAAAGTTTGAAAATAAAAAGTCAATTTGGTGGTGTTATTTTTATGGTGTGAAATCAGTTTAGCACAAAAATATACTCCAAATAATACACATGTTTTGACCATTTCACACGTATTAAGAATTATAATTAATTTTGTATAGGAAAGAGAGGTATTATGAGGTGTTTTACAAAATTATTCTTAATAAATGATATGAGAAAGATAAATGAAAGAATTGAAAGAAGAGAGTAATAAACAGTTAAGTATATAATAGGAAAAATAATATTTATGCTTCATTGATATCGTAAAACGACATATAATTTGAGACAATTTTTTTCCAATACGACATATAATTTAGGACGGAGGTAGTATGCTTTTAAGCGATATAATATTCATGTATAGCTCTTTTCGGCTTCAAAAAAAATCAAAGTGTTTTTTTAGTAAATTAGAAGCAATGAAGCCCGGATACGTAGTACGGATACAGGTACGATATGATACGGGTACGTGGATACACAAAATTTTTAAAATTAGGATACAATACAGCTAAGATACGTTAACAAAATATTTATACTAAAATGTATATGCATGTAAAAGAGAAATGATATTTGTACAACCACTTTGTGACAACTTTCTCTCTCATACTCACATTCTATTCTTACTCTCTCTCTTCCTTTTTTTTCTCTAAATTGTTTTTGACCAATGAAAAGAGAGAAAAAGAAGGTTGTCAAATAGGTTGTAATGGTTGTTCAAATATCATTGCTCCATGTAAAATACTTAAAAAACATTGATTACTCTTCAATACTGTATAACGGTAAAAGTCACAATTTACAAAAAATAATACATGTGATCAAAATAAAAAATGTAAAGTTTTCATATAAATCATATTATATTTTCATTCATATGTTAGGTTATCTCATCTCTCTCGTTACTTTCATCCACCAAAAACATAATTTTTAATTGGTTATCGAAAAACAATTATAGTGATTCATATATTAAATTGTATCATATACATCTCCATTGAATTTTCACAACACAATCTCATTTTTTTTACACTTCATGTATTTTCAGGATACGTCTCTGTGAAGTATCTTATAAGTATCTGTGTGTATCTGTCAACTATCTTATAAGTATCCGATAAAATATATATTTAAAATTAAAATAATTATTAATTCCGATACTCCGTGGGCACGTATCCGAGAGTATCCATGAAGTATCGGTATTCAATACGTATCTGATAAGAGTACGTCTTCATTTTGGAGTATCCGGGCTTCATAGATTAGAAGGTATAGGTAACTTTCCATCAAAGAAAAACGAAAAGTAGAAGAGAAAAAAAAAACAGAATATATATTTTTAATCAAGTGCCAAATCAGTAACCATCCTAAATCAATAGCATGATAAAAAGAAACATAAATTACGTTGTTACTTACTTTCTTTCCTATTGATTAAATTTTGATTTACAGTAAGGTCTTACATATATGAAAAAGGTGTACCACCTTTGCAATTTATCAAATGAAATCATCATGGCTAAGGCCAAAAAATGATTCATTGATCCATGCGATCCAAATGCGTTGACTTCACCTTGGATAGAAAGAAAGATACATCCATTACCATGGAATTGTTGGAAACAAATAAAAGCAAATTAAAAATGCAACCAAAACACGAAAAATCACAAAGAAAATAGAAAGTAACCAAGAGAGAAGATGAATATTCATAGTCACTACAATGGTGCAACGCACATAAAGAGGTTAAAAAGTTGGGAGCTGCTGTGTGAATTATTTATCATTTTAATTTGTGAATATTCATATTTCTAATTTTAAATTTTTTGACTTATTTATCATTTTAATTGAGTTAAATTAAATGAGATTCATCTATTCATTGCTTCTTAACCAATGTCATCAGAATACTGAATAACATTTCCCTAAATATATTCATATAAAAGTAAAATGAACTATAAATTTACGTCTAACAATCAATTCTAAAATTATATTCAAATATTTATTGAGATAAAATCAATTTAAAAATGTCAATTTCAACCTTTATGCAGTAAAACCAAAAATACAGTAATTAGAAGTAGACCAACCACCAAGTAATTACTGGAGTGGGCCCAGTTAATGTAATATTGACCTTTTAGTCATCATAATCTCTACTGAAAAAGCGTGAAATCTGGAAATAGCTAGCTAGGGTTTTGGAATCTAAGCTTAAGCAAAAACATGAAATCAATCAAAGAGAATCTACGCCACCTGATTCCGAAAGCCTCAGAAAATTATCGTGTAACGGGCTTCAGGCCCGTTCCATTCAATACAAAAGCTGACGTGGACAATTTCCACAACAGAATAACCGATTTCACGAAACTAACCGTTACTACTCTTCCCTCCAAAATCCACATTCGAAGTTTCAACCTTCCTCAACAATGGCGTCAACCACTGAATCTTCATCACCACCGCAAGAATCTTCCTTACGCAATCCGTTTGATCCAGAAATCAACGCGCCGCCACGCAATCGCTTGCACGAAAGAATCTACAAGAGAAGGTCCATTGAACAAAACCAAGACCAATCACTCATCCACGGCTTCGAACTTCGACAACACGCCGAAGAGTTTCTCCAATCCAACGACCTCTCGTCGTTGCAAGAAGCAATCGATGAATACTCTCAAACCAGGAATGAATCGTTGTTCAAGATTTTCAAATCTTTTGCACTTCATTACCCTAACGCATTCTCATTCAAACTCGTCAAAATCCTCAAACTCCAACCTAATCTTCAGAGACGAAGCGAAACCGTTGATCTTCTTAAGGTGGAATTCAAAAATCCAACGAGTCGAATGTGTTCGATTATCCTAGTTGCATTAAAAAATCCGCTTCTTTATTCGCTTAAGGTAGAATCCGAAGAAATTCTGCTGCGTTCGCTGTGTGAGATGATCGGTTTATTCACTGAAAGGCTGTACATATCTTCTCTTGGCGGTTGGGAGGAGCTTCTTGAGTATGTTTGTGATTGCATTACCGGTGATGAGAAATTGGAGAATAAGAAAGGGCTTACAATGTTAATGGAATTTCCGGTGAATGTTTTCCAAGACAGAGAGTTCTGGCTGAATCAAGGGAACTTGTATCGCATAGTCTTGAGCATTTCGGAATTTGTTCACTTGATGGAACAGGAATTGAAGGCACTGGCATACGATTCATCAATTTCATTGATATTATTGTCAAATGATTTTCTGAAAAATGAAGTATCCGATTCTCTCTTGCGGAATTTATTGAATATCATCGATCAACACGGAGAAGAAGAGGTTCTGGGGAATAGGATTAATCGTTTGTGGGAATTAGTTAAATTGGATGATGGAAATATCTTCATGGGGAAACATGGTGAAGTGTTTCGGTGCATGATTCGAGTAGCAGAGGTAGAAGATGTGAGCGAGGAATTGAGGATTGCAGCGTTTAATGTTATCAAAGACCTCTATGATGGGAATGTGATCTACGATCTTTCTCGTGAGGAATTGAAGAGGGTCCTTGCAGTTACCGTGAACATGTTGTCGTGTATTGTTGATGATCCTCTTTGGTATGATGTGGACAATGAGCATCGTCTTACTGTTGGAATGACAGATGCTTACTATTGTGGGGTCTTCTTGTGCAATGCACTCTGTTTTGATGGGGATCAAGGTGTGTTTGTTCCCATGGCAATTGAGATGATAACAATGAATTATGCATCAAATATTGATTGGAAGCTTCGTCATGCAGCAATATTTACCATTGGTTGGATTGCAGAGATAAACTTCAAAGGGGTATGTATCTATATGACATATGATATTGAATGAGCTTTGAACTCTCAAGTGTTTTTTCGATGATGCATTACCTTGTAGAAAAAGCAATCATGTCATGTAATTTTTCTGTGTACTATGTAGTACATTGTTCCGATGATGCACTGTGCTTTTTTTCCCCTTCATATTTGTTATCATGCGAGCTAGAGTAAATCGTGATCAAGGATTTGAATCAGGTCTGTAGTCGTATTGCGTCGTGATCCATAATATTATGAAAAATTGCAGACTTGCAATGTAGCTGTAGGAACAAGGAGAACAATTACATTGCGTCCGCAAATACAGTTGCGGGGCATTTTTTAAACCTTAATTGTCATAAATGTATGTCATAATGCATGTGTGTGTAGCTTTATGCAGATGAAGTTTTGTATTTGTATTTTAGTTTCTCTTACACAAGCCTAAATTTTAATGACACCCCCGAGTTTAAATAATTTCATTCCATTTGGACTTTCACTTATCAATCGGTAATATTTAACAAATTAAAATCTAACAGATTATGCGAGATATCAGATACTCAGTTTGTAACTCTTGCCTGGATACTTTTAATTGCATCATCAGAACGGTATTTATTAACGGACTCGAACCATAACGGACGCTTGAACCATGAAAAAACAATCTTGACCATTATGCAACAAAGTTTCTTCTGAGTACACACAATGCTAGAAAATTATTATTATTTTTGCTGATTTCGTTCATATCATGTTATTTGTGATGATTATAATTTCAATTATATATGATTCTCTCTTCCCTTTTGCTACTATAGGATATGATACAGTACTTTGACCAAGTTGCGAGTCTGGTCCTTAAGTCACTTGATGATCTGAACCCTCGGGTACTTTGGGCTACTATGCAAACAATTAATTGTTTGAGTGAATATAAGGATCAATTAATGCTTGCTGAATATCACTTGAAGTTATTGGCTAAACTAGTTCCGATCAGTATAAGTAACTCTTGTACTTGTTTACAGGTACAAACATATTCATTATGCTGCTTTATATTGCATACAATTGATTAACTCTTCTTATATTGCGTACAGTCGCAGACAAATAGCTAGTACACACCATGATTGATACTTGTGGGCTTCACGAGAGATCTTGACCTACTTATCTTATTTTTAACATGTTTTATATTTTTGCCTCTTTTTATAAATTTTCTTCCTAAATATTTGCTATTGTTATTGGTTTTACTCATATTGAAATATGTACATTACCTCATAAATATTTTATCCCTAATTTCTATACATAGTAATTATCTTAAAATCTGATTTTACTGAAGTTTTTCTATGTATACATTAAGCGTTATTTATTAAGTTGTGTTTTATAAGCGATATCCTCTGTTTACTATTTTCTGCAGTTATATGCTGTTACTGCCATTCATTCCTTGGTAAAACAATGTGGCTTAGACAAAATATCACCTTTTGGGGAACCAATTATAGAATCATTACTTGTACTTCTTAAGGTACATAATCTGCAATTTTCACTATCAACTTCTCATATATACACGTATTGTGGTTTCATTTCATATGCAATCATTGCATACTGTAAAATAATCCATATGATTATTTCTACATATTTACACATCATATTGTCTAGTCTCAAGTCTCGACCATTGATTTTATATAGTTTCTTATGTTTTATGTACTTTTTTTTTTTGGTACAAACTTATGTTTTATGTACTTACAATAAGCTAAATGGTTTTTCTGAGTTTTCAGCATGAAAAGCAGAAGATACAGGTTGAAGCTATTGATACCCTGAAATCGTTTGCAGTTTTAATGCCGGTATGCGTTAATATCTGAAGTCTAGGAAAGACGCCGGTTTTGATTTCTGTAAATAATTATCCTAATGTGAATTTTAATTGTTGCATGCAGGAAACTTTTCGCCAAAATTATTACGAAACAACGGTGGAAGCACTGAAAGTCATTGTGTTTGATGAGCATAGTTTACCTAGACCGTTGATCTCTGCAAAATGTCTAGAATGCATGGTATATCTTGTTAGGAAAGTTGGGCCAGATAATTTTAAAGAGCAGGAAGCTGATCTGGTGAGTACTTCTGCTAATTCTGTTTTGAATTGACTCAAATTATATAGAATGTGTTACTGAAACCAATGTTAAAATTGAGATAAGTAGAAATTCGAATTTAAAGGGGAATATGCATGGTATTACAAATACTTTTGTGATCGTTCAAGAATAGCATTCATATATCTTAAAGGTCGTCAAATAATTATGAAATGATTCCTTTTTGTGCTAATTGATCTTGTAACATTTGAAGGTCATGGAATCTCTAATATCACTTGATGGAAAATTGAGCAATACAGAATACTTAGCAAAATGTATCATCGTACAGGTATATTTGAAATCAATGATAGGACATTTACCTCCACTCACATGATAATGCTAGGTGAAAGTTTATATTCCTAATTGAATAAACATTGCGCAGGCTCTGGATCAAATCTGTCGATGCCCAAGTGTGAGTATTGACAAATTTATACATAAACTTGCGCTGATGTTGCTTGGATCCACTCAACCCCATCTTGACTTAGCGGTCGATAAGTTCAAGGATGACAATGATAAGCATTTAGTTGAAACCATGATAGTTCAGGCTTGTAATACATTCTCATATTGTGCTGTTCGGTCATCTATAAAGTTGTCCCTTCACACTGGCAAGGTAAGTTCGATAGATCTGATGTTTGTGATTTATGTAGAGGTTTCTACCTTAAAAACAAACATGCAACTTATTAAACATGTATTTAATTGTTTAGGTCACTGCAATGTTTGTGCGCTTGCTTGGTTGTTCTAGTTTTCAAATTCGCAAGGCTTCTATTTTAGGTGAATATAAATTTAAATTATTCGAGTTCAACTTAAAATTTAAATTTGTGTTAAAGCCATTTTGGTAAAATTATTCACTTTGTATTTCTAGGTCTTCCAAACCTATTACTCTCACTTAAAGTAGCTGACAAAAAGATCGACGTAAAAAGAGGTTTGACTTTCTTCGTTGTGCAAGCTCTGCTTGAAGCGTTGAAGAAGGTATTTGGATATGTTCTTACTTCTTAATTTATCAGTTTATGGATCGACTTATTTCTTGCCATTGCCAAACACATGCAGGAAACTGATAAGGGTTTCTTTTTGAACAAGACTGATAAGGTTTTCTATACAATAGTATTGAGAATTCTCGCCAGATGCATTCAGGTGCAATACATTCCTGCAAAATATATATTGGTGATTTGTATAGATCGTATTTATTTTTCATATAAGTAACACATGTTAATTATGCAGACCTCTTCTTCATTTGTCAATGATAAATTGATCAAGGTTATTGCCGACGAGATAAATGATACAACAAGAAAGATTATTAAAATTGAAATAGAGAAAGCACAAGAAGTGGTCGCTTCAGAAGATAGATGTGAATCTTTACCAACAGAAGATACACTTCAGGTTGTATCTTTAAATTCTCTTGCTATTGATTGAATACACATGCATTATGCCAAATTCACTTGCTAAACACTTTTCTTATTAAATAATTTGTTTAAAAATAAAATAGTGAAAGATAGAATCAATAACTTATTAGTATTTTGTATAGTGCATAATATTTGAAAAAATGTAAATGTAAATTAAAGGAAAAACAATATCTACACCGTCGATCCATAGTTATCAAGAGGATCCTTTGCTATCCTAGAATTTGTTGGGTACATACTGGTTTCATATCCAACAAAACTCTAGATACCGATTATTTTCATTTACATTTAATAACTTGTATAGTGTTCACCTAATTGGCACACAACTAAAATTTCATTTACATATAATATCTAACTTAATAGCAAACAACATAATCAGACTTTTTACTCATCACAGGAGGTAGCTAACTTAATAGCAACAACAATCGACACACTCAAAGACCGATTCATGCTACATGTTGATGACCTCATGTCAAACGCTGTTGTGTTTTTGGTATGTTCTCTTTTGTTATATTTTTCATAACGATGTTTTTTAATCGAGCATTTTATAATCATCGTGGTAGAAAACTTGCATATATCAAACAAGAGTAATATAGATCAATTGAAAATTATTTTCAACTTTCTGTAAAAGAAAGATTACTTTCAACTTACCATTTATATTTGAACTATGTTTGGAGTTATATATGAGATGTGATGATTTTTTATGACGGTTTAATTTTTATGTTTGATATTTTGTATTCTTTTTTTGAAAAATTGAAAAATGTATCCAATCCAAACCATTTCTATGCAACATCGACTCAATCCAATGCACAAACACTTTTCGTTATGATGTCAACTAATAATAAATCAGGAAATATTCATATTCAAATTAGAAGGGATGTTATATAATTAATAGCTTTATACCTTCTACTTAATCATTCTCAAGTAAAAATTGTGCTCCTGCGGCTATTTTTCTCATAAATTTTATTATTGCTTCCACGTAACCTTTTGCAGGCCGATGACAATCCAGATAGACCGATAGCTTTTGCAATTTCCATTTTTAACGTTATCTTCCCACTATTCCCAGACAAATTGCCACCGTAAATCTAGTTTCTTTTATCGTTTAGTTGTAGCAATATTTTTTTTTCTTCCAAACATAAAAAATTATTGGATACATCTTGTAGCAATAATTTTACATGTAGCAATATTAAATGCCTCAATTAGTAATACGTCTTGTTCCTGTGTGCTATTTGAACAGGTATCATGACAGATATATTTTAGCGTCCATTTTTGCTTTAAGGAGAGGTTACCCTTGTTCTGAGCTGGTATTTTCAAATATGTGTGACTAATTTTGTTTCTTTACTTATTTATATATGAGATGGAGGGTAATGAACATTAGTTTTTGGGTTCCAGCATGCTACACGGGCGATTGGTATCTGTGCTATGTATGGAGGAAATCAATTTAAAGCCTATGCTAATGGTAACTTCTTTAAGCTCTTAACTTTTATTTTGAAAGGTTATTTAAGCTCTTAAACTTAAAATTACTAAAGTATATTATATTATATATGCATATGAATATATCGATTTTTTGTTGGAATATGACAAGTGATAGGTTTTATGCAGAGGGTATCTTAAGACTCTACAATGTCACGATTAAAAGACTTTCAATAAGCAAACAATGTGAAGATGGAGATGTAAGAATATTATGTGATACAGCAGTTTCAGCTCTAGGAAAAATCTTTGAGTATCATCGTGGCAGTATCGGCCCTAAGGTAACAATCTTCCCAAATATCAATAGAAAATAGATTCGCTACCTTTGATATTTGCCAACTTTGTTTATTTAAGAGAGAAAATACTTAATAAAATAAGATTACTTAGATGAGAAATAATAGTTGGTTCACTGCTGCAACTATTATTCTTTCATGATCCCAAAGCAGGAGAGGAATATAGGACCAGGACAGTGGTTCCATAAGTTCCTCTTATGCTCAAATTGATCATTAGAGTCTACAATTAGATTAATTTCTAATTTTTCTCAAGCACCTACAATGTAATTACACCCCTGTCCTTGTGACTATAATTTTGTAAAAAGCCTAAAACCTAAGCACGATGCAAACTAATAACTTTTATGAATACATTGTATACAATATTTATCATGGATATATTTGAATGAATATGAGAGTTACAATGTAGACTTCTATTTTTTGTTCCTTTTATTTTACTTTATCAACGTGACTTCTGCAACTGTTGATCTGCAATGTTACTGCTAGTTCTATCTTTGCATTGCCACATTTTTTTTTATCTTCCTTAATCATAATGCTTTTAATCAGGCGGTTAAAAAATGGTTAAACTTCTTGCCGTTGAAGCATGATTTCAATGAAGCTAGATATGCACATGGACTGCTTTCTAATTTGATGCAAAGGTATTAAATTGTTCTTAATTCTCCTTTGGACTACTTTTGCTTTATATTCAAATTATTACTATATATTCTACTTTGTTACATATATACATTGGGCTAAGAAAAATTTGTAAACTGTGTGCATTGATCAGTTCGGATGAACAGCTATTTGGAAGTAATAATGAGAATCTTCCCAGGATTATTTCCATCGTAAAAGAAGTAAGTCAAAGCAATTTTCTCTACTTTGCCTAAATATGGATTTGTGTTAACTATTATATTTTCTTATAGATTTTATCTGGACCTGACCGTTTGGGAACTGAGGAAGCTATTAATCAGATGATTGATTTCATAGATCAACATGGTGGGATGGAAATTGAATTAGGAGGTTAAAGTTTTTTCAGTGCATCAAGCTCTAATTTTTAGGCTTCAATTTCTCTGTAGAATGATTGTCTTGTAATTGAATTGTACTATAGACAACAAGAAAGGAAGATTTCAATCTTTCCAATGTGTAAAGGTACAACAACATTTGTACATACAAATAATACAAATGTATAGTAGTTTTTATACTGTTTTTCAGATGTGTTTTTCCTTTTCTGCAAAATAAGCCTTCTTGAGGATACCTGAGATTTGTTTTGACGTGAGGATTTATTTTGATAAGAGCATTTTCATTTCAAGAAAAAAAAATTCACATACTTAGAGAAGAACAACAAGCAAAGGTAATGCTCCAGTCAAGAAAGAGTACCTTAAATAAAGAGTTCTTTGGTATTTTACAATCTGAACTGGTTGCAGATATATAGTTCGACCTTGAATTTCAACCGTACATTGACAATTTGAGTGGCTTGGTGGTCCATATTTGGGAATCTGGTTTTATTGATTATTGTCTTATAAATGTCTAAAAAAAGCATATAATAGACTAAGGATAGTGGTATTCCAGCAATAATAAAACATCTAATTGGTAAAACACCGGCAAATATTGGTCTCAGGATCAATGAGTGTGGATAGATGGATTCTGTTTTTGGAAAAGGAAAAAGAAAAAGAAAATATTTGGCCATTGTATTTGTTATCATATCCACCTCAAGTGAAACCACCGTATTAAATAAACGATGAGTAATATCAACATTCTTTTTCTCGTACTCTCTCTAAGAGTCATTCTCTAATTTGGTGAAACTCATATAAAGTGGTGAGATCCACGTAAATTCCACCTAATAAAATATGAGTGTTAAAGAAATTGTTAGAAATTGGGTGTTCCTAACATTTCTCAAAAGATTAGTTTAACCTCAACTAAGTTGAAAACACACAAAAAAAATCAAATTAGTTTTGTAGATGTTTATCATTGTATGGTTGTGTGGCTGCTACAAGTAGAGGTGTCAATATCATGGGGCTTTGAAGTTTAGGCCCCAGCCCACATAGTAAGGGGGCTTGAAAATTCACAAGATTAAAAAACCCACAAATAAAAAAATCAAAAGGCCCCAAAACCCCAAAATTTCTATAAACATTTTTAAAAAAAAAATAACATTTTTTTTTACCGGAAAAAACTTTTTTTTTACCAAAATAACTTTTTTTTACCGGAAAAACTTTTTTTTTACTGGAAAAAATCTTTTTTTTTTTTACCTTTATAGTAGGGCTTTTTTAGGCCCACAAATAAATAGATTTTAGAGTGGGCTTGACCCCAAATATTTTGTTCAATTAGGGGGCTTTAATTTAGTGGGCTTGGTGAAGGTTTTTTTATGTGGACTTTGAAATTTGGGGCTCTATTGACACCTCTAACTACAAGGGTCCCGTTTGGATAAACAGCTTATATAGATGCTTATAGCATTAGGGCTTATAACATTAGAGCTTACATCATAAGCTCTTATACTTGATAAGCTATTTATGTTTGGATATGTACACTAAAAAATACTTACATAAATTGAAGTGTTTGGATGTAACATTACATAA
>Ga0228711_1000378_pt1 | contig 51898 bp, 15 predicted proteins | sample MedpolnodulmetaG_2_FD_177996 | JGI IMG/M metagenome (GOLD analysis project Ga0228711, IMG submission 177996) | Root nodule microbial communities from Medicago polymorpha collected in Santa Monica, California, United States - brown nodules | ecosystem: Host-associated > Plants > Roots > Nodule... | reverse complement strand
AAATTTAACATTTTTTTTTTTTTTTTTTTTTTTTTGACTGAATATCATTATCTTGTTCGGTTGAATAATTTGTTTATCTGTTTTTGAAAACTATAATTTTAATTAAAAGTATTTGAAGTCTCAATTTCAAGCGGATGTTGGTTTGTTCAGCTTATAGTATTTTTTTTTGTTAAGAAAACTTCCTATATTGATTACAAATACTATAATAAAGTGGGTAATTTAATCACAAATAATTGTGCCTCCTACTACCCTAGTTTTCTGTGAACACTTTTGACAGTGATTCATACTCCCAAATATTTCTTCCAACGCAGTTTGCTTGCAGTTTATTATTGATGATACGAACACTTTTTTTTTTTTAGATGAATGATACAAAAACGTTGCGTCAATGTGAAACATGCGTCTTGTGTTGGTTAGAGACAAATGGTTTGTCCCCCCCCACAACTTATTAATGGCTTGCTTACCTTTTTACAAGGGAGTATAGTTTTTTGGGTTAAATATGTTTTTGGTCCTTATAAATTTTAGTCCCTTCAAACATATTTAAAGGAAATAGACTTTTTTTTCCTCACTTGGACTAACTTGTGATTGGTTAGATTGGTGTGCTTTAGCTCTTGGCAAATGTGCTACTAGGATTTCCAGACATTGGCACCTAGTTGAAGTGTAGAAGAAAACTGTTAACAACTAGCTATTAATTGTTGATCTCTTTATGGTTACTCCAGTGAATTTCATCGATCAATGAAATGTGTTAATCACTTTTTCTTCACCAAAAATGTTACTATTCTCCCTCTTAATACAAGAGTATTTTACTAAGATCACGGGTATTAAGAAAAATTGAAGTTATAAATTTATCTGAAAAATGTGTAACTATTACTACTAAATTGTCTTTCATGTGTAAATGCATTCATATTGATTTTCAATATTTCAATACAATTGATATTAATGAAGGAAATTGAAAAAAGAGTAATCAATATATCTAGAAATGTGTAGATGGTCTTATATATATAAAGACAACATTTTATTGTAAAAAATATTCTTTCAATTAGGGACGGAGTCGGAGAGTGTAACTTTTTTAAAAGCAAATGTTGGTGAATTAGTTGTTAGCCTATGTTGGTGAGAGGAGACCTCCCACTGTGCCACATCTGGGATGAAATGTATTACTACTTCTCAATATAGATTGAGAAAGTTTTCTTCACGTTATAGCTAGTGATGATTTATTTACTTCAGACTCAACAAGAAAAAGGAACCAGATCATATCATGGAAACTGGATTTAGATACGTACAAAACATGTTTATAGATATATATTTCATATCCAACAAATTAGCTTGCAATAATTAGAAAATTGATTAGATTATTTCAATGAGTCCGCAGCGGAAATTGAACTAACAGTCGTAAAAGACTAAGATTAGGGAATTTGCCCTACGCTGATTCTCACTTGTTGGTCAAAACGAAAGTTCAGAGGTGCTATTTAGAATAACTAGACGTCCAACTTGGCCTTTGTTCTTATGCGTTCATATTCAATGGGTCAAATAATGAGGTTATGTATTGGGTTCAGGCATATATGACTTGACAGGGCTCTACAGGCAATCCATCCATAGACTGAATTATTATCTTAACCAGCTTTATAATAGCAAACAGTCGGTCCATACACCAATCATAGTTGCTTCATAGGCAAACAATGTCCTCGCAGCAGCCAACAAAATTGTAACTGAGAAGATCAAGTACTCTATGCAGACGGGACGGGAGCATGGGACGAAGCCAATTTCAACCACCACCAATGATATAACTTAACAGTTATGTTTATTGTGGAGTTAGATTATCTATATAAGCTCTGATATAGTCAAGCTCTTTATTTAATACCACGATTTTTAACACAATATTAACACTAATGACCAGTAAACAGTTACACTTTGACTAGAGAAAATCAACAGTTTCTCACACTTCAGGGGAAAAACATACTAATTATCCCCCTTGTGTCTTTCCCTAGCCAACAAGACAAACACATAGGAATTTTTTGATATAAAAGAAACTCATGATCCATATATTATAATATAATGTATCAACATGCTTCCCTTCATGCTTCTGGTTTAAGATGAGGAAAACAAGTGAAGAGATCAGATTTTGGGTGTCTTGCCTCAGCATGCTCCTTGCACTTCACTTCTGATGTGGTGCAGATAAATGTTTGCATGCACACCTTGCACTGCAATCATCAATCACAACATTATAATCAGTAAAGGATCTATTCAATGCTACAGCAATGCAGTGAGAAATTGAACACTCCTTAACACCATGGTCATGATGAATTTTAACATCTATAATGAAGTCTTCCAAATATGCATAGAAGTTAACAGTTCTGACTAGCAAATACATTTTTTTTAAGGAAACTTTTATGCATTATGCAGTTTACACAGTGGATCAATAGAAACAATTAGACATCAAAAAAGAACTTGTCAAACCAACTACATGTTGCTGAGTGAATATACATACTATGTCAAGTAAAGAGACACAATCATCGGGTAATTAGCTTACACTAGCAAGCAAACAAATACCAAATAAACAAATTTAAGACAGTAGGATGAACAGCGTCAATGTAACTGATTGAGAAAGACAGTAGTGAATGCGTATGTAAGGATGAAAGACATCGATGAGGATTATGTTTTAGAAATTTTCAAGGGAAGAAGTTAGTTTTATAAAACCAACCAAAATACTTCAACCAAAGAAGTCTGAATTCCTAACAAAATGAACTTCTATCAACACCAAAAACAAGAAACTATCCAATTTATGTGCTTATCAAAAGTCTCAATTGTGGAGTTCCCAGAGGCTTTAGGATGAGAAACTGTATTTCCAAATTAAGTATCATTGATAATATTCAATTTCATTGAAGTGCTTCATTAGATGTTAAGAAATGATCAAACTGTAAAAATAGTTGTTACCAATCACACTTTTGCTCATATCCCTCAATTGGCTTCAAATTTATCATAAAAAATAAAACACAATCCTTAATGATTCTTTCCGTACATATTCTCTATCAACCCAACTCCATAACATAACATATTTCACATGATGCACACATGAAATATCTCTGTGAAAATGCGTTTAAAACAAACATCATCAAATCAAAATAACCCAGATGTCAAAATAAATAAATAAAAAAACTGAGTTCCAAACCAGGGGATCTAACCACAAATCAAAGAACCCCGAGCAAAAATCGGTCACCAAAAAAATTATTGGAAAATTTTACATGACGTATAAAGCAGATCTATGAAGCAGTTTTAATGATTATCATCAGAAATAATTGTTCGAAAGAATAAATACCTGGATAGACATAGCTTTTTTGTTTTTTTCAAGCTGGCTTCCTGCATATACAAAACAAAAATTGTTCAAATCAACCAGATCTAACACGTAGAATCAAGATTCTTGATTTAATCCCAATTTTTAGAACGAAAGCATGAAACCCTATAATTGACGGCGAAAGAGAGAAGAGAGAGATTACCTTTGCCAGCATTCTTCTGCTTCTCGAGGTTCCTCTCGCGAGCCATCTTAGCCTTTTGACCGTTACCTCCACCCATGGCGAGAGACCCTCAAAACCCTAATTTCTTTATCGGAACAAGACTGTGTTGTGTGCGCAAAACGAAAATAATGGATGAAAGATAGAAAGATAGATTAATTTATATATGTGGATTTTTCTTTCTTAATTTTCATTAATTAATTAATAAAACACTAGTAGTATTTTCATTTTTAGTCAAAAATAAAAAACACTACTATTTTCTTAAGTCAATCAAATTTATTGCTCTCTTTATATCCCTCAACTAACTACTCCATAATTTATTTATTGCTGACGTGGATAAGTGGCCACGTAATAGTTACGCGGCCATGTTAGTATTTTGCAGCTGGATACCATTGCTTATCTTCCTCAAAGAAGAAAAAATACATTAATAGATAGATACGAGAGCATTATTTAGAGCTAACCAAATGGGTCGGCCATCAAGTTTGGGTGGATCTATCAAGCTTGATCAAATGCAGGACTTAGGTCTTTCAATTTCGACTTGAATTTTTTTAGGGATTTTTGTTTGGCTCTAAAAAACCTGTGTAAAATATAGCCTAATCCGTATGAAAAACGGGTAGCCTGTAGCACATGTAACATTGCTATATTTATCTCACGGGGGAATGCAAAATGTTCGTGTATGAAACTCAGATATTTGATACGATATAGGTATAATACGATATTGATACAACAATATAGAAGAAATTTAAAAGTCAAGGTACGATATGGTTAGGATATTTTAATAAAATTAAATATCTAAATGCACAATATATAAAAATATAAGTAACTTTTATAATGAAGAAAGTGATGGAGCGGTATCGAATATATCAAAAGGATTTGCGCTTAACTTTCATTGATTTAGAGAAGACATGTGATTGGGGGTTAGCACTTTGGTGACATTGAGGTGTCAATTTCATGTGACATTGGCCAACAACAATGTCACAAGTGTGCAAAAGAACAAAAAACTATGACTTTCTTCTCTCTCATTAACAAGTATTTCTTGTCTTTTTGCACACTTGTGACATTGCGGTTGACCAATGTCACCAAAGTGCTACCCTGTGATAGGGTGCCTAAAGGGGTTTTGTGAAAAACCATAGAAAAGAAAGATGTGACGGTTGCCTATATTTGAGCTATCAAGGATATGTATGAATGAGTCTCGACTAGTGTGATAACACAATCTGAAGACATCGAAGATTTTCCATAACAATAGGATTGCATCAAGGTTCACCATTAAACTCTTTTTTTTTTTTTTTTACCTTAGTGTTAGATGTGCTTACGGAACACATCCAAGAACGAGCACCAAGATGCGTGCTTTTTGCATACGATATCGCCATACTTAGAGAGTCGAGGGAAGAATTAAATAGGAGGTTGGAGACAAGCTTAGAAACATATGACTTTCGCCGGAGTAGAAGTAAAACAGAGTATACAGAATGTAATTCTAGCAAAGAGGTGAAAAGTTTATGGCTTAGAGGTGAAAATTAGAGATCATATCATACCACAAGTTACATGGTTTAAATATCATGGGTCTATAGTACAAAACAAAAAAGAAATAAAAAGAGATGTAAATCGTTGAATCCAAGTTGGGTGGTTGAAATGGACGAGTATCTAAAGTGTTTTATGTGATGTGAAAATACAGCTCAAGTTGAAGGAATTTTTTTATCACACAACGATAAGATCGACAATGTTTTTCGGGACAGGGTGTTGGAGGCAAAGAACCACCACGAATATAAGTTAAGCGTAGCAAAAATGAGGATGTTGTGTTGGATGTTTGGTAAGACAAGACGTGATAAAATTAAAAATGTCATGTTGAGAGATCGTAGAAACTAGACTTGGGTGGTTTAGGCATATCGAGAGAAGACACATGATTTTGTAATAAGGAGAGTAGATTAGGTAGAGGGGAGTGTAATCACTACCCCGTAGGGAAAGACCTAGAAAAACTATAAGAGAAATTATTAAGAAGGAATTAGAGATTAATAAGTTGAAAAAATACATAAATTTTGATAGAACACTATGACGTTGTTTAATTTATATAGTGACCTCGCATGGTGGATAAAGTTTGATTGTTGTTATTGTGTTTATTTCTTTAAATATATTCATTATTTATCATGAAGATGAAACATTGAATTATTGATTTTTTTTTTTTTACATAATGAATTATTTATGTTCTAGTATGTTTAGGCTCTCGAGTTTGGCAATTTTTGTCTTGAGAGCTCACATTATAACTAGAATACACAAATCCTAAGGTACAATTTCCATTTTAAACTTCTTATTAAGTGTCTTAAGGACACTTGTTAGCATTTCCTAATAAAAATGAGTCTTACTAACAAGTGCCCTAATGATACTTGTTAAGGATTCAAAATAAAAACAACTGAATTTTCGTGTAGAAAAAATTACGTTTTGATGTTTCAATGTGTTAAATACACAAATCCAATCCAAAAACAAAATTTCCATTTTCAACTTCTCCTCAAGTCGAAAAGATCGGACCAATGGGGCTGCTCAATTTAATTATGACCCATTAGTACATGCATTCAACAAAAATTTACACTCTTGTTATACATTTTGAACACATCTGATTTGATCAAAATTTCCCTCGATTATTCATCTCATCTGACCATAAATTACACCATGGGAAGATAATAACCCTGTATGAGACAGAATTTGAATTGCAGGGGCCAACTATGAACTATCTAATCATCCTCTTCTTGATCAAGATTCCTTATCCACTTCGTTGCCACCCACTTCTCCCCTTTTATCACAGGGCAGCTCCCATGCAGTGATGTCTGCCAAAGAAAGAATATATACAAATAAGTCATAACTTAGAACTAGAAGTGAGTTTGCACTTACATGAGTCTATCACAGTACGCGACTCAACATAATCTAATGGTTGAGATTTTAACTTCTGTGCATATATTATATCATAATCTGTCGTTGAATCAATGATTATTACTCAGCAATTTAGAAGAAAAACAACACTAACGGCTAACCTGATCGATTGTCCCGTTGGGGAGCAGTGAATAAAATAGAAGTCCATCCCCCTGTCTTGGCTTTACTTTTAAACCAACGCAGTCTTCGTAGCCATAGGTACCATCCATGTTCAAGCCATTCTGCAGAACAATTTTGTGCTAACTATGAAGCCCAAATACTCTTACGGCAAAGTATGAGGATAAAGGAAATTCATATAAAAACTACATATATGATGAGGCCTAAAAATGACAACACAAATTTACAAAATGAATATATTTTATATAAATACAAAATATAAAGATACATTACATTTATCATTAGTATAACCCATATATTACAATTTACAAAAATATACTTGTGATCGTAACAAAAGAAATATAAACAGATACAATACTCCTAGCTATTCTACTTAAAATATACTCTCTTTTTTTACGACTACTTAAAATATACTCTTTCCATGTAAACTATAACATTTTTCATTAATGTTCGAAACAGGCAGCTTGGTTGAAAAACTGAGGAATTCTGAAAAGCTCTAACAAGGAGGTCTAAGGTTCAAATACTGAAAACCAATCTAATCCAATAATTTAGTAGTATTTGCTAACATATTTAAAAAAAATACACTAATAATTGCCTATCAAAACATTATTTATATTGTTGTATTTTTTTTCTCTGACCAATGGCAAAATATTGGAGGACAATCCTTGGATATGTACATTGGAGTATAAAATCATGTTTAGTATCGGATACAAATACAAAAATAATACTTGAGCAATTTGGAGTATCTAGCCTTTATTCGCTAACTACGCAAGAAATCAATGAATTGAGGAGTGGGTCAAACAAACAAGATGCAGCAACAAACTTGATACTACCTCAAATGGAAACATAGTCTCGCCACCTTCCTCAACATCAGTTAAATACAGCAAAAATGAAGCCACCTGCATTCTCAATCAAAATCTGTAAGTTAAGAAATGAGCTCATTAACATGTGTTTGGTGTAAGTGATTTTGTGCTTGTATTTTATAGAACCCTACAGTATAATGATACAAGTTTACATCATCTGCAACAAAATCCAACAACTTTTAAGTATAATAATAAAAAATATGGTCTGCTGAATTCAAAAATTGCTTTTATTTCATCCAAGCTGTATCGTGTAGTTTCTCGATGAATATGAACTTTTAAAATAAAAAGCCCTCAACGCTATGCTCCATCTTAATTACAAATAATCATAAATTTCATCACTAAAATGACATGCAAAACAGAACGTGAGTTTAGTTCACACATACCCTTTGGCTCTTTTGTGGCCCATACTCGTCAGGATTGAATGCATCATAATGTGAATTATATCTTTGACCAACCTCATAGCGTAGGATATTAAAGGCCTGAAACATGGTAATTCTTCAGACAATTAAAATCACCCTAGAAATGAGAGGATTACAAATTCAACAAAATCATAAAGCACCTCAGTTGCAGATAACAAAGTTCAAAGAACCTATACTTCAATAGTTTAAGCTTACAAAACAATGGTTTTAGAAGCAACTAGACTTGTTTTCCCCTTCTGATTAAAAAAACATGACTACAGCTTTTTAAAGATGAGGACAACAACTCCAAATAATACTTTTAGCCTAGATAAAAAGTAAGATTGCCTGAAACTCCATCAATAACAGTGTCCAAAGAAGGGTCATATCCATCGTAGATGATGGAATGCTGATAACAGAAACACAGTGAGACTATTGATGAGATTACAAAAAGTGAGAGCCTAGGCTTTTGCAATGGCCACAACCAGAGCCTCAGTTCCTCTAAGAAAGGCAATTCTCTGCAAAAGAAATGACCCAAGTGGCTGAATACCTCACTCAATTCCCTCTCACAATAACTACCCTGCTTCCTTTAACAAATTGCCAACTCAATTCTCGAAACGACAAAAACTAATTCTCCAGACCTTGAACTTCCCGTGGTTTGAGGCTGATATCTGATCCACCTCACTTATTACACGAGGTGCTTTTTTTTTTAAACGTTACATGAAGTCCTTTCTCAACTACTCTACCACTTTCTACCCCGTAAAGATCAGCCTTGCCTTCAAAGCTGAGATGAGGAAAATGGCTGAACAAATGCAGTTCATCATCCAAAGTAGCATCCTCAACAGTCAAGCCTTTCTACTGTACTAAATACTTTCGTTTTTCGCCACCAGCCTTACGATCTCCATGCTAGCCAAAACTGTTTCTGGTTTGATAATGTCATCAGTTTTGGTCCCCAATTCTGTTGGTGATTCAGCTTCAGTAGTATAATTTCCACTGGTTTTTTTAGCTCGAGTACACGGAATACCAGGCGAAGAATCAAAGTAGGAGGTAACTCTAATAATTCTGTTCTTGAACATTTTATCATTTTTTACCAATCAAATCACACCACGATGCCACTTTATCATTTTGGTTCCTAAAATATCTACATAAATATCTATATTGTGAAATTTGATTAAATGCATGTGTAAATAAATTACGGTGAGTCGGTGATGGTTTGAACAAATTTAAGCTTTTTATAATCAATCAAGAAACAAATATTCTTGTAAGGAATTATGTGACTTTGATTCCCATTAGGATGCATAAGACCATTAGCTAAAATTAAAGTCTTGCATGTTTTTTCACTTTTTAGAAAAAGTGTAAATATTTAAGGTTGCATAACTACCAGTAACAACTTGTGTGTATAATAGGAATGCTGTAGGATTAAGTTCATGCCCTGGTCTGTGGATAATTAATCTCTTGAATCTGGTAGTAGTTTTCGTTGATAATATTTTTTTGTTTTTAAATTTTCTTAGGTTAAATAAAATTTGATGATAACTCTAACTTTTATTTTAACAAGTCACAATGATATCATAACAGCCTTTATCATAGATAGAAATGCAAACAAGTAAAACATAAGAGAAATATCTTTAGCACATTAGATTGTCAAGGTCATACAGGATGCCTTTTCTGCGGAAAGAGGGCGAGCTGAAAAGGGATGTTACCTCTCCATGACTCCTTGGAATCATTGTCGCTCTCGCAATTTTCTCCTCAATGGCCTCTAAAGTCTTTGTTTTATCCCCAGAGGCACTAATAAACACACCAGAGCTGTTTAAACAAAAGATAATACAAAGTTAATATGAAATTAAAGAAATGTAACATAATGTCCATTTTAGGCAAGCTGTACAAGGGAATCAAATTGACTTCTGAGATGCTGAAAATCTCTGTCAGATTCATTATAATATCAACAGAAATATATCATAAATTTTAGACAAGCTAAGGATCTTTCAAGTAGTTAAGCCTATAATGATACCTCACATTTTATATAAACTTGCTACTTTGTCCTTCCAAATTCCAATAGTATATTCTTTCTAGGAATTTTTAACTTGAACAAATCGTACATACTTTTTTTGTGAAGTTTACGATATAGAGATAAAGTTAACCATTTGATTTTGTCGGGTATGTGATGAAACCATGCAGTTAACCATTCTTGCATAATAACTCACCCACACAATACCTTGTTCTAATTCCCTTGGTATTCTCTGCAGTTTCTCCCTTACGCAAAGCCAGTGATGATGGTTTGAGTCCTGCCTTTGCCACAGAAACTATGTTTTCACATTGTTCAGCAGTTGCAAAATTAGGAAAATACAGAGCCCGTGGCTTCCAGCTCAAAACCTAAAAAACACAAGACAATAGATATTGTTTTATTGAGAGTCAAAAACACAATAACCAATTTCAAATTTCCGCGCATTCACATCAACATATGTTTCAATCACTTCATCATTCACCAGAGTTAATTTGAAGTCAAACCTCCATTAGAATGTGCCCATAACACTGATCTTTAATAAATTAACACAGGCAAATGTTAACAAGCTCCCAAGAACCAAATATAGAAATTTTGTTTTGAAAGTGTTGTATTCAATTCCTGAAAGTCTAAAAAATGGTTATTTTCAACACAAAACTTCTAATTTTTTCTTCCTTAATAAGTGACTTAAAGGCAAATGTTTTTTTTTTGGTAGACGACTTAAAGACAATGTTAGCAAGACCAAATAAAAAACTCCAAATTTCCACTAATTCACATTAAATTCTAGTAAATAAAAATTTACCAAAACTCCTAAACAATAATTATACAAGTTAGCTTCATAAATATTGCAATATTTCAAACATAAAATATGAACGGAAAGATAACAGACATACACTACAGCAATAGCATCAACCAATAAAACTCTTCTTTCAAATAAGTTAGAATTGCTAAATATGGAAGAAGAAAAAAATCACCTATTCAGCTAAACACAGCAGGTCAACTCTATCTTAAACATAAATCTAAACATTAAATGAATTAATCCAATTTCAACTAAGCCAACAACATTCACAATCAAAACAACATTCAGCAAAAGACTCAAATGTTGCAAGAAACAAAAAAACATCACCTGAAAAGGAATCGACGTAATGGAATCATCACCAAACTCTCCAGCAGTCATCAAATTATACTCTGTCTCCTCCGTCGAATCAAGCAGCCTCGGTCTCGGTCTCAATCCATATCCATCACCATCCTGTAACAACATAACAATCACCCATAAGTTACTTCCTATGAAACACCGACACAGACACAAACACCAGACACGACACTGACACATTAACACATGATCTAGTTGAATCTAATCACATGTGCCACATACATGTGACATGTCTTGGATCATGTCCGTGATACAAGTTAACTTCTATATTTTGAAGCAAAAAATAAAATAAAAACTGCTAAAAATTTGGAAAAAACTATATTAGACCTGAGAATGAGAAAAGAGAGTAGAACCAAAGAAACCAGCGAGGAAGAAGAAGATGCATATGAGAAAAACGTAAGGGAAAGTGAGTTTGTTTGTTCTTAAGCTCCAATTTGATGATTTAACTGTTTTGATTCTCATTTGGGTTTTGAAGAGTTTTTTGATTTGTGTTTGGTGTTTTGGTTTTGTTGTTGATGTTTTTCAGTTCCAGATTTCAAAGTCCACGTGTGGTTAATTGAAACAAAACTGTAACTCAGTCTTCCTTCTAACATTAGTAGTAGCAGTAGTTAAACTACCTAAATATTCATTCAACTATACAGTTTCTTTTTTTGTTATAAAAGAAACACAGTACGGTTTCTCTTTTCACTTTTTTTAATATAAAGTTTAATGTATTTTTTATTTTATAAACTAGAAATTTATTTGTAAAAAAAATAAAACTGAAGATATATAAATATAACTAACACAGTCGAAGAAACAAGACAAGAAAGATAAAAAAATAAAAAATAAATTTGAAGGTAAAAATTAAAAATAGAAAACTCCATATATTACATAAGAATTTTATTGTCATATTTTCAAATATAATCATTTTTCTTTTGAAATGATTTAGTTGAATTGGATAGTGAAAGTTTATCGGAATTCGAACAAATTTAAAGAGATATTGACATATCATTTGTCAAAAGATTTACATATTGATTGGAGAAACTTAATCACCGCCTTACTATGTATAATCACCTCTTTTTAACTCAATTTTTTTTAAATAGTTTGACGAAATGTCAAAGTTATTATAAACTAATACACACAAATGTCAAAGTTATTATAAACTCATACACATAAATGAAGTTGTCGGGGAATATCGACCATAACGTCTGATCTAACAATTTTAATATTTTTATCGGTTAAACTAGGATCTATGGACAACCAAATCAATCTTTATTAGTGATTAATTTTATTGTATTAATTATGAAATAAGATTTTTTAAAGCCAATCAAATACTCTAAGAAATACTGGCTAAGAAAGCTAGCAATAAGAAGAAACCCTTTTTGAAAGTAAAAGAATTGTAATGTTCATAAAGGTACTAATTATTGAAGTAAGGTTAAAAAATAAATAAGTCTAAATTTTGCAAATAGAAAAGCAAACACAAAAGACATTGATACTGTGGAAGTAACTTTTAGCATAAAGTGAAAATATTCCCTAAACAACATAAGTGGAAAAAAAAAAATCACGGAAGTGAAAATAATATTTGATTCGATACATTTACAAAATATCATAATTGCATTAAAAAAATCAACTGGACTTTTTTTCACAAGTGAAAGGTCATAGGTGTAAGGTGCGACTTCCAAACTGCATATTTTATTTTAACAAATATTGTTTTTCTTTTTGAGGTGGGAGGGGCTTTTTTTAACAAATATTTTGTTTAACAAAAAATCATTTACATGAATAATTCTCCAAATTTTATTTGACATATGGTATATGATATTGTATATCTATACAACTATATTTTAATGATAAAATGTTAATGATTAATTGTTAAATTAATTTTTTTATCAGAATGTAAATCTAAAACCTTTAAATTCTTATCCTTTTAAATCGAGTTGTCCAACCCCGTATTTTTTTTAATGTTGTTGTTGGAGCTAAATCAGTTTGGTTACAACTTGTTGTTTTGGTTACATCGCCGTTGAAGCAGCAATAAGACACCTCTCACCTATTGAGTGGAACATATTTCTTTTAGAGAAATGATATTTGTACAACTATTTTACGATAATTTTTTGACAACTCTCTTTCATACTTGCATTATGTTTTTATTCTCTCTCTTCCTTTTTTTCTCTTCATTATTTTTAACCAATAAAAAGAGAGGAAAAAAAAATTGTCAAGAAAGTTGTCACAGATGATTGTTCAAATATCACTCATCTTTCTTTTATAAGCAATTTTTTTACTAATGGGAGTACAATGCATAATTTAACCCATATATAAAAAGATTACAAACCACAAATTTAAATTATGTAATCTTAAGTACCCCATATTCTATTTATAAACCACCCTAAGAGAGAATCTTGATTTGAGTCATTAGTTTGATTCGGTCAGCTATTTCACCTTTAAAAAATATTTTCTTTCTCATATCCCACAAACAACAAGCTATTGTTAACCGTATTAAGTAATTCGCCTTCTTTGAATTCTTCCCTTTGATGGGGTCTAAATCTAAATTGTAAAAAACGTTGTTGTATGTCATTGTAAGTAGAGGTGTTAATTTTGGGGGCTTTACAAATTTGAGTTTCAACTTACATTTTAAGGAAGTTTAAAATCCTCAAGGATAATGAACCTCCTTTTTCCATGAGTTCCAAAGTTGTAAGTTTTAGATGTGATTTTGTCTCTATCTCTCTTCTAATTAATTATTTTCTCTTATTGAAATAATTATTTTGATCATTCATCTATCACTTTCTCATCTAAAATATATTAAAGTCACTAAAGTTATTAAATCTTAAAGTCACGGAAGTATTTTCATTTTCATTACTTTGTGCTTTAATATCTTTTCTCAACGAAAAAAATTTGAAAAAAAAAATCCAACAAAGAATTTTTTTTTTCTTAAAAAATTATTTATTACAAAAAATTGGAGATTTGAGTGTCCATCAATAAAACAGCAAAATAAAACTAGAGCTAATACAAATTCACTCAAAGAGGGTAAAAATTATGGGACTTTGGTCTACTAAAGCGGACTTTTCTATGGCTTTTTGGACTGCTATAATTGGAGGGAACCATCTCAAATTCTCAATCCCCAATCACTGATCACACCATACCAAATGAGAAAAAGGGCAGGTTAAAATAAGTGGTTTATTTCCTCCTCTTCTCCAAAGCAAAACACACATGAAGTTCCAAGATTGGGATTGATAATACCTCTATGTTTCACATCATTAGACGAGTTGGAAGGCCTCCCATGAACATTCTCCATGCTAAAGTAAAATCTGCACCTTGACTTCCACTGCTTCTTAGAAATTTGACTTGGTAGTTGGTACCAAGGGTGCATTAATAGAATCTAACATCACCACCAACTGAATATATTCACTTCATTAGATTATATTTTTCATTCTCTGTCGTGTATCAATATCCACTTACATGTCCTATATGAATAAAGTCACCTCCCGCAGCAACAACAAAGTTCTTTCATGATTGTATTCTCCCATTCAAACATATGTTGCCTTCAATCTAGCGAAATGTTTAAATATGATCCCTCTCATACATGATCACATTAGCAACTACCTTTCTTTCGCCATGAATAGATTCTACGTTCATGGTCCACATGATCGTTATGAGTGTATTAGTTCACAAATTCCAAAATATGAGAGATTCATTTCCTCGAATTATCAACATCTTTAGGAATTAGTAATGCACAAAAGTCATTAGATTTGAAGAGATTTCTCGCTCTTTAATACATATCCACAAGAAAAAAATTAACTATTTTTTTTCTCATCATAATATATCAAAGATGATCCAACTGGTCTTTCCAACAAAAAACTTAATATGATTTTGTAAACTTCTGATTTATAAGAATATGTGCTTCAACTGCACAAGTATAATCAAATCAATATAAAAAATATGAAGAAAAAAAAAGTGCACAAAAGAAGAAGAAAAAACGTAAAAATCTCTGTAAAAAAAACGGAAAAAAGTTTGCTTTAATAAAAAATGGTTCAAAAATATTCAACCGGTTTCTGAATTGTTTTTAAAAATAAATAATTTTTTTTAAAAGGGTTTTCAAAAACTGCATTGAACCATTAATGTGATTCAATTCAATGCAATTTATGCACCATAAACACCCCTAAAGAGAGAACACGTAAATGGAGGTAAGTTGTACTCAAACAAAAGTAGTGTGTGTTATCATCACCTCCTCTAATCAACCTTCCTTTAGATTTCTAATGCATATGACTTTCTTTTACCCTTATTTGATTCCAAAGCTTGAAATTTGAAAAAAAACATCGTGTATCTCTACCGTCTCAATTTTTTTGTTTGAAAATCTTAAATTCATTTTTTTTTTGACAAAAATAAACGATATTCATTCACTCAAATTAATAGAGTACATTGATACAATACAAATTCAAATTCGCTAAAAACAAAAAGGATAAATCTGTGAACAAACTCACAACATCCATGTTAATAGCATAAAACGGCAAAGTACTTATGCCTACAAATATGACTCATATGACTATATTCAAGTCTCCGGAATACTCATGTCTCTAGATCTGCAATGTTGACGACGTCAAAGTCATTGATCGGATCTGCACTTGCTCAAAGTTAATCTTTCAACCTGAATCAAATAAACACCGCACTAAGACGGAAAATCAAAAACACACCGCACAAAGACGGGAAATCAAAACAAACAGAGTCGTTCGGAGACGACGAAATCACAAAAACAAACGAAAGAAACAGAAAATATGTGAAATCACTTATTCAATTAGGATAGAAGAAAAACAACTCGGAGGGGTGATTTTTGGGTCAAAATTGACCTTAAATCACCCCTCTGACAAGAAAAAGAAGAAGAAAGGGGTGACGGCTAGGGTTTGAGAAAGAGAGAGAAGAAGAAAGGGGTGACAGCTAGGGTTTGAGAAAGAGAGAGAAGAAGAAAGGGGCACATTGCCGCTAAAATCTTAAATTCATTTATTAACCATGTAATTGAGATTATGAATAATACATTAATGTAGTAATTATTTGGTACAATTATTTGAGTTTTTTTTTTAGATACACGAAATGAAAAAGACCATTATAAACTCACACACATAAATTAAGATGTCGAGGTTCAAACCACGATTATAGTGTCTGACCTACCAATTTTGGTATTTTTTGTTAGTTGAGTTAGGAATTAATGAACATCATTTGAGTTTTTGTTTATATGACCAACATTGAAAATTTGCCACCGTCAAAACAATGAAGATTTGTTAGAGCATCTCTAATGAGAAATCTTTTATTTAACAAAGACCATAACCTATTAATGATCATCATTGAAGGAAGAAAGGAAAGGGTGCATATTAGTTACGGATAATTATACAACAACTCTCACTCTCTCCATTTCAAATACATGTCATTTTTGCCCTCTTTAATTTATTTTTTAAATACACACATTAAAATACATGTTAAAAAATTAAGTGATATATACATGTGCGACTCATTTAAAGATTCTTTTTAATTTATTTTTTCATTAAAAAATTATAAATAAGTTATATATACATGTGTGACTCATTTAGTTAAAAAAACGAGTTCAATGTAAAATAATTTATATTTAAAATATTATTTATGATAAAGTGTATTGAACAATAAATTACAACATTTACAAAATTAATCATAGAAGCCAAAAATTACAAAATTTGGTTTCAAGTAGAATCAATTCTACAAAAAGAATCATTACTAGAGAGAAATGAATATGAGACCATCTTAAAAAGTAGCACACTTTAAGGTCTCAAGCCAACACCATCAAACCAATTCGAGTGGATTTCATTCTTTATTTAAAACAACAAAACATGTCAAAATCAATTTTACAACTTTACAATTAATTTTAACCCTTCAAAATTAAAAAAAGCATACGATTAATGTGGTAAATACTATCTTCGTCTCTATTTATAACTATTACAGTTTTTACAACGTCAAAATATTTACAGATATCACAGAAAGGATGTTATTAAATAATCCTAGAAGTGTACGTAATATCATTTTAGCTGTAATTAGCATTTCTCTATGATTAGATGTCCCTTGTTTTGAGGCTTAAATTTGTCTGCTTCTTACTTTAACTTCTTGAATCTAATCTAAACTTTTGCATAGGCAACAATGACACTCAATGGCATAATTAGCCATTGCTAGAGTTTTTTTATGCCCAAAAATTGATAGCCGTAGATATGCACTATACTATGAAGTGTCTTGGATGCGCACTGAAGTTAAAATAACTTGTACGCGTAATCTATTGATTAAAGGTGTGAGTATATTTCCAAATTCACATTTCACAACACAAATAATGTCCGTGTATTTATATAAAAAAGAAAGTAATAAAGCCCGTGAACATGAATTCTTCATTTTGGTACAATACCAATGACCGTCAGTTTCATATCATAGCTAAATAAGCAAAAAAGTTGAAGAAAAAATAGACTCAGTTGGTTGGCATGTACTGAAAAACAAGTAGCTCCAAAATTAAAATCTTTCTCATTTAATAAGGTTAAGGGAGGATTGTCTAATGTCCACAACATATAAATACCCGTGAATCGCAATGCGTATTTTACAATTTTTTTGCGGCTTCAACCTTATCTCTTTAATTTCTTTAACACGTACACTAAGCATGCACCATTTATAATGTTTAATATAAAATATCAACAAAGAAAGAGACACAGTTGAGACTTGAGAGTATAAACTTTATTCATTCAAGATAGTAGGTAAAAAATTGGTGTATGAAATAACGTTTGGGGAACGTGATTATGTGACACAACGCCTGTACTATTGTCGTGTTAAAAAGCCTAAAATAACTTATGTTTTTTCAGTAAAATCAGAAAAAGAAACATAGAAAGAAAATAAGTCACGCACTTGTTACAAGTTACAACGGATATATACGTACACTCTTCACATGTGAAATGAAGTGAAGCAATCAAAATCAAATATATTGAATTAAATCAACAAAGTTAGATGGTGCCATCGTTACTTCCACTTTCTCCACTCTCTCTCTTTCTTCATCTTTTGTCTTAACGCAATTATTTCTAAGAATCAAACAACCACCCACCGCTGTTATCTTACCTTTTTTCACACTTTGGTGGGAACAAAAGTTACAAAAACTCTGCATTAAAATACTGCTTTCACTAAAGTAGTAGTTTTATATTTATATTATCCATTCCATTATCCACCCTCAACAAATCTCATTCCAAAATCAAGAGGGTGAGAAAAAGAAAAAAAAATCCTAACCATGAAGTTCTCATTTCATAGATCTCTCCCTATAGCTCTTTTGGTTTTGTTTATGGGTCTATGTGATGCATCTTCTTCATTGAAGAGTACTTACATAGTGCACATGGCCAAATCTGAAATGCCAGAGAGTTTTGAGCACCATACTTTGTGGTATGAATCATCTTTACAATCTGTATCTGATTCTGCCCAGATGATGTATACTTATGAAAACGCGATCCATGGATTCTCCACCAGGTTAACACCGGAAGAAGCCCGTTTGCTTGAGAGTCAGACGGGCATTCTTGCGGTGTTACCTGAAGTGAAGTACGAGCTTCACACAACAAGAACACCTCAGTTCCTTGGTCTTGATAAAAGTGCAGATATGTTTCCTGAGTCGAGCTCAGGAAGCGAGGTTGTCGTTGGTGTTTTAGACACTGGTGTCTGGCCTGAAAGCAAGAGCTTCAACGATGCTGGATTTGGACCTATACCCACAACATGGAAAGGCGCGTGTGAATCAGGTACAAATTTCACAGCTTCAAATTGTAACAAAAAGTTGATAGGAGCTAGATTCTTTTCAAAGGGAGTTGAAGCCATGTTAGGTCCTATTGATGAAACCACAGAGTCCAAATCTCCTCGAGACGATGATGGCCACGGCACTCACACCTCAACAACAGCAGCAGGTTCAGTAGTTCCCGACGCGAGCTTATTCGGTTACGCATCGGGAACGGCGCGTGGGATGGCCCCACGCGCTAGGGTTGCTGTTTATAAAGTTTGTTGGAAAGGTGGTTGTTTTAGTTCCGACATTTTGGCCGCTATTGACAAAGCTATTTCGGACAACGTTAATGTTCTGTCACTTTCTCTTGGTGGTGGAATGTCTGATTATTTCAGAGACAGTGTAGCTATTGGTGCTTTTTCTGCAATGGAGAAAGGAATTCTAGTTTCTTGTTCAGCTGGAAATGCTGGTCCCAGTGCTTATAGTCTCTCTAACGTTGCTCCATGGATTACTACAGTGGGCGCTGGTACTCTTGATCGTGATTTCCCCGCTTCTGTTAGTCTCGGTAACGGACTTAACTACTCCGGTGTGTCACTCTATCGAGGCAACGCTCTGCCAGAGTCTCCGTTACCGTTGATCTACGCGGGGAATGCTACTAATGCTACCAACGGGAATTTGTGTATGACGGGAACTTTATCACCGGAATTGGTGGCCGGGAAGATTGTTTTGTGTGACCGTGGGATGAATGCTAGGGTTCAGAAAGGAGCTGTGGTGAAAGCAGCCGGAGGATTGGGTATGGTTCTGAGCAACACAGCCGCAAATGGCGAGGAGCTTGTAGCAGATACTCATCTATTACCGGCCACAGCCGTCGGTGAAAGAGAAGGCAATGCAATCAAAAAGTACTTATTTTCCGAGGCAAAACCAACCGTGAAGATTGTGTTTCAAGGAACTAAGGTTGGAGTTGAGCCTTCTCCAGTTGTCGCGGCATTTAGCTCACGTGGACCTAATTCGATCACTCCGCAGATCTTGAAACCTGATCTAATAGCACCAGGTGTCAACATCTTAGCGGGGTGGTCGAAGGCAGTAGGTCCCACTGGCTTGGCAGTTGATGAGAGACGTGTAGATTTTAACATTATCTCTGGAACATCCATGTCCTGCCCTCATGTGAGTGGTTTAGCTGCTTTGATCAAATCGGCTCACCCAGAATGGAGCCCAGCTGCTGTTAGATCAGCTCTTATGACCACAGCTTATACAGCTTACAAAAACGGTAACAAATTGCAAGATAGTGCAACTGGAAAACCTTCTACACCGTTTGATCATGGATCAGGACACGTGGACCCTATTGCAGCCCTTAATCCTGGTTTGGTTTATGATTTAACAGCGGATGATTATCTAGGTTTCCTTTGTGCTTTAAACTACACAGCAACACAAATCACATCTTTGGCAAGAAGAAAGTTCCAGTGTGACGCGGGTAAAAAATACAGTGTGTCTGATCTTAATTACCCTTCTTTTGCGGTTGTTTTTGATACCATGGGTGGGGCCAACGTAGTCAAACACACGAGAATCCTCACAAATGTGGGACCCGCAGGAACATACAAGGCTTCTGTAACATCGGATTCAAAGAATGTGAAAATAACAGTTGAGCCTGAAGAGTTGAGTTTCAAAGAAAATGAGAAGAAAAGTTTTACTGTAACGTTTACTTCTTCGGGTTCGACCCCTCAGAAATTGAATGGGTTTGGAAGATTGGAATGGACTAATGGAAAGAACGTGGTTGGAAGCCCAATTACGATTAGTTGGGATTAATTTGATTATTATTATTATGAAACATTAATAATAAAACTATTTTAGTATAGGTTGATCAATGGTTCATCACTTGCTCGAAGAGGGGTGTGTCTTGATTGGCTATTTATTATGTATTTTTATTTTGTTATATAGTATTTGAATTTGCAAAGAAAATGTTGTTTATTCAGCTTGAGATTGATTAATGATAGCTGAAAATGGGACCATGTGTTTGGTTGGGTGGGTGGATCTATTTGTTTGTTCCCTGGCGGAAACAGTGAGGGAAAATGAAGTTTCCTTATGTGTGTCTTCCAGTGTATGTATACAAACCATACTAATCATTGAACAATATGACCGTTATGTGCTATTGGCTAATTTAATTTAACTATTATGTGAGACTTTTCATTTCTTTTTGTAATTTGCGTGGCTAAAATTTCACCTCTTAAAATAAATAAGTAAAAAATCTTAAGTTTAAACCAAGATGTACATATATAATGCAATATCCTACCAACTGATATATGTTGCCGGCGACAACGAAACTTTTCATTTATTTGAAGGTTTTATTGTCTTGTTTGCCTCCTACTATCGCAGTATTAATTGTAAGATGTAGCCCGTAAAAAATGGCCAGAACAATAAATGTATTCAAGCACACATGAATTCCATAGATGAACTTTATTGCTCACTCCTTTGGTGTAATGTATGTTTGGTTTACGGTTTTACTATCATCGTAATAAGAATGTAAAATGTAGATGTGAATTCAATTGAACATTTGCAACTTTTATGTGTGTTATTTAATATTTTGCCAGTGTTGAACCAATACAAGCTACTGATCTTGTATCCACCATCCAATATAAATGCGCAATATGGACCATCTCAAAGTTTTGCAGATTGCATATAAGACGTGTTTGTATTTTTATGGATAAATATTGACGGTTAATTTATTAGTAGGAGAATTTGCTTAAAGAAGTTAGACCTCCCTCCCATTGCTCAAAAAAAAGTACGACCTCCCTCCTTGTTGGAGTTGGTTGAAATTTAAAAATACTTTGAAAAAAAATTAATTCTATAGTGCACATTACACAAGTGAAATGAATCTCAACCTTGTTTTCACCGTTGAATCAAATAAGTTTTACCATTAGATTTTTTTTTTTTTTAAATAGTCTTAGCATGAGAAATTTTGTGTTGGAAAGTGATAAAAAGTGGTCAAGTTAACTTGTAAAAAGTTTAGAAACTATTGTTTTCAATGTAAAGCTACTAATTTTGGTTATCTTAACCATTGCCCTGAAAGCACTAGTTAACAAGTTACAAGACCCTTAAATAAATACTTTCTCCGGTCTCAAATGTAAGAAACTTTTCACTTTTTAGATTCATTCAATAAATAATGTATGTGGTTTATAATATAGACTACATACATCATTTATTGAATGAGTCTAAAAAGTGAAAAGTTGCTTACATTTGAGAGACCGGAGAGAGTAAGTCACATCATATTATATTGAGTCCTGTTAACCAGTACTCTCAGGACAATGGTTAAGATAATCAAAATTAGTAGCTTTACATTGGAAACAACAATTTGTAAACTTTTTACAAATTGACTTGACCACTTCTTATCACTTTCCAACACAAAATTTCTATTTTTGTTCATTTATCCAATGCCCAAGGGCACTCTTTAGTATTTCTCTTTAGTTAATTGTAGATACCACACTTGCACACCGTGATGCACTAATTTACTTATGCGTATTAGACATAACCATGAAAAAGTATATTTGTTTAATATTATTTTTTTGGTACAAACTTGTTTAATATTATAAGGAGAATGCTAACCAATGCCCCAAGGACATTGGTTAAAGTACTAAAATAAGTAACTTTGCAACAAAAGTTATGTAATTATTACTAAAACAAAAGTAAAAACTTGCATTTTTAAGATAAAATTTCTACTAATAAATTCTTTAACCATTGCCTTTGGAGCATTGGTTAACAAGACCCATATTATAATTATAATGAAAGAGGAAATCCAAAACTATATTTATAAGTTCTAATTCTTCGTTTCAAGATGTATTAATCATAAACACTTTAATTTGGCATATGATTTTTTTCTTCCTTTTATCCTCTTATTTTACAGTATTCTAAGATTCTAAGATGTAGTTAATCCTTTTATACTCTTATTTTACAGTATTCTAAGATTCTAAAATGCAGTTAAGTATTTACTTTAGAGAGTGTGGATGTAATGGGTTTGTGTGCTATTTGAAAGTCCTTTTTTTTTTTATTTGAAAGAAGTCTATGCATTGTACCAATTTTTACACAATTATTCTCTGGTTGTTATTAGATAACAATCGTGATTTTTTTTATCTGGTTTTAGAGTTTTTATGATGTGTTTCTTTAATTTCTCTATGTGGTTTTCATTCCAAAATTGATACAAGAGTTTTTATGATAGTATTTGGGTGACATAAAGTTGAGTGACATTGGTGACATTTGCCAATCACAATGTCACCCAACTCTATGTCAGCCAAGTGCTACCCAAATTTTTCACACAACTAATTAAGTGTACTTAGCATTGATATAAGGTGTTGATAATTAAAATCTTTCGACCAAAAAAAAAACTCTTCTTATAAGATGCATCAATCTGAAAAAATTATTGTCTTTCGAACACATGTTAAAGATGACATAAATAGTGATTATTAATAGAAAAAAATAATTTAAAATTTTGAGAAATAAGTGTATGTTTGGTCCAACTTTTAGAGGGACTAGAATTGATTATGAAGATGTAGAATTGCTATCGAGTAGAATAAAATGTAGAATTGCTATCGAGTAGAATTTATTCTCCTTTCAGAATTGATTCCACTTGAAGTTACAATTTGTAACTTTCGATTGTAAAATTGATTCTCACACATTTACTGTTCAACTCACTTTATCATAAATGTATTCAAACACAAACCAGTTTTAATTGAATTTACTTTTAAACAAAACCAATTATACAAAATCAATTCAATTAAAATCAATTCTGCTCGACGGACATCCAAACACACGCTAAGATGTTTGCTCTTAACGCTTCCCTTTAAATTTTTGTTTGCCACATACTCTAGTGGTTTTAACCATAGTAAATACAGTTTGATGCACTAGCAACATACCCCCTTCGTATTTCATTACAAGTCGGTGTGACAGTTTTCTCAAATATTAAAAAATGTAATAACTATGTTTAAAAAAAGAAAAATTATAAGTGATTTTACAAAATTATTTTTCATTAATGAGATAAGTAAAAAAGATTAAAAGAATTGAAAGAATAAACAGTAAATAATATAAAATAAAAAATACAATTTTTTTTCTTTTTCAAATGATATATAGTAAAATAGGAAGGGTGTAACAAGTTTTTATAAGACATAAAGCTTCACCGACTTGGAAGTGCATTGAATTGTATATTTGCAACTTGAATCCAACATACTCTTAAATCAGTCAGACCGTTTGATTTGTGTTGTTTAATATTTACCAATTGTGAACCAATAAAAGGTAGTGAAGACTGATCTTTCATTCACCATCCAGTATAATTGCGCAATATGGACATTTTAAAATGGCTAAAATATGGTACTCGTCCCTGCAAATATGCTTCGTTTAAGTTTTGGTCTCCGTAAAAAAAAAAATTGTTTTTGATCCCTGCAAAATATTTTGTTTTTTAAAACAGGTCCCTACAAAAAAATTTGTTTCTGAAAATAAAACTACAAAATAGGTCCAGTCATCATGTGCCACGTATGCAAATCATCACAAAAATGGGGTCAGAGACTATTTTAAAAAATAAAATTTTTTGCAGGGACTAAAAACAATTTTTTTTTACAGAGACCAAAACTTAAATGAAGCATATTTGTAAGAACAAGTGCAATATTTAAACCTTTCAAAATTTTCCTGATTGCATATTGATTGCATATACCAGTAATGTTTCCATTTTTATAGGCAAGTGTATTGATGGTATATCATTCGGGTAAGGATAATTTATTGACAGAAGTTAGACCTCCATCTTGTTATAGTTGGTTCGTTGAAATTGAAGTCTACATGTAGTAACAATTTTGTGTATCTAAATCCCCTCAAGTTAGGTTGAAATCGAAACACATTGATTTTTTTTATTTATTTTTTTTTGTCTTTTTTTACGAGAAACAATTGATTTTTTAAAATATTTTGAATAATTTATGTATATATGGTTTAAATCTAGAACAGATACATAAATTATTCAATGTATCTAAAAAGTCAATTGTTTCTTATAAAAATGATTGGATGAAGTACATTGCTTAGCATTGTCGAGAAAAAGAGAAATATAAATTATAAAGAAATGATATTTGGACAACCATTTTTTATAACTTTTTGTGACAACTCTATCTCTTATGTTTACATTATGTTTTTATTTTTTTTCTTTATTGCTTTGATTTTTGTGCAAATCCACATTTTCTTTATAAGATTTTGGTTGTATCAAATGTTGTCATAAAATGGTTGTTCAAATAACACAACTTTAAATTATAGGCTAAATTACATTTTTGGTCCCTTAACTATTTAGGTAGTATCGTTTTGGTCCCTTAATTAAAATTCGATTTATTTTGGTCCCTTAACTTCTCTCTGTTACACATTTTGATCATTTCCGTTAGTTTTAATTCAAAAACGTTAGGTTTTCTTCATTTTCTTTTGGAATTTTTCTGAGATTCTTGTTGTTGAAGGTTGATGGAGATGATATAAAGATGAAAAAGAGGAGAAGAAGATGAAGAAAACCTAATGTTTTTGAATTAAAACGGAAATGACCAAAATGTGTAACTGAGAGAAGTTAAGGGACCAAAATAAATCGAATTTTAATTAAGGGACCAAAACGATATTACCTAAATAGTCAAGGGACCAAAAATGCAATTTAGTCTAAATTATATATACACACATTTTAGTTCTTTGTTGTAAGATGTAATATAAAACACTTTAAGTCTGTGTCTGACTTTCTTTTTACTTCTGATACATTTATTTTAAGATGTTGTGAGATGTACTTAGGCATTTACTTTGAAGAGTGTGAGTGTAATGGATTTTAGTGGTATTTGAGAGAAGTCCAACTGCTTAACAATTTTCACATAGTATAATTCTCCAGTTGATATTAGACAATGATCATGGTTTTTTTTTTTGTCTGGTTTTCAAGTTTTCACGTTATGCTTTCTGTAATTTCTCTGCGATTTTTTTCAACTATTGACATGAGAGTTTTTGGCTCAATCCAAATATAGGAGTTATTAGAATGTTATCTAGTTGCAACATTATATTATCTTCAACATCAAAAAATAATGATGGTATGTAATGTGAAAGTGATGTTTTGAAAAGGTTTTGACTAGGAAATTTTTTGTACTTAATCATATTCATCGTGACTCATCTCTTTCCTAGGAAACTCTTTGATGCACAATTTAGAAAACGAATACAAGTGCATCTCATATTTACTTGTAATATTGGGTCAAGAGAAATTTGATGAAAGAATCAATTTTGTCTTAGTGAAAAAATCAAGTCAAAGATTTGTTGAAACGATCATGGTTAGAGAAGGTGTTGATTTACACATGAGCATTGATTGACATTGATGCAATGTGTGTTGTAAAACTATGTCGGTGGTTAAAGAACTTCGTATCAATATAGAAGTTGCACTATAAGTTTTCAGACTAATTTTTAATATATGAAAATTTTTGACGTGATTTACCTTCAAGTGAAATATACTTTTTATGATAATACTCTTTGGGATAACAATTCTTTTTATCTATAGTTGTCAATAAAGACGGTGGAACAAAAAAATATATCAATTTCAATTAAAGTAAAGATTGTTGATTGAAAGGACCCAACCCATATTCATGTAATTCTCTTGAAAATCATTCACGGCTCTTTGCTTGCAAATATTGTAATGAGATGGCACCAAAAATAGGTCAATTTTATAATGTATAGGGGAAACAAATTTTACATAATACAAAAGTATATTTTTATCATTGAATCAATAAAATTTGCCATAAGATAGCGTTAAATGACATGACTTACTAATTCTATGGTAGCAATGAAACTTATACATGATGCAGACTTTAATTTTTTACTTGTAAGGCAAAACTCCAAAACTAAACAACTAGTGCATATACATATTGTAAAAAAAAAAACAACTAGTGCATATACATATACGTGTCTTCAGCAGAGATAACCATTTAAACACGTGTACACAAGATTGAGCAAGCACATGGACAAAAAAATCCATTCGTCAACATAATTTGTCCCATTCTTTTTTTAAAGATGATGTATGAATAACATAGCATCAATTTTTGCGACATTTTGCATCCCTCGATATATTGTTCCTCCACCGTCTTCGGTGAATTATGTTCTATTTTATATATAAATTCATTGATGAATCCTGCATTAGACATTAGCAGATATTTGTGCACTGCACCAACGTAATCATCGGTAACACTAAATCTAAAATAAGTAAAGATTCAGCTGGTTATTAGTTATCTTGAGTATATATAAAAATAGAAAACTTATCTGAAACATGCCACGTGTTATGAACTACTCCTAAGTCACCACGTGTATTACACTAAGCTATAAATCATGGCAATTAAAAAATTGTATTTTTGTCATATATAATGTAACAAATGTTCAAGAGGGGTGATTACATTACATTACAACATAGGATCAAGATGGAGAAACAAACAGAGAAGGAGACAAAACCAACAACAACAAATGAAGCAAGTAAAGGAAACATTGAAGGGCTTCCATTACAGGACAGTCCCTACCTGAAATACGAAGATTTGGAGGATTATAAGCGTCAAGGTTATGGCACACAAGGTCACCAACAACCACAGAAAGGTCGTGGAGCTGGTGCTACAGAGGCACCAACTCTCTCTGGTGCTAATGTTTCTTCTGAGGCTAAATTCAATGCTGCTAATGCTGTTAATAGCAAAGGAGTTCCTTAATTTCAATATTGTCTAGAGTTTTTTCAATTTCCGTTATAATAAGAAATTTGTATTTTAGTTTTGCTTTTTATTTGTTTAATTATCTTTGGGAGGTCTTAGATTGTTGCACTTTTTAAATTTTCATTTTGCTTCTTCGTTGGATCTGGGTTTTCTCAAATGAGCAATTATTTTAAATTATAAAGTGATTAAAATTGTTATATAATTAGATGAATATATCGAATCTGAGTATTGCATAATGAGTTTGTTGAAATAATAATCTCATAGTTGTCTAGTTAAAGAAATCAAAATAACAAAACTACCATTTGAAAACAATTTGAATTTAACTTTCATTCTTATAAAAAAAAAGTTATATATTATTCCGTTCATTATTAGTTCTTGGGCTTTCCGAATAACACAACTAGAGTTTTTCCGATTTATTCACGAACGTACATGTGAGGAACGTGACTGTATTGCTCTTTGTTGCTGTAACTTTTTGTTTTTTTCTTTCTCTAAAAGGAGTACAAGGGTCTTCGAGGAAGAGAAGTACTTACAAGAGAAACTCACAAATTGCTTGATGAAAAATGCCAAGTACAAAGTAACTCTAGAATCATTTCTAGGACTTCCTAATTAAAACCCACTCACTACCATAATTTAATAACGTCACCCATATAATAGCGGTTTTTTAAGAAACCATATTATAAGGTGTTAACAAATTAAAAATACTTGGAGATATTCTCTACACTTTTCAATAGAAATTCCAAATAGTGTTTTTTTTTTTAAGGAAGATATTCCAAATAGTTCTAGATATATCGATAACATTAACATGTGCTCTAAATCCTAGCTCAACATACAAAAATGTCGAAATCGTTATGCTGAACGTCATGATCGGGCTTCGAACCCCGGTACCTCTACTTTGTGTGTGTGAGTTTATGATGACTTTGTCATCTCGTCTATCTACAAAAAAAATTATCAATAACATTGCTCCCTGTTAATTTGAAATTTTTTCTTCATTCCAAGTCTTACTCTCAGTATTTGAAAATCTTCAAATTTCTGTGAAAATATTTGCAACTTCATCTTGAGTCATCACATACTTTAGCTCCACCTCTTTCTTGGCAACGCATTCTCTTATGAAATGATATCTTGTGTTTATGTGCTTGCATCAATCAGGAAACACAAGATTCTTTGCAAGTGCTTGTGGAAATTTTTTATCAATACAAATTAGTACTTCATCAAATCCATTCATTGATCTGACTATTGTAACTTGTGCTCCAAATGCCATCAGATACTCACGTACATCAGCCAAAAGGTTAGCTCTATCTATGGGAAGAGTTATATCTATCTTGAGGAATGCTTAAACACAAACAAAATCATTTAAAATTTCCATTCTCCATCCAGCTCCAACCTTCTTTCCTTTGCCAGTGTACCAATTTTGTTAGTAATCAATGTCTCTCTTGATGAGAGCCTTAACCAACGAAGGATCATCACATTGAGTTAAAAGCAATCACACAAGTGATTAAACACTAAACACTAAACAAAATTTTTAAGAATTGAGTATATGGATCTTGTCACTTATATGATGTTCAACTTTTATTTTTTATAAAGTGTGAGACTTTTCCTTACATTTGACATACTAATAATCTTCTTCTTAAATGGAAGTTGATTTACTCACATGCAGTTGCACTACTGTTGACTCATAATATCATGCGAACACGTCGTTGATTGCCTCATTGTTAGAAAACTTTTAATATAAGGAGTTGATCGTCTTTAGTAAAATCATCACTCTCATATCATTGATGGTTCATGAGATCAGGAGCCTTCACACGGAAAGGTTATTACTTTGTGATAAGAATAATCACATAAATGGTTTGGACACATCACATATTCACCGAGTAAATAGGCAATTACCCCCATAAAATTGTAAGTTTCGTCAATTACTCCTCTGACGTTAACAAAACTTCAATTACCCCTGAAATTGCACAACGTTAGTCAAATTCTTCTGTTAGTCAACATGACGTTTTGCAAATACCCCCCTTGAAGTTTTGCACTTATGTGCAAAATACCCCTAAACTTGAAAATTTATATATATTTTTTCTTATCCTTGACTCAAACTTGAAGAAATAAAAATCACCAACACCAATGAAACAATAAAATCTAATTTATAATCACCAGCATCAATAATGTTTAATTAAGGAAACACATAAATTGAGATTGTTGTTAGATACCTGAATGGTGTGGAAATACTAGAAATTAGATGTGGATGCCTTGAGTCTAATGACAAAGTGTTAATGTAGAACATGTTTGCCCATTCTAGCTTTGTTCATCAGATACAACAAACAACTGACTAAATCCTTGTATATCATTTGGTGTTAGCCAAAATTTCTTTTTCTTCTCTTCCATTGGAAGGTTGAAGAATTGTTCAACACCGATCTTCATATTTTCAACCAATAAAGTGTTGACTCCATGGTTAATCAACTGCAATTAATTTTCAAATTATCTTTTTTTCAAAGGCAAACTAATTACCAAATTATCTTGTTATGTACAAATTAATTTTTTCCTTGGATAGTAGTAATTAAATCTTAATTACTTGCTTTATTTTGAATGTATGAAATGTATACCTAAAAATAAATTGGAGATTTTTATTTCTTCAAGTTTGAGTCAAGGATGAGAAAAAAATATATAAATTTTTAAGTTTAGAGGGCATTTTGCACATAAGTGGAAAAACTTCAGGGGGTAATTGCAAAACGTCATGTTGACTAACAGAAGAATTTGATGCATGGAGTAAATTGATTAACGTTGTGCAATTTCAGGGGGTAATTAAAGTTTTGTTAACGTCAAGGGGCTAATTGACGAAACTTAAAATTTCAAAGGGATAATTGCCTATTTCCTCCATATTCACCTAAATTCTTAAAAAATATTAAGTTTATGAATTCTTTAATCTATACTGAACACTCACTCTTTCTCCAATGTGAAACTTTATTCACACTTGACATACATAATTGCTATTAGAGAGGGAAAAAGAAATGCAGCAACAGAGAATATAAGCTACGCCTAAACTACTGATAAAACTATTATTTCTTCAATATTCTCTTCCTCATATGTGTACATATAGTGCTTTAGGCATAATGAAGTCATACTTTTACTCCCTTCATGTGCTATATTCTTCATAATTTTGAAGTATCTCAAGTGTATCTCTGACTTTTGGAGGAGCCAAAACTAATTCTAAAGGTGTATAATTAATTTTGATATGTTACAATATTCTCTGATGCTATTGATTTTGTCTTCAAAATTAATTCTAATTTTAAGATATTATTTGAAGTTTTGCTAATATGATTGTTTTTTACTTCAAATTTATTATTCAATCCACTTTTATTTGACTAAATAATTTTACATTGAAATTACTTTAATTATAATCGATCAATTTTAAACTGTAAATTTATTTAAAATCATATTTTGTCACCGCAAAACCAAAGACAACCTTATATAATGCTTCACCCCTTTAAATTCAATTTAGTATACAACAATCGACTCCCACTTGAGTATACCATTTGACAAACCCACTTGCGATTCCTCCATCGAGATTCCAGAAGAAAAAACATCTTTATCTTTTCCTCATCATAAAAACAACATCTTTAGAGGTAGTGTCTCTGTATTAGCAGGCCCAAAAAGCACCCTTTGCTTTTTTTTCACTCCTCAAAACAAAAGAAATTAGTAAAAGACAACATTTTGTTCGGTATCCTAGACTGATAACCGATGATCGTTTTGATCACTACTATGTCCTATCCCATCTTATTTCTTGCTTTACTTTACCTCTTTTTATATTCCAAATGTTCATTTTTATGTCACACTGTCACCCACATCTTATTATAAACCTTAGTCTTATTTATTTATTTATTCATCCTTTTCTATATCTTCCCCAACACCAACGTTAACACCTTCCAAATTAAACCAACACTGTTCCTTTGTTAGATGGCGACAAATAGTGTCCAAGAAAAATGGAACAACCCTAGAGAAGAACTAGATGAAGATGAAGAAGCATTGTCACTATGTGATCTCCCATTATCTCAGAACAAACCAACCAAAGAAGAACACTCTCATGTCAACGAAAAACAAGAAGAATTCAATTTTAATTCATGGGTTGGTCTCTTATCAACAGAACCAAAAATGTGTGTAGCAGATGAAGTTTTCTTCCAAGGCCAAATTCTTCCATCACGTGCTTCATTCAGCTCCCAAGCTGGCTTATTAACCACAACAGTATCACAATTCCAACGTGATGATGATCATGATCATGGTAAGCAACTCAATTTCAAATTCAGTCACTGCAAATCAAAGCATGAATCTTTCAACGAGTTTCGTAGCAATAGTAGTACAAGTCAAAACTCAACCACATCAAGTAGCACTAGTTCTACAACAACACCAATAGTTTCAGTTTCAAAATCCAAAGTTAGAAACCAATTTCACACACATCCAAGTCCAAAACCTCAGTTAAAATCGTCTTGTCCAAGAAAATCTATATCTCAAAGTAGAAAATCATCGGTTTGGGAAATTTTCCGTTTAGGTGTAGTCCCTACACCAGAAATAGGATTGCAAGACCTCAAGGTTCGTCCTAGTAGTAGTAGTAATAAAAATTGTGTCAGTCGCAATAGTAGTAGCAGTAGTAGTAATAATAGTACTTTTAATGACAAAAGTGGCAAAATGAGTAAGAAGAACGAAAATGGTGATAAGAGCAATCATGTTTTGAAACACTTAGCTGGCATAAGAGGTGGTTTGTTGAGTGGTTGTGATTGTTCTATTGAAACGGTAATCAAAAGTGGTACCAAAAGTGGATACAAGACAGAAAATACGACGAAGCACGCTGTGAAAGAAAAAGTGGAGTGGAAGAAACAAAAGCAAAGGCAAAAGCAAGGGAAAAAGGTTATGTCACGTCGTAGAACATTTGAATGGCTTAAAGAGTTACATGCAAGTCATGCTGATGAAGAGGCTTTGTTATCAAACTCATCATGAATCATATGAATGGTGGTGCTGGTAGATGCAATGGATTTTCTATCTACATGCAGTTTTACAATCTCAATCACTCGATCTTAATTGAACGGTTCAAATTATGGTGTAGTCAAATGTAGACGGTTATATCAAGACTCTCTCTTGATTTAACTGTCTACAGTCGACGGAATCATAAAACTTTGATTTAATTGTTTACGAACAACTACACTATAAAACCGCATTAGAAAATCTAGTGGTTGGATTCGAACTTTGTAGAAAGATCTAACTCACAAAGTCAAAACATGGACGATCAAATACATTGCGTCACTAGGTGCAATTTATTTGAGTGTAGCATGCTTGTAGTTTAATTTTAGATTTTTAGATTAGATTGCCTTTTGGCTATTGCTTTTGATTACCTTTAATTTGAATTTAGTTATAATATTGTAGTAGTGCAGGCTCTTCAACCAAATTTCTTTACTTTCTAGTGAGAATGACGCTGTAATCAAATTTGTTTTCTTTTTCCCTTCTTTTTTTAATGTTTGGGGGTTAATTAGGGTGTCAAATAATCTTCATGAATACTGTAATTGATTTGGTTAAGATATTATGCTAGTGAAGTTTTGTGGCCATGATGGACTTTAAAATGATAAGCTCCAATATGAGTGCTTATGGTTGTCATGATTGAAATGTGAACTTCAATGCTTTATGTTTGGTTGGGTGGAGAATGTGGAATAGGAATTATGGCACTATTCAAAGTCACGCGAGGGAACAAAAGTTTAGAAATAAAGTTTTGTAATAGATGAGCTTTTTTGAAGTGGCTCTAAGCAGAAGGCAAAAAAATAGTTTTGCACACAAGAAAATTGCTATTATTAGTTTTGCATAAAGATCAAATCAAATACATAGGGCTATTATACGAGGTTCAAACTTGTCATGATTCATCGATTGTCCAATTACATGTGATGCATGAAACGAACTATTATGCTGATGCATTGGCTCGATCACTATATTGGAGCTACCACATGCTTCCTCTACTATCTGATATATTTGGATTGAACTTGAGTTTAATTTACTTTTTTGTTTTTATTGCATTATGTACCAAAGAAAAGGATTTGGTTTTATAAATAAAATAAAGGCTAAAGTGCACTTTTCACCCCTTAAGTTTTAAAAAGTTGTGATTTTGGCCCCTATGAAAAAAATGACAAAAATGACCCCATGTTTAGGGAAATATGCTCTTTTGACTCATAACATAAGGGAAATATGATCTTTTGACCCCTTATCTTTTGAAAAAGTTGCAATTATGGCCCCCTTTTTGGGACATGTGGCGTCTTCTCAGCAATTTTGGGACGAAAGGAGCCAAAATTGTAAATTTTTTTAATAAGGGGCCAAAATCGCAACTTTTTGAAACTTAGGGGGTCGAAAAGTGCAGTTTAGTCTAAAATAAATAAATAATAATATGATATTGAGAGAGTTGGTCTCTTGAAAAAAAATGATTTGACTTTGATTCTTCGAGTTGCTAAATTAGAAAATATATTAACCTTATACAAAAAATAAATTAAAAAATCAAATGTTTTTTTGACAAAATAAAAACAAATTCAAATGTTGTGCTGTTATGTTTATGTATATCGCATAGTGGCCTTAATGGTCCAGCAAATTCTTTTTTTGAAATATTAATGGTCCAACAATTTGTTGAGCATGTTTTTAGCTTTTTCAAATTTTGAAAGAAAATGCTCTTTAGCACCATCAAATTGCTCCTTTTTCCAAGTATTGTTGGTTGAGCGGCACTTAAATATTGTTCGTCTACCAAGTGGTAGTTAAGTTTTGTTCGACATTTTTTAGATCGACCAAATTATTATCACAATTGGTTTAACCGATTTAAAAAGTTTTTCGAACAACATATAATTATTGTTGGAGGTATTTTCGTCATTTAGGAAGCCTAAAGAGCAATGTTCGATTTTGAATACTACACTGAAAGTAAATGAATAATGATGCTAACGAAAAATAAAAATTAGGGGGCAAAGAGCAAACAGATTTGGATCATATCATGCTCATTCTTTCATGCATTCCATTTTACCTTAATCTCAATCATTCGTTCATTTTTTTCTATCTCTTCTTTATTATATATTTTCTTGGATTAAATAGGTTTTGGGTCCTTGTAAAATTTTCAAATTTTGCTTTTTAATCCCTCTAAATATTTTCATCAAGTTTTAGTCCCCCAAATATTTTTTATTACCACTTTTGGTCTCTACTTTTAAGTCAACTCATGCTTACCTTTCACAAATTTGAATAACAAACTTTGGGACATTGGAGTGTGTTCTTTTCAAGTTAGCATGATGCTTAAAATATTATAACAATGTATTGCAAAAAGTTTAGAATTTTTTAACAAAACGTGAATTAAATATGAATTTTTAAGCGGTAATAAATTAAAAATTCATATTAATTCATACTTTATTATAAAATAAACTTTCACAAAAGAAATTTGTGTAATACTTTCGCTTATAAGGAAAAACTTTTAAACTATACATGTTATTGCTTTTATTAGTCTTACTTTCATTTATACATTAAGACTTACTTTATTAGTAAATATACTTAGTTGTTCATTAGTTTATAATAATCTTTGATGATTAAGCCTATTTTGCATACGATACCAACTTATATTATGAGCTTTTCAACTCCCTATTACACTCATTACAACAATTGAAAGGATGATGAATGCGTTTTGATGGGGCCGCAGAGGTCCAAATGATTGAGGTATCCATTAGTAGTCTTGGGAGAAATTGTCTATGCACAAAGTTCATGGTATGGGTTTTAATGATTTATCAGCCTTCAACCTCGCCATGTTTGGTAAACAATGATGGAAGCTCCAAACTGAACCCAATTCTCCAGTATCTCGTCTCTTCAAAGCAAGGTACATTTCCTCTTGCAATTATTTTACTGCTTACAATCTTTGTATGGAGGAATTGGTAGATACCTCACACTTGCTACGTCCAGGTTATAGGTCGGGTATAAGGAAGCTAAAAGTATCATAAAAAATTAAAACTTTCATATGGTGCATGTGTCGTGGTTGTTTTCTAACATGAATCCGGTTACAAGATAAAGGTGTGTAGTGTCCTGTAAATTGTGTTAGCTGTAACGTTGAAGTGGAGGATCCAGTACATGTATTTATTCAATGTCCTTTTCCCTTTAAGTTTGGCAGCTGGTTGCTCTATGAGATGTAGTTTATATTGCTATCCAGAATAATATCTCCGCAAAAGAAGCCATATTTGCGTTAATCCACAAATTGCAGGTCGACTTCCAGCAAAGATTGGCATCCATTTTGTGGAGTCTCTAGAAGCACCTTAATCTCAAACTTTTGGAAGTGTTCACGTTGTTGATCGTAGACGACACCTTATGGATGAATGATAGGTAGCGTATAAGCCTTTAAGCAATTCCCCCACGCATCAATGCTCAGCACATGGGAATGCAAATCCTCAGCAGGTTCTTAATCTGCAAGCTCAACACGCGTAGCTGGCACCAACAAGGTCGATTTTGTGGCATAGACCGCAACGCGATAGGATAAAGTGTAACATTGATGCTTCCTTTTCATCTTTATGGAATCGTACTACATTAGAATTTGTTTACATGATGAAGACAATACTTTTGTGCTTGCTCAAACTATGGCTTTTCCTATATAGTATTATGTTGATGTACGTGAATCTCTTGGACTGTTTAACGCACTACAATGGTTGGCAGACATGTAGTTCGATAGTGTGGATTTTGCATTTGACTCGAAGGTAACATTCAATGCTTTCAACTTTAATCGTCATGCTGTAACAAAGTTTGGCCACGTTATTATAGCATGTCAAAATCTCTTTTCCTCACATTTTACAAACTCTAAGTGAAGTTTAGTTGGTGATAAACAAATGTAGTTGCTTATGTTCTTGCAGACAAAGCTACTTTGTCAGCTAGTCTCACAGTTTATTTTTGATGTACCTGATTGTATTAACGCTATTATTATCAATGAAATGCTATAAGCATCTTTCTCTAAAAAATAATTGTTATTATTAAATTGAAAAACACTTAGGTTATTGTTCCTAACTTGTTTTAAATTCATGTTACCTTAAAATAGATAGTCACTAATATATGTCTGGTCAATTACCTACTCCATCCTGCACACAGAAACATATAATTAATACACAAATTACTCTTTTTTTTTTGTTATCATCAAAACATCAACGATGAGATATTGTATCTGAACAAATTTGGTTCTAACTCAAACCAATTTCCAGGGGGTTCAAAGTGCAAAAATATAGGGTGGTATGTCTAAATTTTAAAAGTTCGTGGTGTTAAGTACGTTAATGTGCATAGCTTCGCCTTTGTCCTTTTGAAAGCCTAATATGATCTCTTTACAAATTTAAAAACATTTGTAAATGAAAGTATTTAAAGATGTAAGGAACTATTTGACGAAGTGATTGAACTCTATTTTTATATTTAACATGTCATATGAGAGAATTTGACTATATATAATTTCATATTTCAATTCAGTTTATAATAATACTTTTAAATATGAAAAAAAATAATGCTAATAAGCTTAAATTTATGAAAAAGATAAGAAAAAAATTATAATTGAATCCTTGCTAAACAGTTTAATATGTTAATAATGATAATAATCATAAAATATTCATATTCCTTTAAGTAGCTTGGCTTGATTCGTAGTCCTAAAAGATATTTTTATGGTTTGTAGTCCAATCATTTTCGTTAAAGAGGCTTCTAAAACAAACAACTTTAACTTTATCCATTTAAAAAAAAAAAGTTTAATCTAATATGGACCTAACATAAGCTAAGCTAATATCCCCATCGACTAACTTATCGTATTTCCATCCCTAATTACTGTTATGTGTAAGTATGAGTTATATGTTATGAAGCTCGGATACGTAGTACGGATACGGGTACGCGGATACGTGAAAATTTTAAAATTAGGATACGATACGGCTAAGATACATTAACAAAATATTTATACTAAAATTTATATGCATGTAAAATACTTAAAAAAAAAACATTGATTACTCTTCAATACTATATAATCATAAAAGTCACAATTTACAAAAAATAATACATGTGATCAAAATAAAAAATGTAACATTTTCGTATAAATCATATTCTATTTTCATTCATATGTTAGGTTATCTCCTCTCTCTCATTACTTTCATCTACCAAAAACATAATTTTTAATTGGTTATTGAAAAACGATTACAGTGATTCATATCTTAAATTAAACCATATGAATCTCCATTGAATTTTCACAACACAATCTCATTTTTTTTCCAGGATATGTCTTTGTGAAATATCTTATAAGTATATGTGTGTATCTGTCGAGTATCTTATAAATATCCGATAAAATATATATTTAAAATTAAAATAATTAATTCTGATACTCCGTGGGTACGTATCCGAGAGTATCCGCGGAGTATCGGTATCCGATAGGGGTACGTCTCCATTTTGGAGTATTCGGGCTTCATAGGTTATATGTCTTACATCGGATAGAAAAATGGATGTTGGACACTTTATAAGTGAGAGAACCCATAAACTCGTTAACTTAAGGTTTTAGGTAAAAGTGTGGTGTCTCTCTCACTTGCGTGATAGTTCATGTCTAATGTAAGTGATTCTCCGGGCTCCCCTCGTGACCCAACAGTGGTATCAAAGCCGAGGTTCGACAATGAGTTCGACTGACTTCAAGTGTCGAAACTCTTCGTGGAAAGGTGTCTATGATGCGGGTTCCGTTGTGTGAAAATCAACAACGGTACATGTGCAAGTGTGTGCGGATGAAAGAGTTTCTGTTCGAGGGATGAACATAATATTAATGAGATGACTCATAAACCCTTTATTTTAAGGTTTTAGGTAAAAATATGATGTATGTCTCACTTATATGATGCTTCCGACCTCTTACGGGTGGTTCTCCGAGTTCTAGTGACCCAAGAATACAATTGTCATGCAATGTCACTTTCCTGTCTTGTAATAGAGAACTAATAATCTTATTAACAATTTTTTTTTAATACATTGGTCGCATCCCATTTCAAATTTGTTTTACTAAAGAAAGAAAATTATGATAGATGACATATAGTCCATAACCAAAAAAAAGATGACATATAGTCCAATATAGTATTACTACCAACCAAGAATTTATTGGCTACATTATATAAAAGCCTCCAAATGAATGTTCCTTTTTTATTATTTTTTTTAGAGGAATGAATGTTCCTTTTATAGATGACTATATTGATATCATTTTAAAATTCAAAACTTCTTTACATTTTGTGGACATACATAAATAATTAAATAACGTTTTCAAAAAGAAAAGGAATAGAAAATGAGAATGTTAATAAGATATAATAACGTATGAATATCACATCAATTTAACTTGTGTAAGTTTCATTTTAGCATATTATTGATTGATATGAAGTATGAATTGATTTTGTTTACGACTCGAAGATTTAAAATTTGAGATTGAATCAATCAATCTCTCAGTTATAGTATAATCGACAGGTTGAGTGGTTAAACCAACTAATAAATAATGTTATAAATATTTTAATCTTCATAGAAAATAGCCAATAAAATAGAGAATATCATTCAGTTCCATAATCGTCTAAAACAAAAGACAAATTCTCAAAAACTACTGCAGAGAGTACCAACAAACTCTATTAAAATGAAGCAAAAATAGTCATACAACAAATCAGCTGACAACTCTCCTATGAAACTCTTAAATCTCTCATATGGTACCTCTTGCACGTGCTCTCATGGATTTAGGTTGAAGGATAGATTTAAAGTTGAGTTTTACCGGAAGACATCCATAAAGATATTTTTTAGTAATCTATACCTCAAAGTGTGATTATCAACTTTTTAGTTATAACTTGCTAAAGACATCTTTATAAAATTAGTTGGTGTCTTTTAGTAAATGTTTATATGATAATAACTTGCTAAAAGATACCTTCATAAAAGATGTCTTCTAGAAAAATCCTTTAAAGTTTGCATTGCACGTACAAGTAATTGGTTGCATTCTTCCTCACCTTAGCCTTAGAGCATCCACAATAGGGATGTCAATGAGTACTCATGGATACGGATAGTATGATACCCGTGCCCGCCCCGTTGGATAAATATCATACTCGTGTCCGCCCGTATCCTCGTGGGTATCCACTATGCGGGTACCCGCGGGTATTTAAGTATCCATGGGTACCCATGAATTTTTGATTTTTTTTTTACAAATAATAACTTTTTTTTAATTACAAAAAAACTTCAACTTTTAAACATCCATACATAATCCATTCAAAATTTCATAAATCATACATATCCATAGAAAATTCACGATTCTTACATAATCTATAGAAAATTCACAATTCTTAAATAATCCATAGGATATGTTTTATGATGTGAATGAAGTGGAAACCGTGAACTTAATAAAATGAATAAAAAAATTAAAAATAAAAATAGGTTATTAATGAGGAATCTTAAGTGGACGGTAAAATTTTCTTCGATAAGGTAACAACTTTAAGTAATAAGATAAGATATATAAAGATATTTTAGTAATTTACTTAACTTATTATCGGATATGGGTACCCGTGGGTATGAGTACAATCAAATCCGTGTCTGTATCCATATAATAATGGGTAGTCAAATATCCATTTATTATACACGTGGATACTCGTTTAGCTACCCGCCCTGTGCCCGTGACGGATTTTATCTACAGGTATCCGTGGGCATGCATATTTTTGCCACCCCTAATCCACAATGGTAGTACATTAATAGAGACTTCTTAAATGGACTTCACGTATACACATTACTTATTTATGATTTTTTAATGAAAGTACCTATTAAAGACTCAATGACTCCAATGACAATACACTAATAAGGACTCCAATGAAAAATACTTAAATATGTCTCACTAACTTTACATCATTATACAAACATAATTTATTTATTAAATTATAAATTACCTCATAATATTTAATAAAAATCTTTAAAAAAATTATAAAATAATTATTTATTCATATGTACTTAAATTTCTGCAACATTTTTATAATTTAAAAATACAAAAATTAACATTACAAATTTTACACTCCTTCGTTAAAAAATAATAATAATAATTTGCACGAATTACATTTTATTTAAAATGATGACAAATAAATAAAATATTACTCCTTTTCAAGTGAGACCAACTTGTACATATTTTATTACATTTTTTAAATGTGGGGCCCTTTAGTTGCTTAGGAGAGAGAGAATCCTTCTATAGTTGTCTGTTGCTTAATAATGACTCATTTTTTCTTCCTTCAATGGGGTCCTTAACAACGAGTGGTCCATGTTAAGTAAGGACCCCGTTGAAAATGCTCTTAGAGCATCCACAATGGTAGTCCACTAATAGGGACTCCTTAAATGGATCACACTTATTTATAATTTTTTCAATGAAAATACATTTTAAGGACTCTATAACTCCAATGACAATACACTAATAATGACTCCAATGAAAAGTAATTAAATAGGTCACACTAATTTTACTTCATTATACAAAAATAATTTATTACTTTTTTTGCTAGTGGGATCATATTTTATTACTTCTTTTATACATGGGATTCATTAGTTGTCCAGGAGAGAGAGTCCTTAGAACATCTTCAATGGGAGGTCCTTACTGAACAAGGACCACTCCATGTTAAGGACCCCCCATTGGAGGAAGTAAAAATGAGTCTCTATTAAGCAACATATAACTATATAAGGATTCTCTCTCTCGGACAACTAACAGGTCTCACGTTTAAAAAAATAATAAAATATGTACTACTTGGTCCCACTTGCAAAAGAAGTAATACATTATTTTTGTTTAATGATGTAAAGTTAGTGGAAGCTATTTAAATAATTTTCATTTGAGTCATTATTAGTATATTATCATTGGAGTTATCGAGTACTTAATAAGTACTTTTATTAAAAAATTATAAATAAGTGATGTGTACACATGAAGTCCATTTAAGGAGTCTCTATTAGTAAACTATCATTGTAGATGCTCATTGCTTAATAGAAACTTATTTTTTCTTCGTCTAATGGGAGATCCTTAACGAGGAGTGATCTTTGTTAAAAAAAGAAACCCAATTAAAAATGCTCTAAAGATTTAAGGGGGTTTTCTTTTCTTGCGTGCCATGCTACTTCTTCCTTAGTGTTCACTCTCTCAATTTGAATCGGTGATGATGCTTTGGTATGGATCTTTTGTATCGAAGGATTGTACTCATCTCATAGATAAACAAAATATAAATAACTTGAAATAGATAAGCAAAACTTCTGTACTAATAAAAATAAGAAATGATATTGTCTTCGCCTTTAAAAATAAGATTTTCTTAAGTTTATTACTTCTCTCTTTTTATAAGATTCTTTAAATTTACAACTGAGTTGATCCATTATACCATAAATTAAGAGATCAAATTGACCTATTTTAAAGTTAAGGGATTAAACTTTACCTTCAAAATAAGTTAAAGGATCAAAGTGATATTTAAGCCTTTTTGTTTGCAACTTGTAATAAATATTATATAAAAACATTAACTAATTCTCTTTCATGACGAATAAACTTTAAAAACAATATAAATTATCAATAAATTTAATATAAGCAAAGTATTACTTTTTAGATTTATTAAATAGTTGTTGTATTTGACTCATAATATAAACCAAATATATCAGTTATTCAATAAACCTAAAAATGATTTTTTTTACGTATAATCGTGACCGAATCGAGTGAGCATTAAATAGTAAATCGATAGACCATCGTCATAATCTCGTGTACCAAAAAAAATAGCATCACCACGTGTAGTGTATCCTCTTGCACTGCCTAACACCCATTTTATCACTTCAAAAAGTAACAATTAATTCATCATCACAAAAGAGGGAGGAGGTCACCATAGTACTCACTGTTGATGAAAGTGCTTTGACCAATCTAGAAAAGGCAGGATATGGTGGATTAATACGTAAGCATGGTGGAAATTTCCTTCTTACTTTGTTTGGTAGTGTGGGGATCTTAAATATTCTACATGTTGAGATTCAAGTGTTATGAAAGACATCTCGAGGTTTCATCTCAATCTAGTGTACAAAGTTATGTTGGCGGCAAGTTATAGAAAGTTTATGTGTTTCTCTCACTCTTTTCATGTATTACAGATAGTAATGAAGGACATCCTGAGGTTTCATCATTATCCAAATTGAGATAGAGTGAGTAATTTGCAACTTATCTAGTGGAGTCTTCATCCCTAACCTCATTTTAATGTGTTGGTTAAAGTTTTTCACATAGATTAGAAAGAAACGGTAAATGAAGATGTGGACTTCTTCTATCCCTTATCATAGAAACCTCTAACAAAAATTACTTGTATTAAAAAAGTTGTTAGAGCAATAAATTTGTCTAAAATGTATATGACTATTACTAAATTACTCTGTGTATTCTATCCGGTCTCCATTATAAGCAAAAATTCAGTTTTTAAATTCATGGAATAACTAATATATCTATAGAAGAGGAAAGAAGAATGTTGTCTCAAAAGTTGTCACAAATAAATGTATAAATACCATCACTCTTAATATTACTACTAATTTTTTTTAATACTCGTGATTTTGACCAAGAGATCTTATATTTAGATATAAGTAATGGTCAGGATAAGTATGTAAAAGTAATACGACTTTTTAACAAATTTACTACAATTACTTTTTGTTGTGGAAGATTCTTATATTAAAGGACCAAGCAAGCATACATGCTGTGTGCTTATCCCGGTTGCTATCATCCCTAGTTTCTTAGGTCCAAAAAATGACGACGTGGTCTAAAACTTTGGAAGCTTGATAGTCACAATCACAAACAACGTATTCACACCCCTTAACCAAAACAAAGAAAAACAAATACAAAACAAAAGAGAAGCAAAACCTAAAGTTACTGATTAATCCAACACAAAAAAATGGGGATAGTAGAAGAAGCTCACAACGTGAAAGTTTTGGGTTCAGGTTCACGGTTCATAATTCTAGCTCATGGGTTTGGCACAGATCAATCTGTATGGAAACACCTCGTTCCTCATCTCTTAGATGAGTTTCGTGTCATACTTTATGACAACATGGGAGCTGGTACAACTAATCCAGATTATTTTGATTTTGACCGTTATTCAACCTTAGAAGGCTATGCTTATGATTTACTTGCAATCTTAGAAGAACTTGGAGTTGATTCATGTATCTTTGTTGGTCATTCTGTTTCTGCTATGATTGGAACTGTTGCATCAATTTCTCGACCTGATCTATTCAACAAAATTATCTTGATATCAGCTTCCCCAAGGTATAGTCAAATTAAATTTGTCTTGGATGTTTTTTGAAGTGTTTTTGTTGTCAAACTTTGATGATTTCAAGTTAGAGATTAATCATTGTGCAATAATGGTTAGTTTGACTTTTGTTATCCAGTGCTTCTCTATTTCAAGACACAATCAATTTTTTTATTTAAAGTATAGTTTTTTTTTTGTCTCCATAAATATTGGAATAATTTTTAATGTAAAATTATATTTTATTTTAGGCATTGAAATATATCTATTTTTTAATATAGGTTCCTCAAATATAAGACTTTGTTGATTAAAAGATAGAAAATTGTTTTTCAAATTTACCTTTCAAGAGACAATATGCATATCTTGTCATAAATTTTCCAATGCTACTTACAAGAAAAATGTGTAAAATAATTAATACTAAAAATTTGTAAATATCCTATATTTTGAATGGACATACAGAAACTGTTTTTTATCCTATGTAGTTTTTATTGTGATCATTATATATTATGTGGGCATATTGGTTTTTTTAATGTTGAAAATATTAATTTTAATTCTTTTTTTGACAAAATATTAATTTTATTCTTAAACCTAATTTTAAAAAATATCTATTATGATTTAAGAAACAAGAACAAATTTTATGAAGATTAGAAACAAAATTTCCCATATTTTCGGCACAAAGAAAAAAATTTATGCAAAAAACTTTAATAACTCTTCTCTTCTATATCACATTTGTAAAATAAATCTTCAAAAAAGATTGTCATTTTTAGTTTTCAATGTAATTTTACTTATTATTGTTTTCAATTGTACCATCTAATTAATATTATGTGCATCACTCTCAAATTATTATTCTTTACTTTGCATTAATGATAATGAAAATATATCGATAGTTAATAAGGATGCACCTTTCAAAAAAAAATTAATAAGGATGCAATAGTATCACATTTTTTTCTTCATTTATGGTTTTTTTTTTTTTAATTTGTATGAAATAATCAAATGTCATACTTGTTGTGTGACAGATGGAGTGAGTGTGTGTGTGTGTATGGATATTTTTATTACTTATTTGATAATTTATATTTATACAATTACATAAGAAAAGAGCAATGAATTATTAATGATGCAAATGATGGGGGATTATGTGGGGAAGGTATTTGAACGACAGGGACTACTTTGGAGGATTTGAACAAGAAGATTTGGATCAATTATTCGATGCTATGGCATCAAACTACAAATCATGGTGTTCTGGATTTGCTCCAATGGCAGTTGGAGGGGACATGGAGTCAGTAGCAGTACAAGAATTCAGCCGAACTTTGTTCAACATGAGACCAGACATAGCTCTAAGTGTGTTACAAACAATTTTTAAAAGTGACATGAGACAAATATTATGCTTGGTCACTGTCCCATGCCACATTATACAAAGTATGAAGGATCTAGCGGTCCCGGTCGTGGTCGCGGAGTATCTCCACCAACATGTTGGTAGCGAGTCCATCGTGGAGGTTATGTCGACTGAGGGTCATTTGCCGCAATTAAGCTCGCCGGACGTTGTTATTCCGGTGATACTCAAACACATTCGTCATGATATTGCGGCTTGATGTTAATGTGTGGTAGGTGTGGTGCATGATTGTATTATTTAAGTTTTTTTTAAGTAATAAAAAAATGAAAGAGCATGAAAGAGGGTTGCTTTAGTTTTGTGTCCGTTTCGTAGATGACTAAGGGAGATGGGGTTGGCAACACATGTTTCCATCAATTATGTATTGTTGTTAATTGTATGCTAGTGTTTTTAATTTTGGTAGGTGGTGATGCCATCAATAATATGAGCATCTAGTGTTGTTATCCTTTTTTTTTTTACATAAGGTGTTGGTATCCTTGTAATGTGGGGATGGAGGCTGTGAATAATAAATAAATAGTTTTTTTTGTCTTGTTGCTAGTGTGAAATAAGGGTTCACTAGTTGATTGATTATTTTTGATCAAACTCATTATTAGTTCAATCAAATTTCTTTAAAAAGGTTAAGGCAAAAACTTGTATTTTTTTTTTTTACTCAAATTCAAATAACTTCAACTCCATGATGAGAAAGTGGGTTTTGGTTGATAAAAATTCTAACACTTAAATTAACTAAATAGAATCGCTTTCCTTGATAAAAAAATGCAATCACATTTCAATTAACGCGTAAAAATTGTTAATTGTACTAACAAAAAAAAATCCAAAAAATATAGTTCTTCTGAACCCTTATCCTAATTACTTAATTACTACCCCACGTATATCATTCTGCTCTACAACATTAGATCTTCGAATTGCTTCTTTCTGTTGGAAGAAAGACTGAACCAAGAAATTAAAATCAACACTTGGATATAAAGGCACATTTGCACTTAAGCGTGTGAATGTTTGTAAGCTCAACAATCTGCTGACATACCTTCCTCCTTTCCGCTCCGTTTGGTAGAAGAGAAATGCTGAAGAGAGATATATCAAAGAGTGAAAGAGCAGAGAAACTAACATTGTCACTTGTTTGGCACGACACACGCATGAAGAAGAGACAAAACTGAGGTGGGGTCCACGTGTTTATTCTTCTCTCTAGAACAGCGAAGAAAGGCATGGTAAATAATCATGTGACATTTTTTTCTTATTTAATTAAGGGTTAAATATATTTTTGATCCTTATAAATATGTCAATTGCTCGTTTTAGTCCCTCTATTTTTTTTTTTCATTTTTAGTCCTCCAAAAGTTTTTTCTCTTCACTTTTGGTCACTTTTTTAAAGTAAACTCATACGTAGAATTCATATTTTTTTAATAAAATTTTACAGAAAAATTTATAATATTATAAAAATATCTCCAAAAAAAAAGAGAATTTTTTAACAAAGCATGAATTAAATATGAATTTTTGTAAAAATTCATATTTTGTTAAAAAATTCTAATTTTTTTTGGAGAGATTACAATATTCTACATATTTCTGCACAATTTCATCAAAAAAATTACTTTAAAATAGAGACCAAAAGTAGCGATTGAAAAATTTATTGGGAATAAAAGTTGAAGGAAAATTTTAGAGCGACTAAAACAAAAAGTTGGTATATTTATAGGGACCAAAAACATATTTAACCCTTTAATTCATAAAATATTAATTATTTGATTGATTAAATTAAAAATTAAGTAAAAATAAATTCAGTTTAATAATTGAGGCGTTGAATTAAAATAAAAATAAAATAGTGTTACGAGATGATTTTCTCTTCTCTCTCACTTGTACCAATCAATACCCTAAATCTTCTTCATTTCTCACATCTTTCTCTCTTTTCATACTCTTTCTTACATATTTCTCTCTTTACAACTTCTCTTCTAAACCAAACATACCATTTGTGTTAATTTTTGTTCAGTCAATTGATTAACAAGAAAGAAATTCAAACAAAGAATCTCACAAGATGTAAAAGCAAAACAAGTTCCTAAAATTATTGGCAATGGATATGATCTAGGTTAAAGTGCACTTTTTACACGGAAATAGGATCCACCCCATTCCCCAATCATGTTTCTAACATTCCCAAATGCACATGTTCAAAGCTTCGAAGCAACAACAAAAAAAAGTCCGCAAATTATTGATCCAAAATGGCGATATGGAATAAAATTGAACGAACAATGCAAGTATCAGCATCAGAGCATTACCTTCCTACACGAGTAACCATCAACTACAATCTAGTTCTGAAATAAGTTCTTGGACACGATCGATTCTTCAAATCAATTCAGTGTAAGCAAGATGAAGCTTTGTTTCTTGTTAAGGTTTATTTCAAATGCGACGATTTTATTGATCTTTCGGAGTATGAACAACATATTTTGTTGATTAAGGAGTATGAACATCGGATTTCGGATGAGATTGGGATGTTGTTTGTAGTTAGAGCAAATTAGGATTTTACTGTTTTTGGTTACTAAATAATTTTGAAAAAAAGAATGAAGGAGAAGGAGATTCGATGAAGTTGCTGGGTTTGATGAAAGTGGTGGTCAATAAGGTACTCCTTCCGTTGTCAATTATAAACAAATTTTAACTTTTTAGGATCATTCAATTAATGATATATGTAGTCCTAAATATAGATCACATATATTATTAATTGAATGAATTTAAAAAATCAAAATTTGCTTATAATTGACAACGTAGGGAGTAGAGAGAAAGAAGAAAGGTTGAAAGAAGGGGGTTAGTCACGTGTTATATAACTAGACATGTTAGATGAAACAAAGATAAGCCTGATATTACTACCCATCTTCCATACATTTTTACCCATTCTTGGAAACAATTTTCATCTTTTATTTTCTTCTTTTATCCACAAGGAAGCATTAATGGTATCACCAAAAAAAATTGACCAACTAAGTCCGACTATTAATAATGAGTACCTTCCGTGTTGCTGCAGCATCTCTTTCTCTCATATGCTCCACTAATTCCTCCTTTTCTCTTTGATCTTTCAATTTTTCTTCTTCTGACTGTGTCATATATAAGCACATATAGACATTAAAAAAATGGTACCTCTGAACCACTCTCTTCATTGTTGCATTTGGTCAATATAAGTCAAACCTTGTTAGAACAAACATTGATCAGCAGCTTACCATGACTATGAGCACAAATATGAAGTGAATCTAAACACAGCACTGCTATATAGTGCGACAAGTTGCCTCTTGAAAATTCACGAATGCATGTGTTTAATTTGCATTGGTGTAAAGTCCGTTATTTGTGGAATACAGTGTTTTTTGTTGCAACAAGCCAATTCCATCGTGAATTTGTAGCTGTACATTTTATCGGGAAGTCTAGCATTATTCATCTAATTAAATATCTAATAGGTTATGATTATGAACACTTTGCCTCATCTTCTTGATCATCTTGAACTTCAGTTTTCTTCCTTAAACATTTTTTATGACTGTCTGGCTTTTCATGTAGAAGCAGTAGTTACCGACAATTTATCGTCACCACCAACAATATGGTCATCGTCGATTGTCAACATCCTTCAAAATTAGGTGTAAGTCCCCTGCTTCCTTGCCAACAATATCTATCTTAATAGTTTATTCTCTTGTAATTTTTCTACATGGTTACTCTCTACATACCAAAACTATCTGAGCTAATATGGTAGGTGCTAATAACCCAGGTGTATGAAAGAAATTGAAAAAGGGATGCAACGTAGAAAACCATATTTCAAGAGAGAGTAGTATAATGCAATAGAGGATTGCGGATAATAGCAGATCACCAAAATTCTGCAATAATTTCATGAAATAATTTACATAACAAAGATCAATCAACAAAATATAACTTTATATTTCTTGACAAAGAATTCAATTAATCAAATCATCTTTAACTTTATATTTGTCATCTGCGAAAAAGTATTTTGCAGTATCAATGTTAGTTCAAAATTGTGAACTGAGCAACTTTAAAAATAAAACGCTTCGATTTCAGTCCCTCTCTTTGGATAAGTGCCCCATTTGTTCAAATTTAGTTCACATATTTCCTTCTTCCAAAAATCATATACTTTTTATTACATCTTTCTTGGTTTGTCTCTTTTTTCCTTGAATATTTTCATACTAGGACTGATAAAGCGAAGCAACTTTGAGATCTATCTGGTGAGAGGTAGATTCGCAAATTCTTCTTTTCTTGAACATCTTTTTTTTTTCCTTTTATGTGTGTGGATATTTTTTTGTTTAAAGATGTTGCCATTTCAAATTTTGCATGTGTGAAAATGGAGGGTGAGTTGTTTTGAACTATTATCAAATTTTGCATGTGTCACCTACAATATTATGAAATTTTATATGACTTTCCATTTTCGAAAACAAAGATGATATTTATCTCAATACCTTTTGCCTTAGGTGGCATATTATCAAGTTGTCTCTTATATAGCAATCAATATATCAATGTGTCCTAATTCTTAGCATTTTTGCATGACTTATTGAGGGATATATTCAAAGCTTCTTCGATGTTATCTATTTGAAGCTTTTATGTACTTCATTTCTTAACTCTCAATGCTAGGTGCATTTAGAAACTAAATTTGAGGCTAAAATAATTGAAGCAAAATATATTAGCAAGTAAATGGTTGTTGGCGACGATGATTTAGATCCAAATGTATTCTAGGATTTGATGCCGACAAATTGCTATACCTAATGTTGTTGAAGAGAAATTTGAAGTCACGAGTTCGATTGCCAGATACTAATAATTATGCTGAATGCACTCTTGAGAGGGCTTTTCCTAAACATGATGTGCTTTAATTAAAAAAAAAAACATAACGATTGAAAATGAATGATATTCATCTATTTTAACTATTTTATTTCTTTGACTTTTAGTTTTAGGTCTGAATTTGTACTAAACTTTGTGAGTATATGTTTGGTCTGGATTTTCACTATGCTGAAATGTTTGCATTTGCTCCCCTTGATATTGTCCTTCCTTCTGCTTTTAAATATCCTCTTATTTTTTCATGTGTTTTTTTTTTCGTGTTTGTAGTTTGTTCTCTAAACTTTACATTATATTTTAAAACAATTTGAAATATGAAGTATAAACTATTTTATTTTTTAATTTAATTCAAAACAAATTTTTCTCATGTGGTGCACAGGTATATATATACACACTGTATCATATATTTTGGTGTTATATTCACATTGGCACTGAGCAAGTTTAACAAATTAATTGAGTTTTTGCACTAGTTTGATAATACAAAAACTGCACCAGGATTGCGACAGAGCGTTTCAGATTGATCCTATATGATTCTTGAGGCTTATATTCTCAATTCTCAAAGATCATTTCCCTTCCTATCAAACCCATTCACCGTTTTTACTTCTTTCCACTATTTCTCACATTTTCTTTTTTGTGTTATTAAGTGTAGATTTCTCATGCCATTTTCAATAGCATATTTTCTCAGATTGGTAATATATATAAAATGGACTAATTATGTAGGAGTAAAGATAACAATGCAGCTGAGGGCTTCTTAAAAAAAAACCAAAGCAGCTGAGGGAAAAATTAAGCTTCAATTCTCTTTAAGAGTAGAATAATCAAATGCTTTAGTGGTCACAGATTTGATCTAACCTATGGATAAAAATCTAGTTCTGAGGGGAATACCCACCTTTTAGGAATCATAATGGTCTGCAATAGAAGATTTTAGAGAGATCAATTGTATATTAATTATCTTTATTTAAGGAATTGCATATTAATTATTATACAATAGGGATACGACGAGTATAGATGTTTGATAAACAAACCACCTGTAGATTGGCCACAAAGATAAAAAATTTGTTTGATGTGAATTATGGAAAGGTGGAAGTCATATAGCTAAGTGGAGATCAAGCTCAACTCACAATTATCCGCATACAATTTCTTAATTCATTAAAGTTAATCCAAATGAGGTCTTACAAGTTCACTTTTTTTCAGAAAGCTTACAAGTTCATTTGAGATAAGATTCTTCTATATAGCCTTAAACATTCACCTCACATAAGGCCCATTAAGACGGCTTAATCACCTACTAAAAACAAAAGTGTAGGAGTGAGAGCTAATTAAATACCTTTCATCACTATCACTAAGTGAAATATCAAATCCAACTTGGGGTATTACAAATCATTGCAAACAAAAATACTACCAAATTATAATTATTATAATCCAATTTAAAAATAAACATAGATCATTATAATTCATGACTTGAATTTTCTTCCTTCACTACTCATGCAAGTTTGATGGAGGATTAGTTGGGGACTATAATGTTGTCAAATGTACTTATGCCAATCACTATATGTGATCCTCTCTGGTTCATGTCCTTGATGAAATAATCTTGATGATAGATAGTTAGATACATATCCTTTTAGGAAGATCTATATACTAAAACATCTTTATAGCGATGAAACTATGGATTGACGGGAGTAGATTCTCTCTGTGTGAGGTTTCTATAGTGAACTCAAAGCCATTCATTGTGCGTTGTCTTTTATAGTCAACATCAATTGAAGGGTTGAGATACACATTGGACAACCTCCAGGGAATAACCTGTTGGAATAAAGAGTAGAAAACTCTATTAGCTTTAGCTGTTTTAGTTTGTTAGAGAAGTTACTAATCTCTCAAGTAACCACATCTTTTAATCTCTATATAAGGCTTGGCCTTAGACTCTGGTGAAACTAATGAGAATACATCTTTTACTCACAATTGGTATCAGAGAGCCTTGTTTGGGACTTGTAGAAAGTTTGCAAGAACCCTAGCAATTGCAAATAAGATGTCTGCACATGGAGAAAGAAAAGAGGAAACTGCTGTGGTGGAAAAGATCCTTAGATCCATGACTCCAAGATTCAACTATGTGGTGTGCTCCATAG
>Ga0228711_1000377_pt1 | contig 51904 bp, 25 predicted proteins | sample MedpolnodulmetaG_2_FD_177996 | JGI IMG/M metagenome (GOLD analysis project Ga0228711, IMG submission 177996) | Root nodule microbial communities from Medicago polymorpha collected in Santa Monica, California, United States - brown nodules | ecosystem: Host-associated > Plants > Roots > Nodule... | reverse complement strand
AAACAACTTCCTTCTTCCCTTTTACGTTAACCCTTCTTCTCCCGCCCCCTACTCTCACGGCTGTCAACCTCCTCCCATAGCCATATTCAAAGGATTCAAACTGAAATGCCCTCTTCCTGATTCAAAACTGATCCATGTTTAAAGTTAACATGAGATTTTCAACAACAGAGATTGAAAATCAAATCACTAATTGCAATAACCATAAAAATCAGATCCTTTTTTATTAACACCAACACTGTTACTTTTATTGGAGAAGAAATCACTTGAACCAAAAACAGGTTCTTCATGTTGATTCTTGATGCATAATATCATAATAAAAATTGCAGTTGAAAAGCAATAACAGAGGCGAAGTTGGTGAGGAAGATGAACAATGTGTTTGATCAGCGACGACGGCAGTAACGGCGGCGACGATAGTGAGAAAGATGAATTGGGCGGCCATGGCGGTGAAGGTTAATACTGATACCAATACCAGAGAAGAAGAGAGGAATAGCGTGGTCTCTGAGTTTTAATTTTTTTTTTTATTAAAAAAATTCATGTTTTGATTATTTTAAATCTGGACCATTGAATCCATTTTTACCACATGTCATTCATCCAATGCCCTAAATGGAGTAAATGGAGCATGTGGTAAATGGAGCCTACCTAGACTCACTAACTAGTGGCTCATGGACACTTGTTAGAATGACCCTTTAGAATTAATTTACTTTTTTATCCTTATAATATTACAATAAATCTCATGATGTCTATAATTCTTGTTTCAAACACAAAATTATTAATAAGATATAAGTCTTCAATCAGACAAATATTCAATATTATTAAAACTCTATATAATCAAACATGAGTTGGTTGAGTTGAGTAGCGTCAGCTTGTGGCCAAAGTTGGAGCATTAAGATGATAGAACATGGCTTTGGATTAACAGGTTGGGTTGCTGGTTGCACCATGTTGGCCTGCGTGCTTCAAGTTTAGAGTTGGGCCATGTGACTTTAGTGAAGGCATGAGTCTTATGGGTATCAGACACAAGGGTACAACGTAAGGTTAGTTTCATAGAGCAACAAACACATCCTACTCCTAATAGTGGAGGGATCACATGAAGGGTTAGGGCTTGTGTGTCCAACACGACCATGCCGCCACCAATATGTTCTTGGAAGTTTCTTTCTACCACGACAACTCTACTCACAAAACCATCAAAAGGGTCTGTCTCGTTCCTTCGCACAAGCTCTGATTAATTTTGATGATATCGCCTTTACTCAATTACTGAAACCCTTCATTATAGGGGATTCAGGGATTCAGTTTGCATTAAACTCACACAAGAAGTTTATGATAGCGGTGTGCAAGGTTGCAAGAACAAATTAGATGGTCGATATGTTAGGAGTTATGGAGACAAACCCTTAACCTCATGCTATCTCTCGTCAAAGCTGCATATGATTTGGAAGAATTTTGGCCAATGAAGGCTGATTTCTCTTGACCGTGGTTTCTTTGAATTTCAATTTACCATTCCTGAAGATAAGATGAAGGCATGGTCGATTGGTACCTATAACCTTTAATTAGGGTTTCTGTGCCTCTCAAAGTGGAAACTTAATTTCAATCCTTTCAAAATAATTGATACTGTACTCATTAGTGGTCTCATCACCATCACCTTTAAACTCAAGATAATCTCCATCACTGCTTAATCCAAACCCTCACAGTAGCTCATCTGCCATCATAGATGATAACATGGGATATGGTTTTCCAAATAAATGTTAGCAAATGTATATCCCTTGTGATCCTTTATAAAGTCAATGACATCTTTGTTATTGTACAATCATTTAAGATGTGTATAGCAAAGTCTATTGTTTTCATGATACATTACTAGCGTTACACATTTGACTGAATCTACTATATTAATTTCATCTACTTCCTCTAATTACTATTATAAGTAAAAATTTATTTTTTTAGATTAATTGAATAATAAACATATAGATACATCAATTATTTAATCAATTTAAAAAAAAAAGTAAATTTTTGTTTATAATAATAAAGGTGAGGATTGCAATTAAACCCACTTGAATCCCTCCCATTTATTCATGAATGCCACGCAAGCAGCAAACGTAGATAAGATAGAATAGATACAACCTCCCTTGTTTAGCGCACACATTACAAAAAAACAAACCAAAGCGTGAAGTGGTCGTTGCTTTTTTTTCAAACATGGAGAAGCATGGTTTCTGATTTCAAACCTACAAAGATGTCCATTGAAGAAGCAACGAGGAGGAGAGTTACCGTTTTGTCCTCCCATCTCAACCCGACCCGTTTCACTTCTTCGGATCCACTCTCCGCTTCGTTCTGTTCAGCTGCTTCTGATGATAATCACAATTGTGTCTTTTGCAACATTATTCGTGGTCAATCACCTGCTCTCAAGGTTTTTTTTTTCTTCCTTCTTCTCTTTCTGAATTAATACCAAGATTTTAACATTAATTTGACCCTTGAAACAAAGGATAATGTTTTTTACATTCTTGATTTTCATTTAATTTGAGGCTAATTCATTTTAGTCAATGATATAAAACTATCATCTATGTGGTTTTAGGGGTGTGTTTGATTTTGCAAAACAATAAGTAGTGGACAGAACCGGACAACACGACAATTTTTTATGGTATTGCATAATTTTTGGTCAAGAATGAGAGAGTCAAACGTTAATAACAAATTCGACTCCTTGTAAGTTGTAAGTAAAGTGTAAAGCGAGAAAATTGAGGATTGTTATTTTAACAAGCTCATAATTTGTTATGATATACCTGCAATATCCACATTAGATTTGTTAATCAGTTGTTGATACTGCTCACTTTATACTCTAAAGCGAGTTGCTTACTTTAGAGTAGCCGAATCATGTTGTAACATATTTCATATACTCTACTATTAGAATTTTTCATCACATGATTAAGGTCTCTTGTTTTACTTTCTAAAAGTGAATTGTTGGGTTGATAAGTTGATAGATAGGATAATAATGGTGTCATTGATGTATGCTTAAATACATTAATAGCAATAATAAGTGAGTATTTACACTCATTAGGTTGTCAACAACGCGAATTAATGGCATTGGTTAGTCACTTCATTGCTAGAATAAGAAAAGAGTAATAATGAAGCCTGATGTTTAACCCTTATAAATACTAAGCAATTGCAAAAACCTTCCTTGATGGAATTTGATGTCATGCTTCTAAACTAGAAAGTGTGGAATATTGTGTTTTTATCTATGACATTTTATCAGTAGTGTTTCAAATTTGGTTGATTGGAGTTTCGTCTTGAAGCTGCGTTTTTTTTGATAAATCAATTTGAGAGAGAGGGATAGGGAGGGCGACAGTTCTGTTCTTTTATTGTTAAGATGTCTATATAGTTAGTTTGGTAGAGAATTAGTTAATTGGTTGGTTAGTGGGTGAGTTAGAGAGGAGTAAGTAGAGAGTGGAATGTCCTGTACTTTAATATAAACTTGTGGCCTTTTAGGCATTGGGATTTAGGACATCTTCCCTTAATTCTTTTCCCATACTAGTTGGTTTCTATCTGAGAGGGAAACCGGGACTAATGTGACTTTGGTTTCAAAACTTCAATTTTTTGTAGCTATTGGTTTTGGGCTTATAGATTTTGTGCATATTAACAGGGTTTAGATACGGTATTTCTTTGTTTAAAAGTATAAAAGGGTAAAATACTGATTAAAGTGGGTGTTTTGTGATCTCTAAACAATCAACTACTTTTTTTTTTTCCATTTTTGGCTTTGATGAACTTTCTAGTTCAATGTAAGTGGTGGAACCAGCTGGCTACAATTGTTAGATAAGACTGCAGTAGCTTTATAACATTAGGCTGCCCTTTGCTTTAATACCTAGGCATAAGGAGCTTTTTGAAATCCTTCAAAACATGTTTGTATTTCCAACCACTGTGCTTAATATGAATTTTGTTGTTATTAACCATTAGTAGTTACACTTGGTTGCTGTTGTTGTCGTCCCCATTTATGAGCATTGATATGCAATCCAACCATGTTTTCTCTTTACCTTGACTCTTTTTAATATCTTGTCATTCTAACAGCTTTATGAAGATGACATGTGCCTGTGCATATTGGATACAAGTCCGTTGAGTCCTGGGTAAGGTATCATATGTCCTATGTGCAATTCCATTTGTTCAATGTTTTGTGTTAATTCACATGTTGGCCGCATGTACATTTGACCATACATGGAGTAAATAAGAAGTATGTATTTGTTGTTTATCTATTATGAGTTGTGGCATCGAATATAGTAAATACTTGAATCAGTTAGTGTTCTCAAACAGCGTTTATAGTGCTATAGCTAATAGCATACTGGAATTTTAACAAATTGTTTTAGTTCTGAAATATGCTATTCAGTACAAAGTGTTGTTGAATAGGTATATCAGCGCTGCAAAGTGTAATTTGAACAAACTGCTATTTTCTGCAATTTGTGATTGACAACACTGACATCAATTAATATTTTATACCTCTGATTTTTCTCCTCATGTCCTTGTCTGTGACAACTCTGTGTTGTGCTATGACCTTCGCAAAAGTCAAGTTACCATGTAAGATCCTTTATCCTGACAGGCTTATCACAATATTGAATTAAGAAAAACATGATTTATCCTATTCCTAGCCAAAGTTCCTTAAAGCCCATAAGATGACACCATACCACCTATACCATTACCTGCAAATCAACTTTCGGTGTCATGTAGCATTTGAAAACATCTATAAGAAATAGTTAGAAGTCATTATTTCTCTTAATTAAATTCATTGAACTTCTAGAGTTACTAACTAAAGCTGAGCAGCAAGAGTGAAACTTTTTAGAGAGAAACTTTCTTATGTATGGTTTCATGATTAAGTTTCTAATTAACAAAAATTTAAAATGAGAATAATGTTAGCCACAAAGAGAGTTAGAATGACTTCAAATTTGCACAATCCCTTTTGTTTGCCACCTCAATCCTATAAAACCCTAATGCTGTAGTGGTTAGATGTTCTAAGGGAAAGACAGACCCAGCCTTTTTTCCTTGCTGTGTTACACTTTGAAACATGATATTATTTATATATTAGTTAATTTAGAACATAAGAGAAAGGATAATGATTTAAATCTATGTTTGAATGAATTGGTTGAATGTTGGATAATTTCCTACTTTGTCAATGGCATATTGTCTGGTTCGGTAATCATGCCTACACGTTGTCAATTCAATTTCAACTATTCTGCATGGAATTGTTTATATTATCTATTTCTCACATCTATGTTTTATTTGCCAGGCACTCTCTTATTATCCCGAAATCTCATTACCCTTCATTAGATGCTACTCCTCCATCAGTAAGTAATTTTCAATAGGTCTAAGAAGATTGAGGGCTTCTTTGATTGGGTTTTGGTTTTCAAAATATGTTTTGTAAAAAGTTCTTAAAAACTATTTTTTAAAACAAGTACTATCTGTTGGTTTTAAGAAAAAGAAACAATTTTACGAAACAGCCTAATAAAAAAATTTTTTTAAATAAATAAAAAAAAAAAAAAAAAAAAAAAAAAAAAGTTACTACCAGAGGTTGGGTCTAGCGGAAGGGCTAGACTCTCACAACATGGTGAGATTAAGGATACGAAATACCTTGCATGTATGCTGGTGTCCGTGCTTAATCATTTAAGGGTAATAAAAATAGTTGGGAAATTTCTGGTACTGTATAGCCAGCCTCAATTTAAGCTTTTTTCATTTTTCTTTTACTTTCAAGATTAAGATCCTCGTTTCACTATATTTACGATAAATTACAAGACATTGAAAATGTGTGAATAAGGCATTGTGACCAGATAACATATAAAACACATATTGGAGGCTCATAAATCATACTCATACCCTCGTTTCTTTCATTCTTTCAATGTCTTCAAGCTGTTGCGCAATGAAATGTAAAACAGAAAGATATGCAAAATGGTTTGTTTGTGTTTTTAAGCAGTTTAAATTTTAAATGCGAGACAATGGTCTTGTTTATTTTCCTAAGTTGATTCACTTATGGTACAGGTGGTAGCTGCAATGAGTTCCAAAGTGCCCTTCATTAGCAATGCAATCATGAAGGCTACAGGATGCAGTATGTAGTTCCTTACTCATACATTATCCGAGTCTTGCTTTGTTTGGTTCTTATATATTTGAATAGGAATCGCTCATTTTTGCGGGTAGATATCCTACGGATACCTTGCAATGCCTTTTTTGGCAACAATGAGAAAACAATAGCAACTTCTATACAAAATATAACTATGTTACATGATGTGGTTTCTATGTATCATTTGTAGCAGTTAAACGGTTTCTATGTTACATAATTTAACTTAAACCATTTTCATGCAGTGTATCAAACTTGTTATTGATACTTGTTTGTAGAAAATTACAATAACCTGCGCATTGTCATTTTTGTACCAACTTCTTCAAATACTTTTGTACGACATTATATCTTCATAGTAATTCATAGGATGTTTGCAATTCTGCAGATTCATTCAACGTGTTAATTAATAATGGAGCAGCTGCTGGCCAAGTAATATTTCATGTAAGATTCTGTATTTTCTCTACTGTTATTATTAATTTTGCGGAATCATACATTTACTTCACAAATTGTGAAATTTGATTTATTTTCCTATAAATCATGTTCATTTCAGACTCATATGCACATAATTCCTCGTAAAGCGTATGATTGCTTGTGGGCTTCTGAGGTAATGTTTCATTTCCATCTCATGTTTGATTTGATATGCATATGATGCAATGTAAGTACTAATTGATGATCAAATCCCTTGTTTATATAGAGTTTGCTAAGGCGTCCACTTAATTTAGACGATGAGAAAGTTTCTCAACTTGCAGCTTGTATTCAAGAACAGTTGTTGGTATCAGACATTTGCCAAGAAAGTAAGAATGAAGATTTTTGTCCAAGTAAAAGTTAATAGCGTTATTGATTTGTTGTAACATAATATTTTCATTTAGAGGAATGTTACATGCTCATTATAATTTAAACATTACCCTTAAACTCAATAAATGAATTGTTGGGATTTTCTTAACCATTGCTTTTAACTTGGTTCAGAAATACCTCAACTACTCATTTGTTGAATGTATGTTATTGCTGCCAATATTTTGTGCATACATCATATCTCTTGTATGTGTTTTGAACAAGCATTTCTCTTGTATGTTAACGTGTACAGTCATTTTTGTGTGTGAGGTATTACTAGAGGTAAGATTTCTATAATTATTATGATGTCCAATTTTGTTTGGAATTCTGCAGATTCATTCAAACCTGTGGATATTTCTACTGTCAAAATTTTGATATTAGAATGTCCAAATCTGTTCATTCTTCTGTGCACTTTATTGGTTAATTTTTTTGGTTTTATTCTTCTAGATTAAATTGACACAATTATTATTTGGCTACTTGTTGAGCTAATCAGATCTGTGCCCATATGACACTATTATTATTTGGTTTTATTCTTCTAGATTAATTTTTTTTGGTTTTTTTGGTATCAAACATGTGCCAAGGGCTTATATTAAGGAACTTTGTAAATTAAAAGTATTAAGTTTCTCAATGTAAAGTTTTAAACATGTGTCCATATGACACAAGTTAGCAAGACCTTAAGGGTGTGTTTGGATTGAGGGTTTAGGAGGGGAAGGGAGGGGAGGGTTCAATTTTAATTTTTAAATTACGGACAATGTAAATTGTTTTTTTAAAAGAAATTAAGTGTTTTTGAAGTATTATATAATCATTTATCATGTTGTTAATTCAATTTTCTAAAAATTATTTTATAAAGTCCGTAATTTAAAAAAGAAAAGCAAGCCCTCCCCTCCCTTCCCCTCTTAAACCCTCCATCCAAACACACCCTAAATGTGTTCCCAATGACTACATCACACATAGCCATCAATGAAATTGTTTAAAACTAATTTTGTGAATCTATGATATAAATCATTTGCTACAAAACACTGTTTTTATTAATGCATGGAATCCGGCATCTACCACACTAAGTAGATGAATCGGAGTTCAACTCCATTCATAGCGTTCGACCTAACAATTTCAGTGTTTTTACCGGTTGAACTAAGACTTGTGAACAAATTTAAAGCAAGATATACTAGTATCACTACTGTCTTCACTAACTCTTTAACTATTGTATCTACTACATATGACATTTTTTCTTCCATTTTTTGTCATTAGCCCATAATAAAACTCAATGTCCGACAATAGCCATTCATAATTTCAAACACGAAAATTGCTCTTCTTCCAACAAAAAACGCTCACTCTCATACAAACTGACTAAAATATCCTCCGCGTGAGTTAACTCACGCTCGGTAAGCTGACTTAAGTCACGTTGGGTTTAACACATGCGTGAGTTAACTCATGCGGGGGGTATTTTGGTTAGTTTGTATGAGACAGAGCGTTTTTTGTTAGGAGAAGAGCAATTTTCTTAAGACACCTCATCTTCACAATCTCAAGATTGTTCAATAGAATGTAGACTGATCTTCTAGACATGTCCCAACAGCAACACTTTTTCTACAGCAAAGAATTGCAAGATTAAAAGGGAACAATCTTCTTTGAAAGGCAACATACAAAAAGTCTACCTTTAGTTTCAAAATATTTTACATAAAATTTTCATATGCTTGAAAGATTAGGGGGAAGATGCCCTATTCTCAAATTGAAATGAACAACACCTTTGCTCTCATGGATTTTGGCAGAGATAATTTCTCTGCATAGTTGAAGGTTTTGCTTCAGTTCCTTCTCTAAGACATTAAATCCTAAATTACCAACAAATATTTGTCATGGAAAAGTATGTAAATTACTACTCCCTCCTTCCCTTATTATAAGACTCCCTTTTGAGATTTTATTGTCCCTAATGTAAACCTATTTTAAAAATTTCACATGCATCAATATTTTTTTTTTACAAAAATGCCCCTAATTATTTTACAATCCGTAAACGTAAATTCACTTTTTTGTCTCTTATGATATCAATAATTGTCAAGGGTAACCGTAAAATTTGGAAAAGTAACACATTTTTGATAAAGTTATTGCTACAAATACCTTTCTTAATACACATGAATTTTGTAAGTGTGACTTATAACAAGTGACAAAAATGTGTAATATATATCTGCCATGCAAAAGTATGCAAGGGTACACCATAGAAGTGGAAATCATAAAAAGGTTAGGTCTATGCGACTTACAGTATTATTATGATTTGTAACATAATCTGGTGGATCTGTATTCATGGGGATTGTACATATTGCTTCCAAGGAGATCCATAGATAAATATCTCTTCTAACATAGCAGAATACTAAAACAAATCAAAGTTTCAACTTCCAAACGATGACTTTGATTGTGGAAGGTTTTTGATGTATCATCGTGAATTGCATATTTATATCATTAAGAGAATTATGTTAAGGATCCACTTAACATATGAATGGCAGTGAGAAGGAATAAGTAAAATTATCATACATTGTTTGGATATTACATGATAGACTATAGAAAAGTTCTATTTCCAATGTTTTGGAAGTAAATGGAACGGTAAGGAGATTAATACACAGTAAGTTAGTTCCAATCTATACTCCCAAAATAGGGAGGAGAAAAATTATATAATCAACAGTTAGATGGAACGGAATTGAGTAGATTCTATATGTTCCATTTTATTCCGTCCCTTTCCAATCCATCAACCCAAGGGCAACCTGATGCGAGGCGATGATGTCCTTGTCACGACGCGATCCAGGGAACGGTAAGACAAACTGCGCTTTGTTACTGAAAGCGGCTTACCTTGAATTTTGATATAGCACTACGGCTATCAGTGTATCTTGACATTTCTTAAGATGTCAACTCACTATTATGTTTTCATATCCTTGTGTAAGGAAATCCAAGAGATCCAAGTTAGCAGGCACTAAGAGTTGCCAATCATGACATCGTTGCTTTTCACACAACGCTCCAAGCAGGTTCTTTCTTCATCCCACTTTTGTTCAATGAACTTCTGATCTTTGTAACTTCTTCCCACTGCTCTCCATCAGCACAAATGTTTGATAAGGACACATAAGCACCAACATCACTTGGTTCCAGTTCCATTACTTTTTCGGCTGCTAACTTCCCGAGCTCAAAATCACCATGAACCTTACAAGCAGCAAGCAGTGTTCCCCATATCAATGCATTAGGCTCAACAGGCATGTTGTTTATGAAACTTTCAGCTTCTCTTAGTCTACCAGATCGACTAAGAGTATCAACAATACAAGCATAATGGCGATGACTCGGTGTAATCTTGTAGTCTTCAATCATTGAGTTTAGATAGAAGAAGGCTTCTTCAACCAGTCCACTATGGCTACAAGCCGATAAAATCCCAACAAAAGTTACTGCATCAGGTTCAACTCCTTCACTTTTCATAAGTTCATAAGCAGCTAAGGCATCTGCACCTTTACCGTGTTGAGCATAGCTCACTATGAGGGATGTCCAACCTATAAGGTCGGGCTTCTCGACATCATCAAATGCTTTGCGACAATCTTCAATACTTCCGCATTTTGAGTACATTGTCAATAGTGAACTTCCAACCGATACATCGGCTTGTAACCCCAACTTTTCAATGTAGGCATGCAATTGTGTTCCAATGTCTGATTGACACAAAAGTGAAGCAGCCCCAAGAATGGATGTAATTGTGAAGGCATCAACTGTTTCGTCATTTCGAAGCATATCATGGAATAACAAAAACGACTCTTCGATTAAACCATTTTGGGCATAACCCGAGACCAAGGAAGAGCAAGCAAAAGCATCCTTATGGGGAAGGATATCAAACACCTTTCTTGCCAAACTCAAGCTTCCACACTTAGAATACATGTTTACAAGTGCACCACCAACAACTGTGTTTGTTCCTAGTCCTAAACGAAAAGTGGAACCATGAATTTCTCTACCTGTCCGCAATAAACGAAGATCAGCACAAGCAGTTAGAATCGAGATTAATGTAATATGATCAGGTACAACTTTTTGATATAGCATTTCTTTAAATAGTCGCAGAGCTCGATCTGGATATCCATGCTCTACAAAACCAGAAATCATAGAGGCCCACGAGACATTATCTTTGACAATAGCTTGTTGAAAAACTTCATAAGATTCCTCTAAACAACCGCATTTCGAGTACATTGTAAAAAGAGAACAACCAACAGTAGCATTGGTGACTAATCCAGCTTTCAAAATATAACTATGCACCTGTGACCCTAGACTTAAGCTGCTCATAATACTAAGCAAACTCCCAATACAATACTCATCAGGTTTCACTCCTTCTCTTAACATTACAGTGAATAATTCAAGTGCCCTTCCAGAATTTCGGTTTTGAGCAAAAGAAGACAACATGGACGCCCATATGCCCGGATCCTTCATATTTTTCATCTCGCTGAAGGCTAACTCAGACAATCCAACTTCTCCTATTTTTGCATACATGTTGACTAAACCAGCTCCAACCTTAACATTCAAAATCAACCCTAATTTTAATACCAAGGAATGAATTTGTTTTGCTTCCTCGATCAGCTCAGGTTTAGCACATGCAGAAAGTACACTAGTAACGGTATAGGCATTTATCTCATGCCCTACTTGTCGCATATCTTTGAATAGCTTTAGTGCAAAAGTAGTATCATCCTGTTGCACAAACCCAGAAATAATAGCAGTCCAAGAAACCACGTTCTGTACTTGCATTTGGGAGAATTGTCTATAAGCTTCGCTCATACATCCAAATTTTGCGTACAAGTCAACGATAGCTGTCTCCACAAAGACATCCATTGCACCACATTTGATCGCCAATCCATGAACTCCTTTCCCAATCTGCATCTCTTTAAGCGCACAACAAGCCGTTAAGATGCTTGGAAATGTGTAACTATTTGGCATTAAAGACACACGACACATTTCACTAAACAGAGTCAAAGCAACCTGGTTTTCTCCATTTTTCACTGCCAAAGAAATAATAGCATTCCAACTTGCCACATTATCACACGAAACATCATTAAAAAATCTCAAAGCTTCCCTAAAGTTACAATTTTTGCAAAACATATCCACCATTTGAGTCTGAACATAACCACTCGACAAAAAACCATTTTTCACAACAAGTGAAAAAACCTGCAAACCGAACATCGAAGCCTGCAAAGCAAGACAAGCAGAAAGAACACTCCCATAACTAAACTCATCAGGCTCAAAACCAAACAAATGCATCCTACAAAACATCTCCAACGACTTCAAAAACATCGAATTACGAACGTAACCAGATATCATAACATTCCAAGAAACAATACTCGGTTGAGTAATTGTATCAAACAGCTTATGAGCAAGAACCATATCAGAAGATTTACAATACAAACCAATCAATGAGTCCATGAAAAAGATACCAGATTGTAAATAATGAGTTTTAAGCAAATGGGCATGCAAGATTTTTGTGTTTCTAGCATTGTGTTGAGGTGAAAACTTGTAATCACGCAATATGGCAAATGGGTTTGGAAGGGAAGAGGTGAATCTGCATGAAAGTTGTGAACTTTTTGTGTTGATTAGTGAATTTTGAAGGAAAATGCGAAGGGGAAACAATGTGATAGCCATATTGAGTAATATTATGGTGAAGTATCATTTAATTTTAAAAAAAATGAAGAATCAATGGTATAAGGAAAATCAACAACACAAGCCAAAACTATGGGATAAATAGTTCATGTTTTCCAAATCACTTGTTGCAAGGAAAATGTTCAATGGATAATGCTGAACGGTTCAAGCATTTTGAAATCCTCTTCGTTATATAGGAAACCAAATTATATTTTTTGGTAAATTTTTTTTAAAGAGTTTTTCTTTTTTTGGTAAATTTTGAAAGGGTGAAATATGTTTGTGGTTTTATAAATATATCAATTTTTCATTCTAGTCCTTATAAATTTTCCAATCATCATTTTAAGTCCTTATATTTTAGTCCACTCATGTGTAGTCTTTGGATCTTTTAATGAAATTGTGCAAAAATGTGTAAAATATTATAAAAATCTCTATAAAAAAATTAGAATTTTTTAACAAAAAGAATTAAATATGAATTTTTAACCATAAAAAAATATAAAAATTCATTTTTTTTTTTTGAGAAAATAAAAATTCATATTTAATTAATGTCTTGTTAGAAAATTCAAATTTTTTTTTTGGGAGATAATATTATAAACTTTTTTGAAAATTTACATTCAAAAATATGAATTCTACGTATGAGTTTACTTAAAAGGAAGAATCAAAAGTGAAGATAGAAAGCTTTTGAAGGACTAAAAGTCAATTTTTTTTTAAAGGAACCAAGATTAAAAGTTGGTATATTTATAGTGATCAAAAACATATTTAACCCATTTTAAAATCCACTTTGTTATATGAACTAAAAATAATCACCAATATTAAAAAGTAATTGAAATAATAAATTTGTTTGAAATATATTTAATACGGTATTTCTCTTTGTTATTTTTTTTTGTCAAGTAGCCGGTTAGAATATAAATATGTCGAATGTGAGCGATTCGAACTCTGGCCCTTAAAAATGGCACAAACCTTAAAGATTCTTTAGTCAAAAGCTTTCAAAACTCCGCAAAATTAATCTCTCTGGAAATATCTACATTAATGATTCACTGTTTTTTCAACTGTGTATGAATTACGAGCTTCTATAAGACGCGGTTATGTTTGAATGCCCTTTCATAACATGTGTTGGTATTTGCTTCTGCAGTCTTCCAGAGACCGAGTTTGAGTTTTGTCTATTAGGAACTTTATCAACAAATGACTAAGGCTACTTCATACTTCATTGATTCAGTGGCGAGTTTGAAGTACTTAACTTGTCTTGACTTGTCCTTAAATTTCATGCATTACTGATTTCTTGCTTTGCTCTTTAGTACTGTCAGCTCTTCCTTTGTGGAAACTTGTCCTCCAAGATTGCTGCACATATACACATATACCAGGATCTCTTTTCTCTTGTCAAAGTGTCGATTTCTGCAACATCTAGATCTTTAAAATGCAAAGTTTTTGAATAATCGTCGTTTCTACGAGTTGTGTATTTCTTGGTGATTTGGTGTCTATAAACGTGAGTGGTTGTGACAAGCTCACCAATTCAGCCTTGTTTGCACTCCTTAAGAATTGTCCTTTGCTAAGTGAGATCAGAATGGAGTCAACACAAATTGGAATTGGTTCGATACCATCAAAGGATTTGGCTGTATACCATCAAGTGAAGTCTCTTCATTTGGCTTACAATTCATGTTTGCAAGGTGAAGGCATCAATATGTATGCTTACATGTTTCCTAATATGCAGCTTCTTGATATGAAATCTTGCAATGGCATATATGAAGGTGTTGGTAAAGTGTTAAAGAAATGTTGTAATATTAGGCATTTGAACTTTGCCTTCTCCCCACAAGCTAAGCTTTTTTGGCTCAACTTTGAAGCTTCCAAAAACTAGAGGTTTGAACTTGTCACACTCAAGAATTGATGATAAAGTACTGTATGTGATCTCAAAGACTTGCCCTTGGCCTTTGCAACTGGACCTGGAACGTTGTTATGATGTCACCGATAAGGGGGCGAGGCTAGTGGTAGAAAACTGCACACACCTGAGAGATTAATTTGGGATATTGTCGTAAAGTGTCTATTAGTATTGTTGCCTGGATGATATTTTCGAAACCATCATTGAGAAAAATAACCGATCCGGGTCATTTTTGTCCAGATGACGATTATAGGAAACTCTGCTTGCATCAATGTGTTGTTGAGTAATGCTAACAACACTTTCTTTTGAACACCCTCTCCAATACTCACTCTCTTATTGGTTTAAATCATTGTGGGTGTACACTTTGAAAATGGAACCCACACAAAGTGGTGGGACATACATTGATTTCATCCAATAAAAAAGTGAATGCTAGAGAGAGTGTTAAAAAGTGAGTGTTGCTAGCATTCCTCATGTCTTGTTTGCTAGTATTCTGGAAATGCTCGGTTTGAGTGTAAGATTTCTATGATTCATAGTTACTCCTATGAGATTTTTTAAATAATGTGAACTTCCATTTGTTTTATTTTGTTACTGGTTTGTGCATGATAAGTCCATGAGTAATAGCATTTTGTTGACCAATAGAATAAATATGGATTGGTTTATATTCAGTTTTGATGACTCTGCTACCAGTCATGTCCCCAGTTTTCATAATTACACATATTATTTCTTTATTGATTAAAGTTCAACTTTTTTTCTTCTGTTTCCAATCGTTGTATCAAAAGCACATGGAAACAATGAAGTATGCAGTCCATTTAAGCAATGTTTCAACTGTGAATTAATGGATCTAAAGACCTGACATTTTGTCCTCTGCAGTCATTAATGAAGCTGGAACATTGTTGAGAAGATTTAAGAAATTGACCATACAAATCTATCAAAGTATGTCATCGGGAACTTCTATCCTCAATTCTCGCCATCGCAGAACTAAACACACGCTATATCTTTTATGAAATAAGCGTGAGTTAACCATCGATGAGTCATCCCCCCAACATTAGCAAGTTGGTTTAGTTAGAGAGGTGCATAGATACCATCAAAGAGAAAGAAGAAAGGTCTCGTGACAACATGGGAGATGTTGAGTATGGTTCATATATAAACACACAAGAGGAGCGGGCGAGCTGAGCTAGTGAATTGTTTGCGATTTGCGTTTTCTTTAATCTTCTGTTACTAGTTGCTGCTCCGACGGGAGGACCTTGATCATTCATCTTCTGAAAAAGAAGATGAAGAGGAAGCTAACCTCTACTTGGTGGCAGATGTAGAACCAGATGATGAACCATGTTTAGAAGATGACAATGTATTTTCTTACTATCCCTTTGATTTAGAACCAGCTTATGACAAACTACTTACAGACACCTCTACTCTATTCAAAAAGTATGAAGTTTTAAGAAACAAAAGTCACAAATTGCAAAACAGATGCAACGTGCTCAAAGAAGATAAGTTGAAATTAATTTAAGTGTATGAAGAGCTTCAAGTTGAAATTCAAAATTTGATTAATCAACAGGCTGGAACTACAAATTTTTCACTAAACTTGTTTATTTTCTATCTTAATATTTCTGTCCATTACATAAAGAAAGTAAAAGTGGGGATGGCATAAATAAAAATGAAATATTTAATATATATACAAGAACTTTGTAGAATTTTTTGAACAAAGAGCACATAGCTTCACTTTATTCAGGAACTTGACTAATTAACATGAAAATAACTTCATTGAGAGAAAAGAATGTACACAATTGGTTTTATGAAGCTTAAGTTTCTTATAGTTTTTTACCTTCAATAACTTGAAGGTACACAACTGAATAATATACCTTGAAAGAGAGTCTGGGATTCAAGGACATTATTATGCAGTGTGTGTGATATTAACAACCCTATGCAATCTCTCAAGAATTCCACTAGCTTTTCTCTTAGCCCTTGAAGTTCCATTTTTTGCAAGTTCAGAAATTGTTCTGTGACTGTTCTCCTCTTCCTTTATTTCCCTCAACTTGGATCTGTCATAAAGACATATAGTTTGAAGGATTGCGACACAGTTCTCCTTATTGCGTTCGCACGAGCTCTCTCGCATAATGCTTAGCAAACAAGGAACAGCTCCAAGCTCTGCCATTTCGAGGACAGCCTTCTGATGAGTCGAAAGTAGGGCAAGGATAGCTAGTGATTCGTCGACGTGAACTCGGTTTTTCATCTTTGCCATAATCACTCTAACCGCACCGTCTTTCACTGCTATTGCTTTGTTGTCATGCATCATACATAAAGTGAATATTGCTGAAGCAACATCCTTCATAGCTAAGGGATTCCCTTCTTCCAATAGGTCGATAAGTGGTTTTAAGGCATTGGATTTTCCTATAAGCTCTTTGTTTGAGTCTAGTGCTGATAACGTGAAAAGGGTTGCTGCAGCGTTGGCTCGTGTTTCAATTGTTCCACATCTCAATGCCTTCATGAGGATTGGAATTACCATTGGAATTTCAGCCACTTGTTTCTTGTTGTTGTCATGAATCGAGATATTTAGGAGTGTTGTGATCACATCTTCTTGAAGTTCATGGTTAATACTATCTCCTTCACAAATTGGCTTAAGCAATTGAGGAATTGCATGTTCGAAATCGCAAAAAAGTACTCGAAAACAAGGATGCTTCTTTGTCAACAACCTAAGTTGTTTTGCAGCTTCTTTCTGATCACAAAGTGTTGAAGACATTTTCTCAAGCAAACATAAAAAATGATTCTGATCAGCTTCTTTAGCACCTTCATCACTAATGTAACTAATAGCATTGCACAATTCAAGTCCTTGATTTTTAGACCATTTTTCTATCATTTCTCTTATAAGTTGATTTGGAGTAAGGAGAGTGTGTGAGAGAACTTGATGAGTTTGAGGACATGTCCTATTTCCAGCATTAAACCATCTTTGAATGAAAGGTCTATCATATGTCTGCAAAATTTAAACCAACAAAAATGTCATGTATTATTTTTTTACTTAACCATCGAGTTTCCAGGGAAATGGGCCCCTCGTAATCCAAAGTTTGATTGGTAAGTAACTATAGTCTGACAAAGAATTATTCGGATCAAGATTCAAACTCGAGTTATCCCAAACAATTTGTTATAGTAACCATTTAAACTCAACCATTCGTTAAAATATCATGTATTAACCATAAAAGGTAAACAAAATAAATTTCATTATTAGACCAGAAAAATCTCCAATTTGTTTTAAGTCATTATTGATTGAATAAACACAAATCTTGAAGCATCAATGCTGAGAAAAAAGAGTGAGACAGAGAAAAGAAAAAGTAGTTTTGGTGGGGAAGGCATCAGTGTTAAAATTGGGAGAAAGGAAAAAAGTTAAGAACAATAAAATTTAAATATTCCCTTTTGAGAAAATCAGTCAAAAGTTTTACACAAAGAAACAATCACACCACTACTCACTCAAGAGTGTCTCAAGAACAAAGAATATTATGTACATTTTTTATTTCCCACTCTTTCTCTTTCCATCTACACACAAATTATATATAAATTCAGAAAAGCTAACATAGTAGATAAAGTGAACACAAAACAAAAATAACTTGAGATTGAAAGAGCATTAAACAACAAAAACAGAAAGGAAAAAAAAATCTATTTTGGATTGAAAGAAAACAACAAAGTAAAGAGAAAACTACAATTCCAAATAATGAAATGACTTATCAACATATACACATTTTTAAAAAAAAATTAATAACTATATAATTATCATATTTCTAAGGTTCTGAATGAAGAAAGAACTGAATATATTCCTTTCCTATCTTTACCATACCTTTATGGTCACCAAACATAGAATAACTCAATAAAGTACCAAAATTCCAGCAAAAGAGATAGACAAAAAGCCAAAGCCAAAACCAGAATCAATATCTTATATATCTTCTTCCCTTTAGTTAATTTTAATTCAATCAAAATGAATAAAAAAAATTCATTTCTGTTAGGAACATTTTATCCCATTTTTCCTAATGTATGATAATGATAATTCATTAACTTTTCCATAACAGTTTCTAGATATTTACATAAAAGAATAAAAAGTCAAACAAGGAACATGGTAATTTTAATGAAATTTAATTTTTTTTCCTTATGTTTCCAACATTTTCTCAGTAATAATAACTAAGGAAACAGAAAAATTAAATTAAATTAAAATTAAAACTAACAAACCAAATTTCTGACACTAACCTGACCAGAAGCAACAATGACAGGATCTCTCATAAATTCCTTGGAAAGTGGACATTTGAATTCATCTGGGAAAGTAACATTCTTGTTTATCTTAAAAGACATTGAATTTGAAGATTGAGATTTCTTTCTTAGCTTCAAATCTTTAAGAACACAAAGAGTTTCTTTAGCTTTATCAATTGCTTCAATGCTTATATCTTCATCATCAACAATGGACTTAACAAGCTTTTTCAGCTCCTTCTTCAACTCTAAAGCTTTCTTCAACATAACCTCTGGATCAGAATCTAACACCCCTGGTTTTGCCATGTTTATGATGATTCAATGAATCAGAGACAAAAAGATTCAATTTTGAAGATAGCCCAGAAAATTAAAATATTGAATATTGTTCATAGAATGAAGATGCAGAGAATATCAGTGAAAACACTCTGTTTTCAGATTCTCTCTCTCTCTCTCTCTCTCTCTCTCTCTCTCTCTCTCTACTTAGGTAGCTTCTGAACTGAGTAACAATGAATTGTGTTAAGAGAAAAAGAAAGACACAAAACTCATTTGTTAGTGTTTCTCTCACTAGACTTTGTTTTTTTGTTTCTTATATATAAAAAGATCTCATTTCATTGATTTGAGTATAATTGATGCCCAAGTTACTCACACCAAAATAAGTGAGAGAAAAGGAAAAAAAAAGTTATATTCTTCTTTGATCTTATCCTACAAGTTTCACATGAGCCATTGGTTAATTTTAGTTGTATTCTTTTTTTTCTTATTTAAAATGATAATAATGCACATCAAGATATTTTAATAGAAAAAAGATTAAATTTGTAACTTGGTTTCTACTTCTAGAATGAGATTATTTTATAGTTAACAAATTCACCCTTTCATGACTACTTTTTTTTACAATGGGAAATAGATAAGAAAGCAAAAATAGTTAATATATATTTTGGGCATCAAATGCAAAATAGTTAATGAATAGAATTAGTTAATGTCAGATCTATCAAAGTACTTTAATTTGAACTCTAACGAAAATAATTTTTTGTCAAAACTTATTTACCTTTTACTATAATTATGAATGATAATCCCCTTTACCCTAGAGCTTGACCAAAAAATAGGATTGATTACAAAGTATTTAAAGTTTTACATCACAAGAAAGGGTTAAATTTCGGTTTGTTATATAACTATTTTTAGATTAAAGATGTGGTGGAGAAGAGTCAAGATCCTCTCTATTTTGCATCTCTTCTAGTTGTTTCATTTAAAGAGATAAAAACACAATAAAATTTAAAAATAATTAATAAAAATTAGGACCCATTTGTTGGTAGGACTCACAATCTATATTTTGTGTGTATCTTTTTCTAAAAGACAATATCTAGATCCTACTTTGTGAATTGTCACCTCACAAACAAATGAAAATATATGATAATATAAGTATACATTAACACATTTGAGTTGGTTTGGTGGTATTGACTTGAGATATGGTAGTGTACTCTTTTTCAAAGTTTTAGGTTCGATTCTTCCTGATGCCAATTTGAGTGGACTAATTTAGCTTTTCAAAATCAGTGTACTCTTTTTTTGTACACCTTGTGCTAGAGAGGCGTCACTACCTAAACAAAGCAAGGGATCCGACCACCATCTTTAGGAACCGTACACAAACATGACATTATTAGTGTTCAGCCACCAAAAAGAATGAAATTTAACTTTATCCAAGATCTGCGTAATTGGGATTTGAACGTTATTAAAAAGCTTGTTGTTACGTTCATTCCAAACTAGCCAAACACATAGAAGCCATATAAGTTGAAGAAAAGTTTGGCGAATCCTCGAATGCCCTATATAATGAGTAAACTGAATGAAATGCTCATAAATAATATGAGGATCCACTCCTGACACACCAATCCAAGACCGGATGAGCTGCCACAATGATTCAAAAACATCACAGTGAAGGAACGAATGAGACACTGATTCGTCATTGTCGCAACCTACCACACATCTCACGGCCTCATGATGAAGAATGTCGCGCCACATGAGGTTGATTTCGGTTGGCAACCTATCCCGCAACATTCTCCACACAAAGATCGAGACCTTGAGAGGAACCTGTTTATGTCATACCATTTCTCCCACTACATCTACTGGGGCGGGACTCTGTATAGTCAGAATCTGATAAACACCACGCACAGTGTACCCACGAACAATGTCAAGATCCCGTTGCCACATGTCAGGAACATCAGACTGCAAAATAATATTGTTAAGTATATTCAGTATTATAATTAGCTTCCTCTTTGATAAAAAAGAAATGTGGTGTTGCGAATATAAATTATTCAACTTTTTTTAACACGTATTTTCAATTTCAGAATTACGTGTTGTGAAATATATTAGCAAGACACTTCCTAGTTTTTTTTTCTTTTTACAAGAGACATTTTCTAGCTCTACAGGCTAACTTTTGAAATTAACACATTTTCAAATGTGAAAAAGTTTTGCTTTGAGGATGGAACGCGTATAGCTCAATAAATGTAGCACTAAAATTGTCAAATTAAATTGAACTACATTAAAGGATCTGTTAATAGAAATGCAGAATATTTTTGTCAAAAAAAGAAAAGAAGTGCAAAGTACTAAGGAGTAAGGAGCATTAAATATTTTTAAGAAGTTAAAATAAAATTTATTTAAAACACAAAGAATCCTAGCAAGCACAAGAAATGTTAGGTTAAGAGACTTAAGGAAAAGTGTATCGTATATACGTGGAACACCCAAACAAACACTCATGTAACAAATACAAACTTCTACAAACAAACCAAAAACACTTTCAGAGGGTCCTCGAACAATAAAAACTAAACACCAAACCAAGAAGTCATCTCCAAAAACCAAAGTCTAAACGCCTGCGCAGTAGCATAAACAAATCTTGTGTCAAACCGTTGAAAAACCTCTCCAAAATAACCATCAAACCTACCAAAAAGTCATGTAACCGCACCTTAAACAAGCCACACAGTCTAACAACCATGTATTTGAAAACCCCATCAACAACAAATTCATAGAAGAAAACCCACAACAAACATGACCACCACTAGCCACCACAAGCACCACCACCACCAACAAAACTATCATTAACCACCATAAAAACCACCATTAATCCTCACCAAAAACCAGCACCAACCACCATGAGCATCACCACCAAAAACAACACTAGCCATCATGAGCATCACCACCAAAAACCATCACGAGCACCACCACAAAAGACCTAGTATCAGCACAACCATGGAAACCACCACGAAGCACCACAAACGGACACAACCAAAAAACAACCTACAAGCTCCTCAACATCAACACCACAAACAAAAAAACAAGCATGACACACGCAAAAGCACCACTTGTCCCTAATGCTTCAACCAACTATGCACAAAACCCCCACAACTAGGAACCTCTGCACAAGTAAATTACCACTGTGAGATCCGAATCCAGATCTAGATCTACTACCACAAACCGTCCTGCTAGATAAAAGCCCACCATGAATTACGCCGAGAACCACCACAAAAAACTAGCAGCACCACCATCACGAAACCCCTCCGAAAACCATCACAAACCACCACAAAACGCAACAAACTAACACTACCATGAACGCCAACGATGTAGAAAACAACCGCTGAGAGAAACCGGTGGCCGAGTGATGCGGACGGTCAAAGCCAATCATCGCACCACCAACGATTGAATCTACTTGCGGCGGATATAGGTTGGATTGGAAGGGAGGAAGGTGGCGGTGGAGATCTGTAGTGTGAACTGTGAATGGAAGAAGAGATGATGATTTCAATTGCAGCGACGGCGGCTTGGAGCATTAAATACTTCTCCCTCCCTATGTCCCAAATTATACTCCCTCCCGCCCTTAATATAAGAAAATTTTCAAAAAAAGTTTTGGTCCTATTTATAAGAAAAGGTCACAATTTTTAAGGATAGTTATTGCTTAAAAGACTTTTTTATCCCTTATTTAATGTTTGTCTTTTTAATATTAGTGGATGTATTTAATGTTTCACAACATTCTATAAGGGTATATTTGTAAAAATGTTTAAAAAGTTACAACAATTAATGATGACATTGGTTTTGATGTTTTTTTGATTTTTCTTCTTATATTAAGGACCAGAGGGAGTAAGTTAGAGGGAAATGTTAATCTGTATTCTTATGACACATGTTAAAGAGTCTAAACTGAAAATTTTGTTTAAAAAATTGTGTCAATTTATTCTTTTAGAGATTGAAAATTACTTCGTTTTGTAATAAATATTTGTCATTTATAGAATGTTTAACATGTGCCATAAGAGCACAAGTTAGCATGACCCTAAGTCGAAAAAAATTTGTTCTAAATTATAAGTCATTATAATATCAACGAATCATTAATGTTATTTTCTTTATCATACCCTTAACTATTTATTACTCTTTCTTTTTTCAATTCTAATTTATCTTTCCAAAATCATTAATGAAGGATAATTTTGTAAAATTACTTATAATTTCTTTTTCTCATGCACAATCAATTACATTTTTTAATCTATATAGAATAGTCAAAACAACTTATAATTTGAGAGGGAGAGAGTACTAGTTTCTGATTCTCACATTTTTGTCCAAATATCAATCAAATACATTTTACTTTTTTGCTTATTTTTATGACCGAGAATTTATATGTTTTACTTCAAATATCTATTTATCTTATATTATTTATCATTTTAATTTATTAAGAACGTTTAGTCAGGATTCTCATAATCTCTTATTATAGTTTAATCAAAGTTTTTGGTTCAAAAACGAGTTTGAGTATGTACCATGCAACAATGTTAAAATTCTTAAAGAGATATTATTTTTCATTTAGGTCTCACTGAGTTTAAGGGATCAGTCTTTGCAGTTGCGTGATATTCAGATTAAAAAAATTACCATTTTAAATTATCAATAAATCATATTTACTCCCTTAATAATTGTAGTTAAGAAATGTGCAAAATATTGATGAATAAATATGATAGTATTTTATATAAATTATTCAAAAAATATTGTGTATATTTATAAACTTTAATTTTTATTACGGTGTAATATGTTAATATTTTTTGGATGCCAAAATGGCTAAGAATTTATAGGATGTTGGTCAACTATACTAATGGTGATAAAAGAAGGATCTACATTCAGCAAGCAGGAGTGTAGAAGAAGAATCCAAAACATGCATATATTAAGATGGTAGCATGTCAATCGAGTGAACCCATATTTTGATTGGAATTTGGAAGTATAATTTTCATATGGAAAAAAACAAATTAAAAATAACTAACTTTTCATACTAGAAAAAAAAAAACCAACACTAGTATTATTGAATGAGAATGCTGACAAGTAAGGGAAGTGGGTGCTACTAGCCAGCATGACAGATAAGTGATACCACCTTCTCATTTCAAAAAAAATGAAAGAGAATCATACAATTTATTTGTGTTAACTTTGATTCTCCAATAATGAAAATGAGTTCTGATAATTTGAAGTTTAGTCAAAAAGTAATTAAAGTTTAGTTAAAAATTGTTCCATCAAAAAATCAAATTAAGATTACTTTTTTTTGGTAGCGGCTGAGGTTTGAATCTCAGACCTTGTATATTTTATGCATTGTCCCAATCAATTGAGCTAAGCTCACGAAGACAAAATCAAATTCAGATTATTTTAAACAATTGGTTTTTAATGAAATTTATTAGTCATTTAAACTCAATTATTTAGTTTTTTTTTACAAAAAAACTCAATTACTTGGTTAGAAATACGTTTTTTGAGAGGAAAAAGAAAAGAGAAATACATAAATAACATCATTTCATTGTTTTTCATTTGGAACATTATACATAAAAATTAAATGAGAAATGATATATCAACAACCATTTTTTACAATTTTTGTGACAACTTTTTCTCTCATACTCACATTATCTTTTTACTTTCTCTCTCTATTGTTTTGGTTTTTGTATCAATGCTTCATTTCCTTTGTAAAATGTTGGTTGTCACAAAAGTTGTCACATGTATGGATGTTCAAATAACACAACTCAAATTAAATTGGTATTTTTTTTATGCAAAACAATTAATTTGGTCTTTGTTTAGTTGTAGGGGGAAGTGTGTAGTGTAGCAAAGAGTGAAGGAAATAGATGGGTCCTACTCTGAGCGCAATCACGGACTCCACGTACTTAACAGCTGGCATAACGCGTGGGTTAAATAAAAACTTGCTTTCTACTCGTCTCCGCCAATGGGATCTTTTCTGCTACATCAGGTACCATGTTAAATCATTGTACCCATTCCAATAAAGAATTTAAATTATCATTTTGACCCATTAATTTTATCTATTTGCCATTATGGTTCTTCTATTTCTGAATTTGTAATTTGTAAGGGATCAATTTGTTATTCTTAAAATTATTGTGTATGATTAAATTGCCTTTTGTACTATTTAAAAATGTAAAAAATGTCTTTTTGTAACTATTATGGGTCCCGATAAGTGTAGCTGGAATGTTACTAATCACGATGGTTTATCATTATAATATGGGAAGCTTGTTTGATAATAGGGAGCCTCTGCTGGAAGGAAATAGGAAGAAATTGTGGAGCTTAAAAATCCCACAACGAGTAAAAGTTTTTCTCTAACGAGCGACGCAGGGATGTCTTCCAACTAGTAAACGATTGCAAACTAGAGGAAGTCAATGTCCTAATAGGTGTCTTTGTTGTGACGGCTCTTATGAAAATGATTGACATTTTTTCTTCTTCGGGTGTCCTAAAGTAGAAGAAGCTTGGATCGAAGTGGGTTTATTGAAAGTAATAGATAATAATTTGGAAACAGCATGTGTTTTCAACTACTTGATTGTTTTTGGGTAGAAAGATATTTGATTCTTTGTCACACCATAATCTCTGTTTGTTAGCAATGAAGTTGTGGGGGTATTTGAAAGCGTTTCAATGATAAATTGTGTAATGATGTCAAAACTCCACCACGTGAGGCTGTCTGTTTAGCGTACAATACGCTGTTGAGACGGTAACATAAAAGGTGAAGGTGTGACCGAGCTGAAGTAAGTAGGGATAAAATCGAGGCAAGACGGGACGTGAATACCACCACGAGGCCACGTTGGCATTAATATGAGCTTTAAAAAGCAATGATGATGGAACAATTTTTGGAGGGAAAGGGAAAATGGTATTGGGATGTGCTTGCGAGATGATGAGGGAAAATTTGTAGCAGCAAAATGTTTTAGGCTATGTTTGTTTCAAGGTTTGAAATATGATTCTCAGGAATGTGAGATTGGAAATGCAACATTTTCATGTTTGTTTCAAGTTTTGAAAATTCGTTCTCAGTAATTATATTCTTAGGAATATTATTGTTATTCTCATGCTTAAAGGATGAGAATCTAACATTCCCATGAGAATAAAACTCAACTTGCTATAAATTCTCACTGCCACTAACATTTATTTCTATTTTTATTTTTTTAATTAATTAATTTCTAAAACATTCTAAGGATATCTAATTTTTTACAAAAAACACATGGATATGAATGTTATTCCTTGTAATATTATTCCTAGAAATGTCATTTCAAGGAATGTAATTTTTTGTCTTGAAACAAACACACCACAACAACCTCGTAGGACGGAAGCGTGGGGTTTAAAGGAGGCAATAAACTTTCTTGGTAGTATGAATTTGTTAAGGATGTCAATAGAACTTGAATATAAGCAAGTAGTTTACGACATCTCCAACAAACTTAACACCAACTCGGATTTTGGTGCCGTTCTAAATGCTTGTAGAGTTTCTTTCCATCCTTTTTAAAATAAGTTCAATTAAGAGACAAACAAATAACATTGTTTATGATCATATGTTAGTTCACATATTGTGATTGATATTATCAATGGTGAATTAAATGTTTAATTCTTCGGTTGGTGTTATTCTAAATTTCTAATCTTCACTCTAAACCAAGAAAAAACGATCCATTAATTTTTGTTTATTTGTCTGCATTGCCCGGTTCATGGTTCCCTACATCAGCTTCTATAATTAGCTTTTGATCTGCTGTCACTCCTGGCAGCATTATTTGATTTTTGACACGTAGACATACTGTTCTACGACACGTGGATCGTCCGTGTCATTCTCTGACACATGATTCCTGAGAACAATAAACATACGGGTCCCACTAAGTATTCAATGAATATTCATTGTAACGGAAAACTGGTCAAAGAAAAAGGTAACGGAGAACGGTGGTTTATTTTATGCAGAACAGAACCGGGTCCAACTAACCGGGCCGGTTCGATTTTGGGGAGTAGACTAGATACCGTCTTGCCGCCGCATATTGTAATCGCTTGCTTGCATGGGTAATTGGGTATGAATCCGTAGTCTCCTCTTCTTTTCACTTATAGTAAATTGAAAAATAAATTTTAATAAAAAAGAAGTAGGAAATTTATTTTTTTTCTTGACAAAAAATGATAGGAAATAATTCGATTTAGTCGTTCTCGTGATCTTAACTCAGTTGGTAGAGACAATGCATAATATATACAAGGTATGAGATTCAAACCTCGGCCACCACAAAAAAATCGATTTGGCCCTTTATATTTTCTCAAAATTGTTTTCGTCCTTTATTTTTTGTTAAACGTGATTTTTAGTCCTTTAGACATACCAAAATGAATGAAAATGAAAACTAAAATATCATCTTTTAAAACAATAAAAGACTCCTGTGAAAAATAAAATAAAGGACTAAAATGATTTGAAAAAAATAAAAATGAATTTTCAACAAAAGATAAAGGACAAAACATATATTAAAGGAAAAAAAAACTTCATATCGAATTTATTCATGTACCTTAGGATTTCTCATATAATATACTTCATGTTTTGAATAAATGATCATATTTTCCTCTTTTTTTACCAATTTTTTTTTTATCATATTTCATAATTCTTTCATCAAGACTTCTTTTTATTATTCCAAATTAAATCCTTATTATAATTTATGAGTTTTTTTTTTTGGTTTTCTTCTATGAGTTTGTTGTTGATTGAGTTTTCAAATACATGGATGTTAGACGTGTGGCTTGTTTAAGATGTGGTTACATGAGTTTTTGGTAGGTTTGATGATTATTTTGGAGAGGTTTTACAACGGTTTGACACAAGATTTGTTTCTGCTATTGCACAAGCGTTTAGACTTTGGTTTTTGGAGATGACTTCTTGGTTTAGTGTTTAGTTTGTATTGTTTGAGGGCCCTCAGTGGAGGGTGTTTTTGGTTTATTTGTAGAAGTTTGTATTTATTACATGAGTGTTTGTTTGGGTGTTCCATATATATACGATACACTTTTATTTTGTATGTTACTTTTATGTCTCCTAACCTAACATTTCTTGTGCTTGCTAGGATTATTTGTGTTTTAAATAAATTTCACTTTAACTTCTAAAAAAAATTATATAATGTCTAATTATGTGAAGAAATATGTTAGTGTGTCTAATATAAGACTATTGCCCAACCAACAAGGGTTAGGCCTAGCCACAATATTTTTATTTTTATTTTTGCATAAATTTAACACAACTCAAGACAGAAAAAAAAGTTTCCACCGTCATTTAACGGTGAATAATCTTCATCAAAGAAGATGCGGGGCATACAAAATAGATTCTACCTTTCAACCGTTTTTTTCTCTCGTACGCATGAGTCAGAAATCGAATCCATGACCATATGTTTAAGTGATCTAAATCCCTTACAATTTGAATAATATCAGTTGGTAGGAACATTACATAATGCTGAGTTGAAGTTTAAACTTTAAATTTTCCACTTATTCACCTTTAAAATTTTTAGGCTACTTGACTAAAAAAACATGCATTTCACTTTCAAATTTTTCTTTAAATTTGAAAATATGTTGGGTAGTGTTGATGCATGCATGTTAACACCAACAAAATAGTTGGTCGAAATCATGTATTGGCCACTCAGCTGATGACAAAGTATTTGTCAATCGATTTGATCAGAATTTGCTAACAGCTGAACGTGATTGTCAAATCTATATGACCTTAAGTTTGTTATTGAGTATTATTAACATATTCATGGAAATGTTGAATAAAAGCTTTATAAACAGTAACATAGAGCTGACCACATTAAAATGCCCTGCTACAACTTTCCTAGACCTAGACATTTGTGAAGAAGATGAAGGTGAATTTGGAGAGAGAATATAGAAATGGAAGTTGTGCAACTTAAATTAAGGGCAATTTGTGAGTTGACTAAATAAAAACTTGAACAAACATTTCCTGCTACATTAATTTGAATAGTAAATTTTAGCTCACAACTCAACTAATTAGGCAAGATACGTGTTGATCAAGTTAAGAACGTAGGGGAGGATTTTTTTTCCTTAAAAAAAAAAGGTTATAGTCAATTGATATGAAATTGCTGCAAGAAATTTTACATATGGAAAATTTAGTGACGGCAACTAAAACCTACCCATATTCAACAAGTTGATAAAGGGTATAGGTATTTTTTCTTTTAAAAGATAAAGGGTATAGGTCTTGTGTACTAGTGAAAAACTTCAATACGTGAATATTCTTAGATATTATTGATAAATTTTATTTTGTGTATAGCTAGCTATTAGTAAATTACTTAGTAACAAAATGATTGGGTTCAAGAACTATCTCTCTATATAAGACCTTTTTGTCAAAATCACGAGAATTAAGAAAGTGAATATTTATATTAAAGTTGTTTATAAATACTATTGTTTTCACAATTTTATCCTTAAAGAGAGAGAGAGTTTGTTCATGTTTTCAACATGCTATTTATTGTTGATTGAAGAAAAAGATGTATAATAAATAGGGGCATGCATGTAAAGAAATAATTAATGTAGTTGGAAATAACAAAAGAGTCTTGAGACAAAAAAAATTCTCAAAAGGGTCTTATAATTAGGGACAGAGGTAGTAGTTAATAAGTTTGTCTTAGGACGAATCGTTCGGAATAATCTGAATTTAATTTTTGGGTAATCAATTCTTAGTTTGAAATTGTGCTTACCTTGATTTAACTCCGGATTTTCAAAACTTGGTACATCTTATACCCAATGATTAACACAAAAAGTAGTAATAATTAATGTATATATTTACATATTTAACAACAAATTCGTATAATTTCCCTCAAGAAGCTTTTGGTAGTTTCATAATGGCGACATACTCTAACTTATTAAAGTCACATGCAAGTTTTATGACTAGTTCCTACTATAGTCCAATACGCTAAGGAATTTGTGAATTAATCCTAAGCGAACATGACTCAAAATGTAGAGACCATTGATTTGGTTGAAAACACAAATCAACAATTTCAGTTGGTGATTTCAAGAAAATAGAAGAATTAGTTAAAGCCTCAACACGTTGAGGCTAGCAAAGAGTTCAAGGTATGTGTTTCCAATCGCACACCTCTTAGTTCTTTGTATGTAGTTGTCCCTCATGCATTTATGCAATTCTTTTTGTTTTTGCCTTTCTTTTTTCCCTTTTGTTTTTCTAGAGGATTTTGACTTTAGTCCCCTATTTCTTTGATCTTTCTTTTAATACATGATTAAGGTGTTACAACAATCGACTCATTTGCATCTCACTTTTTGCCTAAAAAGAAGTTGAACTTCCCCTAAAAAAAATATAGTACTCTTAATTAGGATTATGTTTGAAAATAAATAAATAAATATATCTAATAGTTTGAAAGAGAGCTATATTTAGAGTCATATTTTTTATCTTTAAAGATAAAAACGGATTTCATGAGTATTTTACTTAATTGGGAAGACACGGTGAGCAAATTTTCATCCCAATCAAAGGACCACTGAATTGGACAGTTTTGAATTTAATATCCTACGTAGAAGAAAGGGGCCTGCCCAAGACCTTGGAGGGTGGGGTATATTGAAAGAGACAATCTGTCTCTCAAGTCTCATCCATTTCTCTCAAAGTTGTATTAAATTTTGACAGAGAGAGAATTCAATGGAGTCATGAAAAATATGTTGAAAACCTTTGTTTTTTTTGGCATGCAAAATATTCAAAAATAGACTTATCTTAATGTTTAAATGATGTCAGTATTCCACCCACTTACATTTTTTTTTAAGAAGCAAAAATAATTGTATTAGAAAGTTATTCAAACAAGAGATGTGTCTAAATGCCATAGAGAGAGGACCAAACGAACAAAACAACAGAATTAATAAGATTATTGTAAAAAATGAAAAACAAACCCGTTAATTAAGATGTGAAATAACAAAGACAAACAAACCAAGAAATCAACTCAAAAGAAAAGTTCAATTGCTTAGCTTTTAACCACCAAACAAAGACTTTTACTTTAACAATTACATCAAAGCCAATTTCTTATGACAAAAAATGCGAGCATTTATTTCTTTTTAACTGATCATAATGCAAACCAACCAAATTAATTGTAAAATGAAACAATCACCCACTTACATTAATTTACGGTTTCTGTTTCTTTTTATTATTTGGGAATAAAGCCTACTTTGCACATCACATTAACAAAATAAAAATATATCATAAATTCCTCAACAAAAAAAAAAACATAAATATCATTTTATATTAGGTTGATCAATTTCAAGTCTATAATATTTCAATGTAAACTTAGTACCCATAAGTGTAAAATTTTGTACACTATTAATTAATCATTATTGTTAAATTATTAAACATACTTGACTTTATCATAACTACTTTCTTAAAACACACGTCTAATTTGTTAACGGTTTAAAACTAACTTTTTTTACTCTCAATATATTCATAAGCAAAGTCTTGCGATAATATTTTATCCTGGTCCTATTTATAAAAAAAAGGTGGGTTAATAAAAACTGAAGTATTAATTTAGTTCAAAATTCACTCTTTATGCTATGATTGTGTTGTTTAGCTTTAGTTCAAAATTCACTTTTTTAAGAAAATGAAAATGTACTAAATAGGTGATGTTTAGCTTGTCAAGGTAAGATTAATTCTTTCACACCAGTTCTTCCTGTGAATTAATAATATTATATAGATAGATAACTCTCAAATTTATTATACTCCATTATGCATTAAAGACATAAATAATCTATATAAAACTCCCTAAAAAAAAAACTATATAAATAAGCAAGGCTGGTCCAAGAACAAGTCGATCAAGGCAATCAATCATCATAGACCTCCAAAAATATTTAAAACTTACTTCATAAAAAGTCCTCATATTCTACAATTTCCAAAACTAAGATTAATAAAACACATATAAAACTAATATTGTATCAACAAATACTATATCAATTGAGTTTATTATCAATCGAAAAAGTCATATCGAACGAAATCGATTACACTAGTTTAATGAATAGTTTTGTTTATCAAAACATATATACAAACTAAAATTTTAACCAAAATTTTGTAATTTTACAAATTGGTATTAAGGTCTTAAAAATGGTTCATATTAAAATTTGTCGTAATCCTTCATATATGTATGGTGGATGGACTGACCCTAAAAATAATATAAAGTGCCAACATAATTTAGCTTGTATTTGTTTTGACGGTAGGATGGTTTATAACACACGTTTCAGTTGAAGTTTAAATATATAGTTTCTCAATATCACGTCCAAATGGACATTGGAACACTAAATTAATGAACTCAACATGAAATCAAACAAAGCATTAGTCCAGTTGATAAAAAGTTAACTTATACACCGGAGTTTAATGTATTATCTCTATCAGCTCGTAGACTCACTTCAGCTAATTTTTTCATAAAAAAGTAATAATAATCTAAAGTGACAGATACATTTTTTTAGGGATAAAGTGACAGGGACATTGATAGAATGTATAATTTTTGTTAATTTGTATAAAAATCTAAAGTAACACTTGGACGTAAGATTTCGTCTTTATATGATAATAATCACAAATCTAAGAAAGATTCCCAAACAAATTGTGCCCTTTTTGTTCTGTCGGCAGGGTTTACTAGTGAGTGATTAACAATTTTAGTTTAATTTATATGTATTATCAGTCTATTCAAAAAAAAAATTAATATTACCTCTACAATAATTATTCATACTTTACATGTGTTTTTCTCTATGGTGCCCTACCCAAACCTCAAATTTCTTATACATCATATTCAAACTTTTTAGATTCGTCGTTCCATGTTTTTTTTTTATCAGAATGTGTTATGCTATTTTGTTTTTTATTTATTTTTCACTTAGTGATATATATTTTTTAATAGCTATGTATTGTGTGAATGAAGTAAATGCAGGGAAATCAAATGGAACTTATTGGGTGTAAGAGGGGAAGATTTAGTGAGAGTAGTATTAGAATATATAAATTATGTTAGTTTAGAGAATAGTTAGTAGAATTGACTCTTAAGGTTCGTTTGATTTGCTAAAATATGGACATAACAACTTCGGTTGTATAATGTTAAATAAAAAACAATTGTATAAAATAAAAAATTATTTAATATCATAGAAGTTTGTCATGTGTTGTTCCGTGTTTTCTTTTGATACAAATGTGTTGTTCTACCATATGTATGTTGTGTTGTTTTATCTTATGTTGTTCTGTTCGATACTTACTGTTTAGCGGATCAAACACACCTTTTTCATTATTATTTTGTTCAAGAAATAAGTCTTATTTATAAATAAGAAGATTGTCTACACAATTCATATCCTTTATCAATCAACTAATATGAAAATCGAATGAAATATTCTCTCTATCAGGCTAGTTTTACCTACGAGATTAAACTTCATCTCATTGATCCTGGAATTTCTAACAAGTTGGTTCAACAATATTGCGTAGCTTTATATGCACCTCTCTTCTTTGAAGAGTAGTGGTTGAGTTGAGTGAAAATTGGGAACTAGGCTCATAATATTATTTTTAACAGGTTACAAACATTGTTAACTTAAAAGGGAGGTTTTCGTCACATGGAAAATTAAATAGAAGGTCAATGTCAAGTTAAAAAATAGAGGAGTGTGATGGAGAAGGTGAATGTAGAGTTTTTGATAAAAATAATAGAAGTTACAAAATTTTATGCAGTTACTAAAAAAATCAATAGTTATTTCATTGAGTAAAAAGGATTAAATTAAAAATAATCCAATTTCAAAGGTAAATCTCCAAATTCACCCGTCGTCTTGGTTTTCATAAAGTGAACTAATTCAACGACTATTACTTAACCAACACCAAGAACCTTTGAAAGCACCTAATAAGTGGTGCGGGATTAGAAAATCAGGTGGAGCCACCGTGATTTTGTGAAGCTATAAAGCGTAGTTTTTGTCAAAAAGTCATGATGGTTTGCGGTGATTTTATTATCAATCTCGTCTCTCATCCAAACATGCACTAAATAATATTACATGGAGAGATAAGTCACCAATATTTCATAGGCTATGAATTATCACATTTGTCTGTAAGGGCAATATTTGTATTGTATAGTTTAGGGAGTCTAAAAAAACACATGTCTCCAGCCAAAGACAAAACCTCTAAGAAATATCTTATCCACAAAGGTCCCCAAAACCTCTATAGAAACATAGACTTAGCCCATTTAGGACCTAGACATTAGGTACCCTCACAACCAGTTGAAGGCTAGTCCTTTGAGTTTTAAATGTGGTTATGTTCTGTCCACATCTCCAAAAGCTATATCTTGGGATTGCATGTTCTGATTTGTGTGAAAATCAAAGACAAAGAAGGGAACATCCATGATTCTATCACTGTGAGTTGAAGTATGTTGAATTGCATGGTTGTGTTAGCCAAATGATTGAAATTATTCTTTTCTCTTTTTGAGTAATGAGCTTGCAATTCATAATTTAAAGAATGTGATTTCACCAGAGCATATCACTTCCAGTCCTAACGAGAGCAGCTTAAAGCTAAGCCTATCACGAGCAGTATCGCTGATTGATCAGCGGCTCGATAACCTCTTTAGGAGATGGATGATGGTTAGATGATTTTGACCGTCTTTCCCATTGGACTGCTGAGACTGGGCACAATTCGTGAATAACTTCAAGATCACGTCAACGAAATTACCATACTTATAATTCCCCAAGGATTAGTACAAGAGCAATTATATATGGCAAGTACACTGCAAATTTCTTAGAGCAATTTCTCTATTTGGTTCGTTCACTTGAATTCTATGGTTCTCATTATACATTTTTTTCCAATTATTTTGTAAAGTAAATGTCTAAACTGGCATTAAGAAAAAACATAGACCATTTTGTAAAGTAAATGTCTAAACTGGCATTAAGAAAAAACATAGACCTGTATGGTCCTTGAAAAATGACATCAAAAATCTTAAATGCTGATCAAATTAGTCTATAGGTGGCAGCGATGCCATTCACAGACCCATTCAAAAGTCAGGACTCTCCAAATTATTCGATACATTATGTAGTCGACAATGCAAAGTGGATCACACTTGATGAAAAATCGATGATTATAAAGCTAAAACAACCACTTACCAATGTATCAAATTGTAAATACTAACTCTTACAGTTTGTTCGTCATCATAGGCCGCATGTCTTAGTCGAATAGAGGAATCCGGATTTGGTATTAAAAAGAAAAAAAATAACAGTTCAATTTCAATTTCAATGTTGGTCCCTTGGAATGTCGAGATCTTTAAATACCGGACTGTCGACTCCAACTCCCATGGCGTTTAGTCCGTTATCCACGTATATGACAGCACCAGTGATAGCTGATGCTAAGGGTGATGCCAAGAAAGCAGCAGCATTGCCTACCTCCTCTGTTACAAAAACTCCAAAGTGTAAGTAATTTGCATACTAAAAAGTAGGGAAATGTTCATTTCAGAAAGGAAGAATCTCAAGGGTAATAATATTACCTGCATGTAGTTCTTTCTGAAGTGGTGCATTGGTAAATGAATAATCAATCATCATATCAATGAAACCAATTGCTTTCGCAGCACGGCTTCCAAGTGGACCTAGCCATTGTAAACATTTTAAGTCAACGTGTATGTCAACTAAAAAGCCTGGATAAATAGTACATTACGACCCATAATACGAGGATACGGGAAAATTTTAAAAATCAAGATATGACATGGAGACAATTAGACATTCACATTGCTATTTGCTCATTTAAGACAAATATATCAGTAGTCAACATATCCCAGTTTAAAATCAAATATTGTAGTCATTATAAGTATGCATAGCTACACAGTTTTAACCCACCTATATCAGTATATATTCGTATACTAACAGTCTATCACAAAATACATACAATTTTGTGTCTTTAGTTAGTAATACATATCGAACATGTAAGTATCGATGAAAGATTTTTTAAAAATAATTGAAATTCTTATCAAATACTTTTTGGTGTACATATCAAGTTCATAATAACAACAGTAGGTGTGATTAGCTGAATCATTTGAGGTTGTAAAGTCATGTCATATATATGGTCTAAAAATGCTTCTAAATCCCTCTTAATAGTTTGATTATGATTCTTTCCGTCTTCCTTTAGCTCTAGTTATTGGACTACCCCTCTTGGTCTAATCTCCCTACCAATGCTTCTACAAGTCTTCTCCATACATGCTCAAACCATATACGACAATATTCTAATTCAACCCTTTTCTCTATTACGAAAGCTATCCTAATTTTTCTCTCTAATGATTGTATTTCTGTTCCTATCTTGTCTTGTGTAATCACCCATACGTAGTAACATTGTTATATCTTGATACCAAGGTTACTTTCTTGTTGTTTTCTTACCGCCCTAAACATTCAATTCCATACAACATTACTAGTCTTGTAACTCTGCGATGAAATTTCCTTTAAGCTTAAGTTATATTTGTATCACATATTACACTGGAAACAAACCTACATTTCATCCTCCCTACTCAAATCCCATAGTTAATATCACTTTGAATGATGAACTCAAGGTACTGAAAACATGATAAATTGTAGCACATTACAAGTTGTCGTATTGTATGTGCTACAATTTTCGTCTCTGAATTAAAAATTGTTCGTTTGTTGCTAAACTTGTATTCCATATAATCCAATTTATTTCCACTTGGGCAGAAACCATGTATTTCCAAGACTTTTCCCCATATCTCTTAACTTCTCATTTATCTCTCTCTTCTCGTCAACTCTCTCGTTCTCAAGCCAATACATATTTTAAGCTCTATCATTCAACGGCTTAATTTCAATAATTTTGTTAATTATAGAGTTCCGATAAATAGCATAGCATTTTCATTTTTATGACACTTATGCAACACCACCTTTTATTTAACCTAAAATAAATAAAAACATGATTATTTAAAAATTTCGATGTTACTTTTCTTTCTAAATTTCATAATTTGTATGTCGGATTGATTGTACGGGTGTGAAGCTTTTAGTATTTGATTTTAACATAAAGCTAGTTGTGACAAGCCATCAATACCTGCAGATATAGTATTAACTCTGATTCTTTTCTTTCTACCAGCTTCAAAAGCAAGCACCTAATAAATGCAATATCAAAAATCCAAAGCGGAAGAGGGGGAGGTTAGGAACACGAAAGTACTGAAACACGCATATTTATGCATGTCATATCACGATTTTTATAAAGAAAGCGGTAGACTCACTCTTGTATCACTTTCCAAAGCAGCTTTAGCAGAACTCATACCCCCACCATATCTGCGTATCATGCAGATCAAAACTTTGTCAACGACTTTTTAAATTAGAATACAAAACTGCGAGTCTTTATAAGCATATCCAACATACCCGGGAATAATCCTCTCTGAAGCAATATATGTTAGAGATAGCGAAGATCCACCTATAACCAAAACAGAGCAGTGAGAACAGATATATTTAAATATGAAGAATCAAAATGTAATCTCTCTTTGGTAATGAACTTGCCTTGGTTCATGATTGGAAGGAAGTGTTTTAGTAAAGAAATATAAGAGTAACTAGACGCAGACAAGGCAGCTAGATATCCTTTCCGAGACGTCTCGGACAATAGTTTGCTGACCTATAATAGAGTTGATTTTTTTTGTTAAGGCTCAAGACAAAAGTTAGCAAGAAACATCATCTCATTATTGTAATAATAATACCTCTGGTCCATTAGCAAGTGAGTGCACAAGTATGTCAATAGTGCCGAAATCATTCTTAACAGATTCAACAACTTCCTGCAAGGAAATACAAATGCAAATTAGACTTATGAGAACTGGCATTATTTAAACACAAGCTTGAGACAAGAACCACAGAGTAACAAATACAAAACAACAATAACAAGCAAGCCTTTAGCAATAAGTGGGGTAGGCTACAAAGATCGATTGTCATCAGAAAGTCTTGTTGTGTAATAGGTCCAAAGATTAGACCATTTACCTCTAATCTCGCTTAATGATTTGATCAAGAGTTTTCTTTGATTCCCTCTACCTTAAACTATTGGAGTAACATCTTTATAAATATTTTTATAGGTCTTCTTCAAACATGCATGAACCATTTCTCTACCATGGAAACTACACCAATTTGATCTCTAATGATTAAATTTCCTTTTCATGTTGAATCACTCATCGATCATAACATTTTCATTTCTATAATTCTAAGTTTGCTTGTCGACCTTTTACCACTCAACATTAAATTACTTACAACATTTTTGGTCTTATAGTTTGTGAGATAAAATATTCATTCAAGCTTGAGGAATATATTTCAATTGCATATCAACCAAAATCCTAGAGTAAATGCTTCTAAATTTAATGATGTTCAGTGTGCTTAGGTTTTGTCTGCTAGCAGAAAAGAAGTAACCTATGTTTCAAAAAGCATTATCTAGGATTCATTTCACTAATGAAAAAATACCAAAATTTTTTTTTGAAGAAAATCAAGTAAGCTTATGAAATAACTAGATGAATCAAAATTTTCATATTCAGGCTTGGTCAGAGAAAAGTGGAAGATGGATAGGTAACCCTCTAGCTTGTGGACCATTTCATCATATACGGAATTTATGTGACTAAGGGTCAACCTATTAATGTATGTTACTGATGAAATTAGAAAAGATTTAAGTCAACAACCGAAATAAACAGGCATTGAAATTAACCAGGGCACCTGCATGCGAGTTTTCACTTTTCAGCCAAGGAGAGAAAGAAAAAGTATATAAAAAGTTATTTTGTTTCTAAAATAAATGCATATCCAAGAGTCAATTATTTTTGTTAATTGTGTTACAAGCTTCTTTCTGACCTCCAAATTTTTCTTTAAAAAGAATTAATTATGATTTTTATCTCCAAATTGATGATGACCATTTTAGTCCCAACAGTGCTGCCGTTTAAAAATGTCTTTCAACATTCTTTTGACACCAATGTTGTCCATGAGGAACAGGACAATCTTTAAGTGATAAAATCACATGTAGAGCAGGAATGTATTCCAATGTGTACAAGAAAAGTGGAACATACTCCAATTGAACATTAATCTCATGTTATTGGATTTTGAAAAAAAATTGGTGACTTACATTGTAAATTTGGAATAACTTTTCTAGCTTATTTAACAAAATATATTATGTCATATAAAAATACGAGGAAACAAGATGATATCCAGCGAGATGCTCTCCTCTATGAACAACTTATGTTCTCAACACATGAAAGATTTCTTAATAATAGTTATGATAAAAAATAAACTTCTACGAGCAGAAAATAAACGACAAGCAGAAAACACTAATGATATATATTCAAAATAAATTATAAATAATTTAAAAATCTATTGGAACAAAATTGAAACAAACTTTGCAACAGAGATTGAAAGAGTATTATAATTGTATAGATAACCGAATGATAATATATACCTGGACAGTCCAATTTGAAGCTCCAGCATAGCGCTTATTAGCTTTTACCTACATAATTTTCACAATAGATGATGATATATTTTGTGCATGGTTTTTGTATCTTTTGATAAAATATATGAACATATCCCTTACATCTTCTGGGACATCTTCGGGAGTGTCATAGACTGCATCCAAGGGATACACTTTAGTAATCTCCATCAATGATCCATCTTGTAACCTGAAAAATGGAGAGTTACCTGTTAGCAACATACTTAAAATTTTACATGTATTGACAAAGGAAAATCATTATAGCAAAGTTTAAAAGTCCTACTTGCGTGATTCGTCAAATTTTCCACGTCGTAGACTGGACTCAAATATATTTAAAGCCTGCATGAAAATGTTAATAGTCAGTACCTGACAGACCGCCTGTATAAATCATTGCACGAATATAACTAGACTTCAGGCAGCGTTGTCAAACGCAAACCGCAGAAAATAGCGGTTTGTTCAAATTCCATTACACAGCCGTGCTATAGCGTGCTGCTATATCTGCTGTTTGACGGCATTTTGTACTAAATATCGTAAAGCAGAACGATAGCATTTTTGTCCAAATTCTGCTACGCTATAACGCCACTATTTAACAACATTGCTTCAGGAACAAAATAAAATTTCAAACAGACAACATTAGAATTCTGTAATATTTATTTACTTACAGGTACCCATGTGCCAACAAGAATTTCAGCTCCTGCCTCTGCAAGAGATTTTGCTATTGCCCAGCCATATCCATTGTCATCAGCCACACCAGCAATAAATGCTCTTTTACCTGCACATAAAATTACTTTCAGTGAAGTGATACGCTTTCTTATAATATGGTTACTATATATGTGCTATACCATTAAAATTGTGTCATGTCGAATCAAACATAGCAATAGACACCGTTAAAAAGAAAAAAAGAATTAGAAATAACTGATTTATGAGGGGGAAACGTAAAAGTGAAGATATTATCTTGGCTTATATCATAACCAGCCTCAAATGCAAAAGACTCCTTTCAACAGCTTATGTACTGACATAAGCACTTGTGAGATTGTTTGGAATATCTTATAGAACAGCTTACGACATGTTCATAAGCTGTTTTCAGCTTATTTCCATAAGTTTTCCATGATAGCTTATGAAAACAGCTTATAGCTTATAAAAATAGTTTGACTTTACTTTATCTTTTGCTATAGAATGGCTTTTACACAAGTACTTATACGATAAGAGCTTATGCTATAAGCATAATTACGCTGTGTATCCAAATTTTGATCGGTAAACCAACTTTAGGTAGATTTTGGAATGAGTAAACTGTTAATAGGGATGTGGCCACAAAAAGATACTTCCTTCTAATATTACTTCAGATGAGTATGGGAAGAGTGATAAAGGGAAGATGTTTTTCACATGACACGTATAAAAACGAAAGCAAAATAGACACTTTAATACGAAGGATTCATGGAAAAAGAGGTGAAACCTCTCAAATCAATTGGCAATCCTGTAGCTTGCTTGTTTGAACTGGACTCGGCCATTGCCTTTGTTACAATTTTGTCGAATTTTAAGCTACGTGATGTTGAGGCCACCTCGAAGGGTTTTGCCGATGCAACATGACAAACACTTCCTAGTTTAGCACATGAAGCAACCTTAACCCTGCCTCCAACAATTGCAGGACCTAAATTTGAAAACTTTTGCGATGGGGTAATCCTAGGTCTTGACATTGCAATAGACATATTAGAAACTGTTGTTGTTGCCATTTCAAATTAATGTAATTTGAGGGTGGAATGCGTTAATCTGCACAAAAAACCAACATTAAAAACCAAAAATTATAATACAACGAAAATGAACAGTTCTTTTATCACTAGTCCAAACTTAATATAAATTCCAAATAATAAATTAGGACTCCTTGATAAAATGTTTGAAATGGTCACCATTTGAAAATGACTCCAACTTTACATCAAGCATTCTTGTAACTATAATTATCACAAAATAAACCTTGAATTTATAACTTACTCGTAAATTTATATCCTATGAAACACAAACACAGACACCAGGCACGACAGTGACACGTCGACCCCGGTAATAATTTAAGAAAATGTAATCACATGTCCAGTGTCGTGTTGGCAGACACTGGACACGCATTCAATCAGAAGTGTCGGTGGTGGTGCTACAGAGCTTCTATCTAATATGAATTTCCAAAGGAGCAAAATGCATCTTTTACTCTTCTTTTTAAAAGGCATAATTGTATTAATAAGCACATGCTATGATTATGCAAAAAGCACAATGAATTAACTGAAAAATAAAAATACAAAAGCCCTTTACTACATTAGTCCCAGATTCCAACAAAAGCTTATTATTTGCATTCTAACCTTCCAAATTATGAAAAACATGAAAACCCTCTTAGTTTTAATTATTAGATCCAAATAAATTTCCACCTTTGATCTAAAAACTTGTTAAAAAATTCAAATGGTAAATCATAATAAAACTGTTCGAATTTAAATCAACATAAACACAGAAACATTCTTCATACACGCAGATTTAAGCCATGTTTTAGAATAGAACCAACATTTACATGATTGCATTATAGAAAATAAACGAAAGAGAACAAGAAAAGGATCATGGAAAGTGTGAGCGTTGTTTACCTTTTTGATAAGAAAATGGGATCAATGTGGAGAGAGAAATGAGAGAGTTTAAAGTGGTGTAAGAATATGAGATTAAGGGTAGAAGAAAAGAAAAAAAACCTTGGAAGTGTCGATGGAAACGATGTAGCTGTGTTTTTATGTGAAGTTGTTCCAAGTAGTTGGAACTTTGGAAGTGTCGAATGTTAAACAGTCTCGTACTTGTTTTTTTGTTTGGTACTTGTTTTTGTTTTCTTTTTCATCCGTCATAAATTAAATAAAATCAAAATAGTAAAAGGATTTTTTTTTTTTCTTTTCAAGTAGTCCAGTGGTTAGAATTCACATTTTCTTAAAGGTGAATAAGTGGGGTGTTCGGGGTTCGAACCTTGGCCCTGCATATAATAACACATATCTCTGCCAACTGAGCTATGCTCACGGAGACTAAAATAATATGTTTTTATTCCGGACTAAAATACAAACAAAAGTTTTTTTAATGGCAATACAAAAATAAATATAAGCAAAAGTGATAATTGAAATGTCTATGATTAAAATTTTTTTTAGTTCAAATACAACAATTTTTCAACTATCATTTTTACTTATATTTCTTATGGAAGAAAAATATATTTTTTGTATTGATTATTTCGGGATAATAGTCACTTTGATCCCTGCAAGTATAATCACAATAGTTCTTTAATGTATAAGTTTTTTAAAATAGTCTCTGATTGTGCAATTCGTTAGTCAAAATAGTCGTTGATGTTAAAATGCTTCATTAATATAACATTGTCATATTAGTCCTTCAATAAACTTACTTATTTTCATATCAGTCATTATAAGTATTTGCTTATTGTCATTTTAGTCCTTATATGAAGAGAGATATTATGAGCATTAAAATATTATTTTAGTGTCAGAGACTATTTTAACTAACATAGTGCACAATCAGAGATTATTTTGGAATTTTGATACATTAAAGGACTATTGTGATAAATCATTACACATTTAGGGACCAAAGTGACTATTATCCTTGATTATTTCAATTGGATTCTATCATATAATCTACTTTTGATTGAATTAAAAAAAAATGCTTAAACACCTTTTTGGTCTCTTATCTTTATTTTGGGGTTCATATTGGTCTCTTATTTAAAAAAAGGTGCAGATAGGTCATTTGATTTGTTTAATTGATACCATGTTGGTCATTTCTATCCATCAATGGCTAACGAAATTAACTGCAATGTATGTGTCATATAAGTTATAATCTCATTCTACCCACTCTACCGATTCCTATATAAATCAAAATTAAGGTTCATTGGAACCCATATATCCCTAAATTCTTCACCCCAAATTAAAGATTTCAACCAATCTTCTTCTTCATCTGAACCAATCTTCTTCTTCATCTGAGTGAACGTGTCAAATTTGGAGTTTCCTCATCATCTTACTTTCTGAAATAGTTGAACAATGATACAAAGGGTGGATCAAACACAAATTCGCATGGATCTCTTGCTTAAAAACCACGAATTCGCATGAAAAGAACCAATGTGATACCAATTAAACAAATTAAAGGACATATCTGCACCTTTTCTTTAATAAGGGACCAATGTGAATCTCAAAATAAAGATAAGGGACCAAAAAGGTGTTTAACCTTGAAAAAAATTGAATTGACTTAGTGGTGGGTGATTGATTTGTAAGTACTTATGTAAATGAAGTTCTTTAAATTTTGATGTCTACTTTGATCCTGATTAGCACACGAAACTCAACTTGCTTAAACTTTCTATCATAGATTAAAAAAAAAAAATTGAGTTGAAGTTACACACATTAAAAAATCAAAGAGGGTCACTAAGAACACTATCTTCAACACTCACTTCTTTTATGAATGAAATCAGTGTGGGCTCTATACTTTGAAAATGAGTTCTAAAAAAATGGTGAGATCCATATGAATTTCACCCAATAAATGAGTGAATGTTAAAAAGAGTATTGTTAGTATTTCTCAAAATCAAAACGAATGATAAAATTATGCTTATTCAGATATAATAAAAATGGTGAGATCCATTTGAATTTCACTCAAAGAGTGTTGCAAAATCCATATTAGATAATATTGGTGCTAACGTTATTCTTGATTCATAAGTAAAATATTGTGATCTATTCAGCCTATAATATTGTGATCTATTCAGCCTATGAAAAGTTGTTAAATCATCAATGAATTATTTTGATCATTAATTAATCAATCAAATCAAATCAAATGATATTTTAAGTGAATGATCAATTTGAGTTTGTCTTTTCGTCACCCACGTATTGTAATGCTTGATTATGGGTGTATTGTTACTACGCTTTTTTAGATTTTATTTTTCCTTCCATAAATCTATTATAGGTGCAAATAGTTATGAGAAAACTCATAATATATCATTTGCTCAAAACAAGAGTATAAACTTACGAAAGAAGAATGTTAGGTTCGACTTAGAAGTATTTTCTTGGGCTTATAAAATAGAGATTCCCATAACCTAGTGTATGTAAAATAATCAAATATCTCGAATGAATGCTAATAAGTCACTAGCACTTCCAAAAAAGAAGCCACTAATTAAGAAATTGCACCTAGCTTTGCAAATACTTTTTCAAAAAGAAAGGTAAAGCTATATTTGTAGCCTAAGTGGATATCATTAGCTTGATTCCAAATCATTGGAAAAGAGCAACTTGTGTTTCATTCAGAGCTCAAATTAAGGATGGATCTAGAATGATGTCAAAGTCTATATCAAAAACAAAGAACAATGATTCAAAACAATGCATGTGGACATCATGTTAACATTGTTCGTGTGTCATGGTAACAAGCCCTTGGACTACTTGGCAAGGAATAGAAAAAAAAATGAAATTTTGTTTTGAAAATAACAATTTTTAGAATTTTAGAATATTGACTACATATATTCCAAAATATAATTACTATATATGATTCTTTATCTTCTTTTTGAGTATATTTTTTTAATGAGATTTTGGTTTTTTATGTTAATATTTTAATGATTATTTTCAAAGGGGAAATGTTAACTTGTGTCCTTGGAGCATAAGTTAAGAAGTCAAATGTAGATGTATTTTTTTGGAAATTGTGCATTCAATGTCTTAAAAGCTTCAAAATTTATATTTTCAATATAAAATTTATTTTTAATTTCTATTTTAAGCTTCTTAATAACTTGTGCCCTTAGGGCACAATTTAACTTGACCTTTTTAAAGTATTGATTTTAGGTAAATGCTAACATGTGTCCTTAGGGGACATGCTAAGGAATTTAAAATAGAAATAAATGTCTTAAAAGTTGTGCATTCAACTCTATTCAACTTTTTAAAGTCAAAATTTTGTTCTTTTTTATGAAAAATTTCTAATTTTGGTTTCCTTAACTTGTGTTCCAAGGACACAAGATAATAAGACCCTTGATTTTAAGTGTCTTTATCAAATATTAGTGCATTCACCATGATCATAAATGTAAAGTGGAATAAATATATTGAATTGCATGATAAAATTAATATCAATTATGTGTCGTGAGAGGAGTATGAAGTACTATTATTGTAGAAAATGAAGAGAATCTCAACCCATTTTTACAAAGAGTATGAAGTACTATTAAAAAGTCAATTAATATAGACTCCAACTCGAGAAAGTACTCATTCATTAAGACACATATTTATCTAAATGTAATTCATTAAAGGATTCAAAAAATGGAAATATGAAAGGTGTTATTATAAACTCAAAAATCATATCCAAAAGGATCTAACCTTATCAAGCATAATTCTACAACTAATTGATACAAAATTTTATTTTATAAAGTTAAAACAAAATCATAAATCATAATCTATTTTTTATAATTATAATCCTCTCATTTTTTGTCAAATAAATTCCCATCATCTTGTACGAACAGCAACCCCTCCACCTCTTCTAGTCTCCATAACCATATCGTCAAAACCCAACAACCTACAACTAACACCGTTCACCGCCGTCACCCTCTCCGGTTTTCCCTGAACCGGATTAACGGTTCGTTTACTCGGTCCAAACCATTTATTCTGCATGAACCGGTTCTTTCTCCACGGCGGAATCGAAACCTCTCTACTTCTAAAACATCTCTTTACCGCATCACACACTATCGAAACGGTGCGTTTCACCTCAATCTCACCACCGACGAACACTCCGGGAACCAAACTCAACACCTCCGAGAACAGCCGTGTCGGTTTCGCAATTTCGAATTGAGCGCGAAAATCTAAATCCACGAAATACCGCCACGTGGCAGTGGCGGATCGTGTTTGCACGACGTCGATGAATTCATGACTACCGGCGGTTACAGCGCCGTCGTAAGGCTCCCATGCAGTGACACACACCGCCGCGTCGTGGCCTTTCTCTCTTAAAAACGCCGCCACATTTCGCCGGAAAATGGAAGCGTTTCGCTCTTTTAAAAACGCGAAGTTTTCTGACGCTTCTGTAACGTGTTTCCGAAGCGTGGTTTTGTAATAATCTGCGTTGTTTGAAAACACATCGTTTAGCCTCTTCAGAGCAAAGAAATCGTCGAATGAGTCGACTCGATCTGAGTCAAACTCGTTAGCCACCGAGTGATCGTTGCCGTTGGTGTTGGTGTATTCTTCGAGGAATCCATGCACTAGAGCAGAAAGCGAAAGAGAGTCACCTTCTTCTACGACGACGCCAGAGCTGAACTTGTGGTGATCAGATACAACAAGTCGAGCTCTGGCTTCGTCGTTGAAGAGGTTAGTGATTCGTTTGTTTCTAGAGAAAACTGCCATGGATTTTTTTAGGTGAATTTTAAAAGAGAAGTAATTGTTTGGAAAATGCGAAGGTTGTGATTGTTGAGAGAGAATGGTGGTGGTAGTGGTGAATTTGAAGGGTGGGAAATGGAATAGTGGGGGTTTGGTGCAGAATATTCGTGGAAAAGTGATTACTGGTTTTTCGATTCATTCATTCAACGTGTGTTCATTTTAATCTTAATCAGTTATGTAGATGCTTGGCATATCCAGGACAAAAATGAATGGATAAACTCATTTATATTCGGGTCGGGTATTAATTACTGGTATATGAGCAGCATCAGGAGGGAATATGTTAAAATTTAAAAGTAGTACTATAATTTTTTTTAGAGGAAAACTAGTATAAATATTTGTCTATTTAATTCAAAATTTATAATTATAAAAAGTATTAATAATACATATTAAACATTTTATTTACGAAAAAAGTTTAAAATTAAAGTTAATATAAGTGAGATGTTTGGTCAATTGGTATGAAAGAAAGGAAAAAGAATGATAGACATCTAAAACTTATTTATATTTTAAGAGATATACAGATAGAGAAACTTATGTGATAAATATGATATATTGTTGATGTAATAGGAAGAGATAGATAGAGAAAAAAAAATAAAATGTTAAATGAATGTATACAATTTAAATGTATTCAAATATAAGTATAGTGAAAGAAACCATGTGATTGTGATAACCTGAAAGAACAAAACTTATGTTTAAAAGTGATACCTTTGCTTAAAAAAAAAAAACTGATGTCTCAAATTCATCATACAACTTTTTTATTCTAGAAAGTAATTTATTTAATGTAAGATGATTTTAAAAATTTAAGTGCAGGAACTACAAAGTAAAATGATTAAATTATTTTAAAAATTTATTTATTTTGCCGTATTTATTTATTATTTGCGTGAATCAGCTTTCCCATCCCATCTGATCACTCAAGGAGTCCAAGAACGCGATTGGAAGCCTTGAAAGGTTGCAGGAATTGTCCTTTAATCTCACATCTGATGTTTGCCGATGATTTTCTTCTCTTTACACAAGCAATGGAGGAACATATTAAGTATGTTATGAAATTTTAGATAAATTTTGAACCCTTTCTAGACCGCAGGTTTCCAATGAAAAAAGTAGTAGCTTTTCGGCTTTAGAGAGGTTAATACTTTGGGAACTTCTACACTACACTCATAAATTGAGGTGTATCGGTACTCTTTCTTCCTAAATCTATAAATTAACGATCAATTTTATGATATAAAAAGTTATTTGTTGGCATTTTATTTTATAAAGTATCATTTCATAAGAATAAAACCATCATTCATTGTTTTTAAGAATCATAATAAATATTTTCTATATTATCGTAAAAAACAATCATGGTTCTCTATTATGAGCGATAAAAATTAAAAAAAATCAATTTTATTTCGTTGACGCTTTTCGTGAATAAGATTTAATTATTATAATTATAAACGATAAAATGTAGTATTTTTCTTTAAAAAATAACTCATTTAACTATTAATTTAAGGATTTGGTGTACCGGTACACTCAAATATTTTGTATGTACTGTAGAATTTGCCTAATACTTTTGGTAAGTACTTGTGTGTTCCTTTGTTGAGGAGAGCTCCAAGGTCAGATGTAACTATCTCATTGAGCAGGTTAAGTCTCAATTATGCATGAAAACAGAACACAAAGCAAACCTGTTGGAGGGGGGAAAAAATGACAGATTGACCATAGATGCTAGGCACAGATTTCATCCAAATGCACCATTAAATGAATGAGTTAAAACCTCAAGAGACCAGAAGCCAGTGTGGAGTTCGGGAGAAACCAAGCAGCTTTAGGGCAATGCAATATTAATTCATACAAGAATTAGGGGAGTATGAAATGATGCCATTTACATCACTGAAAACAGCATATTTATTATTGCATAAATATTACAAAAACAGGCCTATAACAAATAAATGAAAAATGATGGCCTAAACAGGCCATCCAGAGGCATATATGGAGTACATTTGAACAAAAACATGCCAGACATTCCATTATGTTTAAATTGAGCACAAAACTAAGATGAACTAATAGCGGTTCCAGTAGGTTCTGCGTCTGAACCAGTTGTAATCAGGTAAACGCTGAATAGGTCCCATGGCAGCAATAGCAACATCCTGTAAGACAGACATATGAAAAGACCATTAGTTCTGAATAAGATTGGTGTCCACTACTGAGTAAGATTATTTCAATTATTATTTATTACCTTGTCATAAATAAATCGGTTTGCAACACGTTTAATTGTACTGGCATCAACAGCGTCGATTCTTGCAAACAATTCAGCAAATGGGATTCTTCGACCATATGTGAGTAGCTGAAACAAGATGCACAAATAAGCAAGAAATATTAAATGGTAGCAGTGCATACATGCACCAACAAGTAACAATGCTAATATCGTATAAAAGTTTCATTGTTTAAGAGTATCAGTTATTAATTGGTAACTTATTTCATTATTGTGATATCATTCATCAAAAATCAGCCTAAAGTCCATGTAGAATAGTACAGAATGAAGTCACAGCAAACTTTCTTTCATGTCACTATTTTCTTTAAGCGTGAGATGTAAGGTCATAAGGTACCTGACGACCAATATCTTCAGCTACAGGGCTTGTTCCATCAATGTGAAGTAGAAGCGACGATTTTAACTGTAAATAAAACATTTAAACATGAATGTATAGCAATAAGAGCATGATGAAAATTAATTGAAAGTAAAGCAACCTCAAAATGTTTACGATAAAAAAATGTGATAAAGCAATATAATTAAACAACAGCATAGATGTTTGAGGAGTATGAAAACACATAATTAAACAACAGCATAGATGTTTGAGGAGTATGAAAACACATATAATTAAACAACAGCATAGATGTTTGAGGAGTATGAAGGCACATTGAACAATCAAATGAACTACTGGGCATACCAAAGGCTATAAATTACATGGCTAAATGTTTGTGCTCTAGAGAATGTGAATGCAAACCTTCATATTCTGTAAATAATCTTTTGAAGGCATAAGTTAACCATCACAAATTTAGTTTGAATGCACTACAAATACAGAGCATTGAACGTGCTAATTCAATTTGGCATGAGTAGATAAATTTGGCATGAGTAGATAAATTTGGTAAGCATTTTAACTAAATTGGAAAACTATTTTCACTGTGCCAAAATCAAGAGCATGAAAACAATAATCAATTTAGTTGATGACAGCAACTATGACATGAAAAATGGACGGCAATGATAACGAGATTAAAATACTGTTGCACATTTTATACCTCCGGATTCATTAACATCTCAATAAGCTATGAATCAGGAAGGTCAACTCAAGCAATCTTTTAATACAGTATCTTGAACTGAAAGATGATAATAAAATTAACCAGCCAGGTCACAAACGTGATCACTAACCAAGACTTAGTTGCATATATTCAATTGAATTATCAGCCCATCTGAGTTAAATGCTGTGATACATATCCCCCATAAATTAATTTAATTTGCACACAGAAGATGTTTCATAAAGAAAGACCACAAAATATGGCATCATAAATGAAGACCAATGACAAGAAATGTCAGTTGATTCCATTTATTTGTAATTTTTATCATTCGAAATTGGTGGCATTATGTCATGGCTCGGTCTTAATGTCATATGCAATCATCATGGGTGAAATTTGAATCATGTCTCCACATAAGTTCCTATCTTAAAGAAAGAAACTAGTAACTAAGAATTAGATTGAGGAAGTATTGAATTTAGGTTATATATAAGTTCGTAAAAAAAACAGCAGGTATGGTAATTGTCCAGAGATGCAATATCCTAAACTATCACATGCCAAAACAAAATTAACTCTAGTTGTATCTTGGACAATGAATACAGCCAAAGCTTCTTAATATAAAGCACAAGCCAAATTCCATTGTCATATTCAATGACAGGAAATTATTAGGTCAAATAGAAGCCTACCTGATTGCGAGCACGCGTAACATCATCCTCTGAAACCTGATAAGCCAACTTGGTTGTCTCATACATTATTGAATATGACAAATCATCCAAGCAGTCCGGCTGAGAGCACAACAAATTAAGAGGAAAAGCGATTAAAAAGATGAATAAATAACTAAGCTAGTAGAGCTAGAGCATGCATACAACATTATATCTTCAACACAACATAAGCATACTGCTTTCACAAACATCAAACTATTAGTTCATCCACCACATATTGCACAGAAAGACATACGCATACTGCTTTCAAAAACATCAAACTATTAATTCATCCACCACATATTGCACAGAAAGACATAAGCATACTGCTTTCAAAAACATCAAACTATTAATTCATCCACCACATATTGCATAGAAAGACACTATTAACCCTTATATTTTCAAAATTAATAACTATAAAAGGAAGCTGAGTACTTAGAAAAAAGGAGGAAAGAAATTTAACAAAATGGTATTATATTTGGCTTAATTTTTTTTTTTGCAAGTCCTTATAATTTCAATTAAAGTAGAAGTCCTTGGATAAAAAGAGAAAGGAAATTATATCTGGCTTAAATTGCATTGCAAGTCTTTATATTAATTTCATTGAATTTATGTTTAAGTCAGTATAGTTCAAAAGTTTTTAACCGATAAAAAAAATCAAGTTCAAATCACCGACTCTAACTAAAGTATACTGCACATATACATCTAAAGGTTGGATCATTAAAGGTTATTTAACAAATTCAGCGATGTTATCTTCAATAGACCATTATAGGTTATAGTATTTAACAAAAATAAGGACTTGTTTAAAAACTATAAGAATTTTATTAAAATATTAAAAATTTCTAATAAAGGACCAATTGACATGTTTAATACAACAGAGCTAGAGAATAATTTCGTTGTGTATTTATGAAAAAGGGAGCCCCTAATATGCACCCTTTAAAAAGGGTCCAACCATAGACCTTTTAGTTCAACCTGCTACAATAAGTTATGTAACCGGTTGATATAATCAATTAAAAAAAAACCGTGGCTCCTTTATGAGCAGGATAATACACCCATTTCACTCATGCCTTTATCTCCTCAATTTTTCCGTCGTCATTCTCTGACGTTCAAACAGCTTTTATTAAAAACAAATCTGGGTAAGAGAATTTCAAGCTGCAGTCTTCACATGAATGTTTGATGTCTTCTTTTATAAATACATATATACTACTTTGATTTATTACTTACTCCATTGAATTCATTTACTTTGCTTTTCCGAGTTTAAAAGCTTGATGGGCATTTAATTGAGTTTGTACATTCTTTGCACATGGT
>Ga0228711_1000376_pt1 | contig 51940 bp, 18 predicted proteins | sample MedpolnodulmetaG_2_FD_177996 | JGI IMG/M metagenome (GOLD analysis project Ga0228711, IMG submission 177996) | Root nodule microbial communities from Medicago polymorpha collected in Santa Monica, California, United States - brown nodules | ecosystem: Host-associated > Plants > Roots > Nodule... | reverse complement strand
TGTGGAGGGAGGGAGGGAGAGAGAGAGAGAGATTGAATTTGAATTTGAATTGAGTGAGGTTGGTGTAATGAAGTCTGTCTCATAGTTGTACAAATTTTAGCTATGAAGGTGAAAAAGAGAACTTGTAGCGTGAGACCAGGGATGACAGCGGGGAAATTTTTTCCTTTCTATTGCCTTTACATTTAATGATTCTGAAAAGATGAGGGTTTGAGTGTTGGGCTTAACATTGTTGGGACTCATTTTAAATAGGACATTTGTTTTTTTTCTTAATAATACACCCGAAAATGACATTTCTTAGAGAGAAATTAAAACATTCAAATGTTTATGATCTAAATTGAATTTTGATGATTTTTTTATTGTAAACTTTTTTATTGTGCTCCCTATGATTAGTCGTCTAAAAGAAAGGCCATGTTTGTATAATATTAAGATTAAGATATCAATTGCAAATCAACGGGATATAAAAATTTCTTTTCGTGGATATACACACATAAAATCCACAATAGGAACAATGTAAATATTTTAACAGGTTTTTATGTATAAAATAAACAAATACTTTATAAATAATATGACATTAATTTTTGTATTTTGAAAATACTCATGAGTTTAAAAAAAAAACTATCATATCGACTTTATATATCAAGTACAATTTAACTGGACATAAAAATTTATTTCTGCAGATATACGCACATAAAATCCGCAGTGGACGCGGTGTAAATATTTTAACACATTTTCATATATAAAATACAAAAATATTTTATAGAAAACACTACATTAACGTCAGTATTTTGAAAATATTTACGAGTTTTCAAAATGTTATAAAATTTATCATATCGGGACATAAAAAATTGTTTCCTTGAATATAAACACATAAAATCCGCAATGAGTTTTCAATGACTTTCAGTTTGGTGTTGGGGTTTCAGGTGGTGGAAAGACCGTTTTACACAGTGCCAACATGATGTTGACCCAGCGACAAGGAAATGGTTTTTTTGGATTTTTTCACAAATTTCTCGAATGCTTCCAACTTGGTAGACAGGTAGGCACTACTGCGTGAGGTGAGAATGAGGTGCCCTTTATTTATGAGTTGAGTTTCTTTATGGTCAGTTAGTGAGGTTATGCTTTGGACATGGACATATTATATTAGCCACCGGAGTGCAATAAGGCGATCAGTTGGTGGCACTCCTTTATTGAGGGATTGGCCACGAGAAAAGCTTCCAGGGCTGTTAATTCAATGCATCTTCTTCCACAGTTAAAAGATCCTTAGAGTGAGCTTCTTATACTACGATCATGCATGGGTTTCACCAAACTTTCTTTCCCTAAGGACATGTTAACCGCATCTCATGGAGGACGTATCTATGTTGCTTGATAAAGAGTTGCGAGAGGCAATTGAAGATATTGTGATTGGTCGAAGTTCTTTATTTGGGGACCTTCGATGGAATTGGCTTCTTTACCCATTAGGGTTAGTGGTTGGGTTTGTACTCGGTAGTCCTTTTGATGGTCTTCGTGGTACGATTTCATATTTTGACTTTATAAGTTTTACTAGCAAGAACATTGTCCCTTCTAAAGTGCAACATGTTTTGGCGAGTTCCCTTTTTAGTAAACGTGTTCAAGATATGGATGTGAAGTGTGACATGCCCACTAGGCAGAAAACTTTTTTTGGTTGTTTGCAAGCATCGCGTGCTCATGAATTTAATATAGTTATCCCTATTTATGTGTTAGGTCAGCATATGCCAAATGAACAATATCATATTTTCCTAAAATATTTCCTCGTAATTCCATCGTTTCCTATTGATGAGGTATTCCCTGTTTGCTGTAAGGCATGCCTAAATACCTTTAGGGAGCACACACTTCATTGTAAGGAGCTTCCTATATTCAAATATCATTATGTTAGAGATATCCTTTTTGATATATTTAGGCATGCAAGATCATCTATGAAAAAGAAAACACCTTTGAACCTTTTGTCTAACGTAGTAGATGGAAGATCGACACTTATGGCAACAAATGTTTTGGTGTACAGGTGGGTTGGAGGGAAATATGCATATGTTGACTTAACTGGGTTTGTGACACCGAAATTGGTTAAAGAACAAACCCTTAAAGTTTTAATGAGAAAAAACATGTATGAGAACAATTAGGATACTTTAATGTGTGTTTGAATGTGCATGAAATTAAATTCTAAGTATAAGAAAAGTTCTCTCTCTGGATCAAGTTAAAGCTCTAGACCCCGGTCAACTCTTTGGACTATTGGTCAACCCTAAAGACCTTGGTGAAGCTCTGTGTCATGTACAAAATCAAGGCTTTGTATAAGGATTATGATCAACTTTGTGGAAGTCAATTTTGTAGTTCAAGCCTCTGGATTGAGATCTTATGTACCAACATTGACTCAAGCTTTCGTTAATGATGCATGCAACATCTCTTTACTAAAAAAGGAAACTTTATTCTGACTTATGCAACATCTCTTTACTAAATTTATTTATTTTTTGATTTTTTTTACTCATTATAGTGAATATAATTTTAGGGGTGTAAGTGGTTTGGACAAAACTGATGAAACCGAAAATTCAAACTGAACCAAACCGAAAAAGTATCCGACCTTATTTGATTCGGTTCATAACCGAACCGAACCAACCTAAACTGATATAGTTTGGTTCGGCTCTCAGATTTTAATTTTGAGAACCAAAGAACTGATAAACCGAACTGAAGTTAGCCTCACTCCCCATTTTAATAATATTATCCTTCATCACACACACACACACACTTATGATTATGTTCAAAATTAAAGTCCAACACAAAATACTTCTTAATTCATTTACTTTCTCCCATCATCTCATCTCATCACTCACACTTTATTTCGTTTCTAATAAAAAAGAACACTATACGCCAATCACACCTAATCTATCGTTCCTTACTGTCGATGTGATCCTCCATCTCTTGTTAGTTTTTTCATGTTAATTATACAAAGTAGTTTGAAAAACAAAGAACGTGCAAAACAAAGTTCTATGAAATATTTGATTATGTTGTATACATGAAATACAAATTTGTGAAAATATGAATTTTTTAATTGTATTTTCAAGAAAACCGATCAACCAAACCCATCCAAACCAACTAGTTTGGTACAATTTCTTTTTTGAAATAGTAAAAACCGAACCAAACCGAACCGATGAAGATTTCATTGAATTTTTTAATTGTATTTTCAAGCAAACCGATCAGTCGAACCGATCCAAACCAAACCGAACCAACTAGTTTGGTTCGGTTTCTTTTTGAAATAGTAAAAACCAAACCAAACCGATGAAGATTTCATTGGTCTGAACATTTTTTTGACCAAAAATTGATCCAAACCGAACCGTTACACATAATTTATATAGACAATAAAATTTTTGGTGATTCTTATAAACAATGAAGTTGTGTTTTGTTAAAGAAATGATTTTTATTTTATAAAAATAATTGTTAATCTTTTTTTTTGGGTCAAGTAACCTAGCGGCTAGAGAAATTCGCAAGGTGAATAAATGGGGTGTCTGGGATTCGAACCCCGGCCCTTGCATATATATGCTTTATCTCTCACTAGGTTAGGTGGTTAGGAGATGTTCCTTTGTGTCTCCGTTTTAGACGCTTATTTGATTTATCGTTGAATAAGTTCAGTACGGTGGCTGAAATGTTCTCTCTTGGTTGAGAGGTTGGGGGAGCAGCGTGGAGGTGGAGGAGACTATTGTGGGAGTTGGAGGAAGAGTTGTTAGGCGAGTGTCGCCATTTACTTTATAATTTTGTTGTGCAGTCTGATGTTTTTGACAAGTGACAGTGGCTCCCTGACTTGAGGGGGGTTACACCGTGCGCGGAGCATATCAAATTCTCACTACTCAGGTGGATCCTATATGTGCCGACATAGGAGATCTTGTTTGGCATAAACAGGTACCTTTGAAGGTTTCTATTCTAGCTTGGAGGTTACTGAGGGACATGTTGCCAACAAAAAACAACCTGTTACGGCTTGACATCATTCAATGCGGTCAGATACAGTGTGGCGGGGTGTGGAAACGATGAATCAGCTCTTCATTTGTTCTTTCACTGTGATACTTTTGGTGCATTATGGCAGCACGTAAGGAATTGGCTTGGTGTTTCAGGAGCTGATCCGTATACTGTTCATGATAATTTCTTTCAGTTTACAAATGCTTTAGGAACATCGAGGACCCGACGATCTTTTATGCAGCTCCTTTGGTTACTGTGTGTGTGGATTTTATGGAATGAACGTAACAACACGCTCTTCAATAACGTTCATATGTCCATGATAGAACTGTTGGAAAAGGTTATATTTAATTCTTTGTGGTGGCTAAAGGTTAATAATGCCACTTTTGTTTTTGGTACTCAAAGATGGTGGTCTGACCCGTTACAGTGTCTGGGTATCGACTGACTTTTGTTTTTGTTTTATACACCGACAGCTTGTAATTTTGGAGTGACCTCTTGAATACACCTTGTACTAAAGAGGATTCACTGCCGTTGGTTATATAATCCATTTTTTATTCTTAAAAAAAAAAACTAATAAAATACAATTGGATACTTGTAAGATAAAAAAAAAAAAGAGCATGTTCAAAAAAATATTAAAAAATAACGATTCTGGGGTATTCTGGGAATATCGGTGTTCGATGTCAGATAACTCTTGTATTTGAATATCTGGCATAGCTATTTTACACCTATAATTATATACTATATATAGGGGGCAATGGGATTTTGGGATGTTTTTTTCATTATTTATATTTTACATTTTTTAATAATTTTTTAAAGACTTATTAAAAACATCATACGAAACTCTTTTATAAAAAAATTAGAATTTGTTTTTTATTTTTGAAGGAAGGAAAAAAATTAGAATTTGTTAACACTAATTGAAATTTAAACCTAAAAATCGAATTTCGAGGTATCTTTTTGCGAAGGAACTCTTTATAATGCTTTAAATAAGTCTGTAAAAAAATCATTTTTTACTTTGTTTAATTGTAATATAATAACGCAAAACTTTTTCCGCTAGACACCAACTTAATTGGAATCGAGCATAACAAAAAGAAAACATGAGGCAAGGCATATAATTCAAGTGAATGAATCAAACTATTCCATAGATAAGTTCATTACTTGCAGTAGTTGTCCACATATTCCAATAGTATTGTTGCCTCCATCTTTAGCATTTATACCTAACGAAAACATTGTTTTGACAAGTGATCCCTTCCTTAATAGTTGAGAAACCATGGCTTGCTTCACAAATTGTTCCAATAGTTTTGCTTCAATTATAAAAGGACGTAAAACTTGTCCTTCTGAATCATCATATTCATCATACAATACATTACAACCTTACTATCGTATTCATTTTACAATTCAACTTTTGTTATTGCAGTGTTTTATTTTCTCATCTATCATTTTCATTTGGTTGTTTCTACAAAACTTCCATAAAGAATAAAAAGCATAAACCTGAAGTGAAACTCCAAAACTTTTTCTACCATATACCAATCCTTATTGTTGATCTTCTTGCTTCATACTACCACACTACATTTCTCAATCATACAAACAATCCTCTGCTTTCATTTTGCGAATTACAACTTAGAAGATGGCTGAATCTGCGCTTGAACTTGTGCTTCACAATTTGAGCTCACTCATTCAGAAGGAGATTCGTCTATTTATGGATTTCGAGCAAGACTTTAAAAGTATTTCAAGCTTGCTCACTACAATCAAAGCTACCCTTGAAGATGCTGAGGAGAAACAATTCACCGATCCTGTTCATGGCAAAGCTATCAAGGATTGGCTGCTTAAGCTTAAAGATGTTGCTTATGTCCTCGATGATATCTTGGACGAGTGTGCCACCAAGGCGCTGGAGTTGGAGTACAAAGGATCCAAGGGTGGACTACATGGTAAGGTACAAAGCTCTTGCTTATGCTCTCTTCATCCAAAACAAATTTCTTTCCGTTACAAAATTGCTAAGAAAATGAAGAGCACCCGAGAGAGGTTAAATGAAATAGCTGCAGAAAGGAACAATTTTCATTTGACTAAGATAGTGAGAGAAAACAAAAGTGGAGTCCTTGATTGGCGTCAAACCACCTCAATCATTTCTCAACCTCAAGTCTATGGAAGAGAGAAAGATGAGGAAAGAATTGTAAGTTTTTTGGTTAACGATGCACTTGGTTATGAGGATTTGTCCGTCTATCCAATTGTTGGTCTAGGTGGACTTGGAAAAACAACACTTGCCCAACTTATCTTCAATCATGAAAGGGTGGTCAAACACTTTGAGCCGAGAATTTGGGTTTGTGTTTCAGAAGATTTTAGTTTGAAGAGAATGACAAAAGCGATCATTCATGAGGCAACTAACAAGTCATGTGATGATTTGGAACTACAACCACTACAAAGAAGACTTCAAGATCTACTGCAAGGAAAAAGATTTTTGCTTGTCTTGGATGACGTGTGGGATGATAAACAAGAGAATTGGCAGAAGTTGAGATCTGTTTTGGCTTGTGGAGGAAAGGGTGCTTCCATTGTGGTCACTACTCGTCTTGCGAAGGAAGCAGAAATCATGCAAACAGTACGTCCACATGATATATCGAAGCTATCTGACGAAGATTGTTGGGAATTGTTTAAACAAAATGCTTTTGGACCAAATGGGGTAGAACGGAAAGAGCTAGTGATGATAGGAAAGGAGATAATAGGGAAGTGTGGGGGAGTACCTCTTGCAGCAAAAGCACTAGGAAGTCTCTTGCGCTTTAAAAGAGAGGAAAGTGACTGGCGCTATATCAAGGAAAGCAAACTATGGAATTTACAAGATGAAGATAATGTCATGCTTGCATTGAGATTAAGTTACTTGAATTTGCCAGTTAAACTGAGACAATGTTTTGCCTTCTGTGCATTATTTCCCAAAGATGACAGAATAAGCAAGAAGTTACTGATTGAGCTTTGGATGGCTAATGGCTTTATTTCATCCAATAAAATGTTGGACGAGGAAGATATCGGTAATGAGGTGTGGAATGAACTATACTGGAGATCATTTTTTCAAGATTTTGAGAGAGATGTATTTGGCGAAATTATAAGTTTCAAGATGCATGATCTTGTTCATGACCTCGCTCAGTCCATTTCAGAAGAGGTGTGTTGCATTAAAAAAATTGATGCCTAGTAAATTAGAAAGAATCCGCCATCTATCATTTGAAAAGAATATTTCAGAAAGTGAAGTTTCGATTTGGATGCGTAATGTCAAATCAGCGAGGACCTACTACTCAAGATCATATGATGATGCTCAATCCAATGATGTATTCAATTTTCGTTCTTTTCATGTGCTTAAGGTGACTTTACGTAAAGTGTCATCTTCAATTGGTCATTTGAAGAGTTTAAGGTACTTGGATCTTTCTCACGGGTCTTTCAAAACTCTACCAGAATCCATATGTAAGTTGTGGAATTTACAAATTTTGAAATTAGACGATTGTTTTAGATTCCGAAAACTACCTAATAATTTGATACGCTTGAAAGCTCTACGACATCTATCCTTGAATGACTGCAAGAGACTATCAAGTTTACCTCCCAATATAGGGAAGATGATTTCACTGAGGACTTTGAGCATGTATGTAGTTGGCAAGGGAGGTGGGTTCCTTTTGGCAGAATTAGGACAATTAAATTTCAAAATAGACCGGTTTCACATCAAGCACCTTGAGAGAGTGAAAAGTGTAGAAGATGCTAAAGAAGCCAACATGTTGAGTAAGAAAGTGAACAGTTTGCAGTTATCGTGGGATGAAGAGTCCCCACCGCAAGAAAATGTGGAGCAGATTCTTGAAGTGCTCCAACCTTATCCCCAACAGCTTCAAGAATTGTGTGTGTATGGATATACAGGTTCCCATTTCCCAGAATGGATGTCTAGTCCTTCTTTAAAACATTTACGGAAGTTACGACTCGTACATTGCAAAAGCTGTTTACTCTTCCAACATTTGGGTAAACTACCTTCTCTAGAAGTACTAGAACTGTGGTATCTACCAAACCTGACAAGGTTATCAAGGGAGGATGGTGAAAATATGTTCCCGCAACTTTTCAATCTTGAAATAAGAAGATGTCCTAATTTGTTGGGCTTGCCTTGCCTTCCATCTCTCAAAGCTTTGAGAATATTCTTTGAATGCAGCCATGATTTACTAAGTTCAATTCATAAACTTGGTAGTCTTGAATCCATTGATTTTGCATTTATTAAAGAGCTAAAATGTTTTCCAGAAGGGATACTAACAAACCCCACTTCTCTTAAGAAATTGGAGATTGAGCATTGCTCAGAATTAGAAATTGTTGATTCGGGGAAACTACCTTCTCTTGAGAAATTAGAAATTCGGGGATCCTCAAAAATAGAAGGTTTGGGTGAGGATTTACAACACCTTACTTCCCTTCAATCTTTAATGTTGGGGGAACTTCCAAACCTGACATCCTTACCAGACTCTTTAGGAAACCTTAATTCACTTCAAAATCTAACAATTTGGAGTTGTCAGAAGTTGATTTGTCTTCCGGCGAGCATTCAAAGCCTTTCTGCTTTGAAGATTTTGTGGATTTATGATTGTCACGAGCTGGAGAAACGGTGTAAAAGGGAAACAGGTGAGGATTGGCCAAAAATATCTCACATTCAAAATCTTAAAGGTATGTTTTGATACTTTTATATTTATGGCTCATCTTAACGATGTTCCTTTTATATTTCCTGTGTTTTACTTTTCTTTTCCTCGCAGGTAACTGTTTTCGTTAGGTATTTGAAGAGATGAAGATTTGGGTTTCATTTCCATTGCCAATATAGTTTATTAGTTGAGATCTAAAGGAAGGTAAAGTGCTTGTTGCTTTTTTATTTCTTCAGTCATTAGTCATAACTTATGAAGTACGGACACTATTTGGATCAGGTGTGTCCAGGTGTCGGACATTTGTCGTGTCCGATACCGATACATATAATTACATTGGACTATGTGATTTTCTAAAATTATTAGCGGTGTCGGCGTATTTGTGTCTGTGTCCGTGCTTCATAGGTCAAAGCACTATTTGTTTAAAAAATTCGGTATTTTAAATTCTTCGACTGAATACTACAAACAAATTGGGGCTTTTGCTCGGATATAAACCTAGTTTTCTTCAACAAAATAATTGAGCTCAAGTAGTTAATTAACTCCTCCAAACGATGAATCACCTGAGAGAACTCGAGTTTGATTTTTGTGCTAAGCTATAATTGCCTCACCGAACTTTTGGAATCTCCAATATTTGTCTCTAACCATTTGTGTTGCTTTAGAAGATATGTTTTAAATACCAATTTTATTGACTTCAAATTGTTCTTTTTGACATGCAGTTTAATGTGCACATTAATGTATAGTTTGTTGGAGGGTGTAGGCCAATAACGTGTTATATTGTTAAGACAACCCTTTGAGTAATACTGTGGAAAAATAATTTTTAAAAACTTCCAAGTTTTATAAAATATCATATAAGTCTGTCTATTTATGCTTAATGACACAGACTTCAGCATAAGAAACTAAATTAATATTATTATTTCAAAGTGCACAGTTGATGTGCTAATTGACTGAAACTCTTGTGATCTGAATCGTCTTCGATCACTGATAATTTTTTCATAACAAAAGTACAGACTTTAGCATTTAGGGAGCCGAATGTTTAATCACTATTTTCCTTTTGTTGTCTGAGACACCCTCCTTGTGTCTTTCTGCCTAGTTTAGATTTATCGTATAATATTTGATTTAGATTGAGCTAACTGATATCTATTTCATGTTTGTTGTTAGAAAGGAGCAGGTACACATCTGCAAGCATTTCTACTGGCCATCATTCCTTCAACCACCTCTTTCATTTGCAAGTGAACCCGCAAATTTAATACACGGGAGGAAAAAATCACGAGACATCTTGGAATACTGTGATAGATAAACCAAGGAATAATGAGTCCGATGCTAAGGGTTCATTCAGGTTCTGTAGCATCAATTAATTCTGTATTTAATAGAGGTCAGAAGATCCACTGCAACAACAATTCATATGCCTGCTATAACTCATGTGATAACAGACTCTGTTGCAATGGAAGAGCAGCGAAGGTTGTTGGATGCAAGAAATTGAACATTGAATTAAAATGAAGTTTAGAAACCTATTGATAGTGAATTGAAGTTTGCTTTATGTATAATTTTTTTTTTCCATTTATGAAGATATATGGACACCTAAGCAGTAGACATGAATCAAAAATTAAAATAAAGTGATATTTTAAGTTCAAAGCAAGTAATAGCTTCTTCTGTTTCCTTTCCTTTATTGGAATAGGCATATACGATGTACCATTTTTCTGATAAAGCTGTGCTGCTTTTCCTCTTCTTTGGCTATTTGGCAGAAAATACTTAAATATATACTTACAAAGATCTGTGTCATATTGGAGGTTGTCAAAAAGATCACTGAGGGCTAGTAAAATCCATGTGCAAGAACTTCTGTTTCAGTAGTCTCAATGTCACAATTTAATTTCAATTTTTCATTAACTACTGAATAACTTCTATCAAAAATTTCAAAATCCCTGGAATCAACAACATTAATAACTTCAGACAACCTAACCAATGCATGCACTTCATTGGACAGATTGAAAATGAAAATATCTGCTTTGCATTAGATGCCTATAAGGTTAATGTGAAACATAGGAACATACATATACTACCATTTAGGCCGTCTATGATTGCCGTGTCTGTTGATGAAAGTGGTGCATTTTCTCTTCTCTCTTCATTACTTTTAAGGTTTACAATTTCAGCATCCTTAGAAGATGATTTGATCTTCTGATTCTGTAACTGCTGAGGTTCGCTACAAATGCTACCATCAATTGGCTCAGAATCCGAAGACGTGTCAAGTTCATTGATAAAGGAGAACTGTCTACAAAAAGCTTCGTCAACCAATAAAAATGAAAACGTGTAATGAAATAAGCCCATTCTGACCAAAAAAATAGAAACTAACAGTGTGCTTTCCAAAGGTGGTAGTTAACCAAAGGAAATGAATCATATAGCAATTTCAGTTTATACAAGTCAAAGTACAACATATAAAAGTCCTAAAATAAGTGGCTCATAACATGATTAGGCCATTCAAATACTATTAATCAGTTTCAATTTGGGTACTTTAAAGATATACACACATAACATCCAATTCTATGCAGTCAAAATGCCACATAACTAGGGCTGTCAGACAATTAGAACCCTCAGATTTGAACTTAAAAAACGGACTATTTATTCCTACTAGTTCTTCCAAAAATTTCCCTCCAGATCACTTATTTTCCCTCCATATCATTTTATTAATTAATTAAATAAAAAATGAAAAGAAAAAACCCAATACCCATGTTTCCCTCCACAATTCTATTTCTACTAATTCACCTATTAATTAAATAATTAATAATTAGAATAGAAAATAACTATCATTCTATTAATTAAATTAAAAAATGAAGGGAAAAAAACCACTACCCACATATCACACTTCACACCCACGTTCCATAAATATGAAACTAAACTAACCCTTGTAAAAAAAAAAGAAACTAAACTAACCACACCCACCTAAACATGTGACTTCTTCTAATTAAATTAAAAAATTGAAATTTAATTAAATATCCTACAAGCTCCTTAAAAAAAATATCCTGCAAGTTCTCCAATAATGTTTTCCCTTCAAAACTGTTATATTCTTTTAATTAAATTATAAAAAAATCAAAATTTAATTGATCAGTGGATAAAAATATCATACACACCTTGGTTTTTGGGTGAATGCATTCACCTTCTTTGTTTACCCTGAAGCCATGGATATGTCATAACTCTAATATTACTATTTAATATGTGTGAATTGTTCAAATATGCTAGTTATTTTGGGTGAAGTGAAATATTATTTATCGATATATCTTCAATTTTTCAAATTAAGAGTTTGAAAGAAATACATGAACATATAAATTAAAAAAGAATAAATTAAATTAAACATAAGGTCAAATGTACTTCTTTCTTTTTGGTTAATGATATTTTGAATGATGCTTGTTGCATCATTTTTGCCAAAAAAAAAAAAACATAAGGTCAAATGGTTTCCAAATTCCAACATTTTATGTAGTTTGCAATGTCTCATTTCAATTTCGCTTCAAATATTATTGAACAATTCTATCTAACATGTCTAACAAGATTGGAAGGGACAAATAACATCAAAAAATTTACATAAATCTTCATAATTCAATCTAACCAAATTTACTCTTATTCATGGATGAAAGTGACCACTCTAATAACCACTTGATCAAATCATTTCCCTTATTTATTTGTGTTCATCAAATGATCCACAAACTCGTCAATATTCTTATCAGAAACAGGTTACTATTTTTTACCGGATGGAAGAGTTACTTTGTTTAAACATGAGGCGAGGCATATAATTCATATCAAGTGGAGGAATCCAACTTTTCCATAGATAAGTCAATTACTTCTTCTTTTTTTTGACAAGAAGTCCATCATTTAATGTGTGGAATCCATCTTTAGCATCTTTACACTAAAACATTGTTTCACAAGTGATCCCTTCCTTAATAGTTAAGATTGAAAAATAACGATTCCAGGGTATTCAAGGAGTATTGATGTTAGATGTCAAATAACACTTCCTACTGCAGTGAAGTGTTTTGTTAGTGGTGGGACCATTGTTGACTTGACGCAAAACTTTTTCAACCATACACCAATCTTTATTGTTAATTTTCATGGTTTATACTACCATTACCATACCACAATACATTTCTAACCATCTTAGTTGGAATCGAGCATAACAAAAGAAAGCATAAGGCAAGGCCTATAATTCAAGTGGAGGAATCTAACTTTTCCATAGATAAGAAAACCCTTAATGTGTGGATTCCATCTTTAGCATATATACCCTTCAATTATATTGGTTGTCAACTTTTTTTCATAATATAAAAGGACGTAATATTTGGTTCTGCTTCTGAATTATCATATTCATCATACAATACATTAAAACCTCACTATCATATTCATTTTACAATTCAACTTCTGTTATTACAGTGTTTTATTTTCATTTAGTGTTTTCTACAAAACTTCCATAAAGATAAACAAAGTATAAACCTGAAGCGAAAGTCCAAAACTTTCTCTACCATATACCAATCCTTGTTGTTAATCTTCGTGCTTCATACTAGCATACTGCATTTCTCAGTCATACAAACAAACCTCTTCTTGATACTATCATTTTGAAGATGGCTGAAGCTGTGCTTGAACTTCTCCTTGACAATTTCAACTCACTCGTTCAGAAGGAGCTTGGCCTATTTCTTGGTTTTGAAAAAGACTTTAAAAGTCTTTCAAGCTTGCTCACTACAATCAAGGCTACTCTTGAAGATGCTGAGGAGAAGCAATTCACTGATCCTGTTCATGGCAAAGCTATAAAGGATTGGTTGCTTAAGCTTAAAGATGCTGCTTACGTCGTTGATGACATCTTGGACGAGTGTGCCACCAAAGCACTAGAGTTGGAGTACAAAGGATCCAAGGGTGGACTACCTCATATGCTACATAGCTCTTGTTTATGTTCTCTTCATCCAAAGCAAGTTGCTTTCCGTTACAAAATTGCTAAGAAAATGAAGAGCATACGGGAGAGGTTAGATGAAATAGCTGCAGAAAGGACTAATTTTCATTTGACTGAGATAGTGAGAGAAAATAAAAGTGGAGTCCTTGATTGGCGTCAAACCACCTCAATCATTTCTCAACCTCAAGTCTATGGAAGAGATGAAGATAAGGATAAAATTGTAAATTTTTTGGTTGGCAAAGCTTCTGGTAATGAGGATTTGTCTGTCTATCCAATTGTGGGTCTAGGCGGACTTGGGAAAACAACACTTGCTCAACTTATCTTCAATCATCAAAGGGTGGTCCAACACTTTGAGCCGAGAATGTGGGTGTGTGTTTCAGAAGATTTTAGTTTGAAGAGGATGACTAAAGCGATCATCGAAGCGGCAACTAAGAAGTCATGTGATGATTTGGAGCTAGATCCACTGCAAAAAAGACTTCAAGATCTACTGCAAGGAAAAAGATTTTTGCTTGTATTGGATGACGTGTGGGACGATAAACAAGAGAATTGGCAGAAATTGAGTGTTGTATTGGCTTGTGGAGGAAAGGGTGCTTCCATTGTGGTCACTACTCGTCTTGCGAAGGTAGCAGAAATCATGCAAACAATACGTCCACATGATATATCGAAGCTATCTGACGAAGATTGTTGGGAATTGTTTAAACAAAATGCTTTTGGACCAAATGAGGTAGAACGGGAAGAGCTAGTGATGATAGGAAAGGAGATACTAAGGAAGTGTGGGGGAGTACCTCTTGCAGCAAAAGCACTAGGAAGTCTCTTGCGCTTTAAAAGAGAGGAAAATGAGTGGCGCTATATCAAGGAAAGCAAAATATGGAATTTACAAGATGAAGATAATGTCATGCCTGCATTGAGATTAAGTTACTTGAATTTGCCAGTTAAACTGAGACAATGTTTTGCCTTCTGTGCATTATTTCCCAAAGATGAAAGAATAAGCAAGCAGTTACTAATTCAGCTTTGGGTGGCTAATAGCTTTATTTCGGCCAATAAAATGTTGGACAAGGAAGATATCGCTAATGATGCGTGGAATGAACTATATTGGAGATCCTTTTTTCAAGATTTTGAGAGAGATGTATTTGGCGAAATTATAAGTTTCAAGATGCACGATCTTGTTCATGATCTCGCTCAGTCAATTTCAGAAGAGGTGTGTTTCTTTACAAAAATCGATGACATGCCTAGTACATTAGAAAGAATCCGTCATCTCTCATTTGCAGAGAATATTCCAGAAAGTGTAGTTTCAATTTTCATGCGTAACATCAAATCACCGAGGACCTGCTACACAAGTTCATTTGATTTTGCTCAATCCAATGTATCCAATTTTCGTTCTTTACATGTGCTTAAGGTGACTTTACCTAAAGTGTCATCTTCAATTAGTCATTTGAAGAGTTTAAGGTATTTGGATCTTTCTCATGGTCAATTTGAAACTCTTCCAGAATCCATATGTAAGTTGTGGAATTTACAAATTTTAAAATTAGACTATTGTTTTAGCCTACAAAAATTGCCTTACAATTTGATGCACTTGAAAGCTCTACAACATCTATCCTTAAAAAACTGCCGCGAGCTATCAAGTTTACCTCATCAAATAGGGAAGTTGACTTCCTTGAAGACTTTGAGCATGTATGTAGTTGGAAAGAAAAGAGGGTTCCTTTTGGCAGAATTAGGACAATTAAATCTTAAAGGAGAGCTTTACATCAAATACCTTGAGAGAGTGAAAAGTGTAGAAGATGCTAAAGAAGCCAACATGTTGAGTAAGCACGTGAGCAATTTGTGGTTGGAGTGGTATGAAGAATCCCAATTGCAAGAAAATGTGGAGCAGATTCTTGAAGTGCTTCAACCATATACTCAACAGCTTCAAACATTGTGTGTGGTCGGATATACAGGTTCCTATTTCCCAGAATGGATGTCTAGTCCTTCTTTAATACATTTACGGAAGTTACGTCTCGAAAATTGCAAAAGCTGTTTAAACCTCCCACAATTGGGAAAACTACCTTCTCTAGAAGTTCTAGGACTGTTCGATCTACCAAAGCTGACAAGGTTATCAAGGGAGGACGGTGAAAATATGTTCCAGCAACTTTTTAATCTTGAAATAAGAAGATGTCCTAATTTGTTGGGCTTGCCTTGCCTTCCATCTCTTAAAGTTATGATCATAGAAGGGAAATGCAACCATGATTTACTAAGTTCAATTCATAAACTTAGTAGTCTTGAATCCCTTGAATTTGGAGGTATTAAAGAGCTAAAATGTTTTCCAGATGGGATGCTAAGAAACCTCACTTCTCTTAAGAAATTGATGATTATCTGTTGCTCAGAAATAGAAGTTTTGGGTGAGGCTTTACAACATGTGACTTCCCTTCAATGGTTAACATTGGGGAATCTTCCAAACCTGACATCCTTACCAGACTCTTTAGGAAACCTTTGTTCGCTTCAATCGCTAATATTGGGGAATCTTCCAAACCTGATATCCTTATCAGACTCTTTAGGAAACCTTAGTTCACTTCAAGGACTAGAAATTTATAAATGTCCAAAGTTGATTTGTCTTCCGGCAAGCATTGAAAGCCTTACTGCTCTGAAAAGTTTGGATATTTGTGATTGTCATGAGCTGGAGAAACGGTGTAAAAGGGAAACAGGTGAGGATTGGCCAAAAATATCTCACATTCAATATCTTCGAGGTATGTTTTGGATCTCTCGCCCTTTCTTAATACATTTTGACACTTTTATTATGTTGTACAGCTTCTATAATTATGGCTCTTCTTAACGTTCTTCTTTTCTTCTTCTTTTCTCGTATTGTATTGAGCATTTTGTTAAGGATTTTATTGATTCTGGGTGCCATTAAGATTCATTTTTGTGTTATACTTTTTTCCACAGGTTCCTGTTTTACGTATTGAAGGGATTAAGATTTGAGTTTCATTTCCCTTGCGTATGTAGTTTATTTGTTCAGATCTAATGCAAGGTAAAGTGCTTGTTGTTTTCTATTCATTTTAGAGATTCGGTATTTAAAATTCTTTGGTTGAATACTACCTACATCTTGAACAAATTGGAGCTTTTGGTTGGATACAAACCTAGTTTTCTTCAACCAAATAATTGGGCTCACGTTAATGAGTTCCACCAAAGTATGAATCGTTTGGGAGAATCCGAATTCAGGCGGAACAATTCTTGGTCAGACCATACTTACCTACGATGGCCTACTTCCCCCCTGAGAGTTGACACAAAAAAAAAAGTAGTTTTCTTCATGTTGTTATGAATGCTTATGAAAATGGCATTGGCAGCGTTCCTTTCAAATTACTATTTGCTAGATAATTGTTGTTTCCTTAATGGCCTTTCCCTGATATCCTTGTGTTCAATTCGATTCCCTGATATGCAGGAAATTTTTTCAAGAGTTCAACAGTTTTTGGCAATTTTGCTTTCCTCATCTGTGTAGCAGGATTTTAAAGTCAAACATTTTGAAGATAGACTTACTTTCATCTGTTCTGGTTGGACTTCTCATGGAATTTCCAATATCTGCTTCTATTGCATAGAGGTAATAAACATAATCATTTGTGTTGCATTACCCACTGCTGATGCTTTAGAAGATGTGTTTTGAATACCAAATTTATTGGCTTCAAATTATCCTTTTTGACATGCAGTTTAATGTGTACTTGAATGTATAGTTTGTTTAAGGCTATAATATGCTAACAAGTTTCTTACCGAAGGGTGTTGCAGTTTAATGTGTCCTTTTTGACTGAAACTCTTGTGATTTGCATCCTTCCTTTCGCTGTCTGAGACACTCCTTCTGTCTTTCTAACTTGTGTGTTTACATAGCCCTAGTTTAGGTTTATTGTATAATATTTGATTTACATTGTTCTAACTGATATTTATTTTTTGTTTCTTGTCAGAAAAGAGAAGGTACACCTCTGTAAGCACTTCTACTGGCCATCATTCCTTCAACCACCTCTTGATTTGCAGGTGAAACCACAAATTCAATCTATGCGAGGAAAAATTCATGAGAATCTTGGAATATCATGTGAACGATAAACCAAAGAGTAATGAGTCCAATGCTAAGGGTTCATTCAGAACCTGTTACATCAATTAATTCCGCCTTTGTCAAGGGTCAGAAAATCCACTGTAACAACAATTCATATGACAGATATAACTCATGTGATAACAGACTCTACTGAAAAGGAAAAGCAGCCATGGAAAGTGAACATGGAATTGTAAAATCTGTGGCAGCTAGATGATACAGGACCCTATTTGATTTTCCTAATTTCTTCATTAAGAAACATGATTCCTTTGGGTCCATCACTGGTATAAGATTTGATGGAGCTTCTCTGTGAGGAAGACATGCAAGTCCTTAGCATAAGAATCAGATAATTTTTGACCGAGTTTGGAGTCAAGAAAGGATGAATGTGGAAAATACCTTGCCTTCAAAACTCTAGCTACCAAACTCTCCGGTTTGCACATGATATTCCAAAAGTGAAAATTAAGAGGCCAAAATGAAACTTTAAAACAACTTTAGGGATCAAAAGTGTAATTTAACCTTATTTTAGATCCATCCCTGAGCATAACCAACAAAATGTTACAAATTTAAAGAATTAAGTTGTTCATTTCACTTGCATACGTTGTATCTCTTCCTCATTCCCTATCAATCAATATGAAACCTCCATTATTGTCAGCTATGTCCCAATTTTGATTTAAACTTGCTTCAAAAATCATGAGCTTTTTCAGGTAGTTGATGAACAATTATGTGCAGCTTGCAGAAATTGGCATTCATGTAAGTCTTGAGAATGTGTCTATTTAAATATGATCGTTTTAAAAAAGATATATGTGTGAAGAGATATTTTTTTAAAGGAAGAAAAAATGAAAAGTGAAAAGTAAAGGCATGCAAGTGATGCAACCCTTCAGTGTCTTCAATATCCTTGTAACTATAATCTTAGTTCTACCACTGCCTGTTAGTTCGTAATTATAAATGTATTTTCAATGGCATGCGTCAAATCTGACCAAATAAAAAGACACATTCACAACATGTTCAAATAAAAGTACACAAAAGATGAGTCAAATGACCGTAACAATACAACATAATGACAGGCTCCCGTACAAATATGTTCTTGTGCACATGTGCGTAAAATTTATTAAATATGAAGCAAAATTATTCGAAAAAGGCTAATAACCTTATACCTTTTCATCAGCTTCAAAGTGTCCCAATTTCGATAAATTCCCAGTAGTAACTATCTCCTGAATCTGAACACAGTAAAACACAGTTATTCTTTTCTTTGCCTATTATCTGACTCAAACAAATTACAAAGTAGTAAGATTGGGAGAGGCACAAATCACAAATGTCTTATTGAGGACCAAATTCAGATTTTTGCATTAACAATGACGAGTCATTCCTTTACAATGAATAAAATCTATTTTGAAAACCTGATAGAAAAATGATATTACTTGGTGTTGGACTTGAGCACCGCATGATACCTAATTACCGATTTATTATAGTATTGCGGATAAGAGAGAATAAGAAGAGTAATTGAATATTAGAACCAAACCACTTAAGTAACCCTCCTTAAAATCTAATTGCCTAGGGGACTTGCAGCTAAGAGAAAATCTCTTCGTAGCTGCCTTCTACAATATTTCATTCACACTTTTCTTGGCCAACCAGTCGGTTGTTAGCCCTTTGTGAAACGCAGGCAACTAGCTTTGATACGCACCCAAGCACTTAGGACATGTAGCCTAGGAAGATCTAATAGGAGAGAAGAACAATAAAACTATTGGCAACTATTCTGAAATTAAAGATAAAAATTGTCATTCAAACATCCAGTAGATAAACAATGTAAGAAGAAAGCAGCAACGAAGTCCAGACAAAATGTCTACTCATAGAATTCACATACATGGTCCTTCATTGATTTTCCAATTGACTGAAGATTTTTTATCTGGTCCGCACTTTCAATTTTAAATGACAACTTCTCAAACAATGAAATGGCCTTGTAATAGCCAAAGGATCTCTTTTCATCACCTAATGCTTTCAAACATCATTAGCACAATAAACGAGCTTTAGAATAACCAAAATGAAAAGGAAAAATACCAGCAATCTGTAGGAGTTGTATGAGCCTTATACCTCTATATATGTTCACAAGTTTCCCAAATATCTCTGTAATGTTCATAAACATTATGTTTAGATCAGGTGGACAGTACGGCAAGGACGACTGCAGTGAGCTCACCATGATAGATAAACAATATTTCATAAATGCATTATGCTTGTGCTCCAAAGCCATTTGCATTAATTTCCCTCCAATCTATTATATATAAACCAACATAATTCGACATCACTAGTTTTTGAGAAAAGAATGGAATTTTTTGTCAAAAGTTTATGCTATTCAGAGGAGCCAGAAGAAAGTTTTGGATGAAAAATATTTAAAGCAAATAATCATCAATTGTCATTCTTGTTGATGAAAGTGGTGTGTTATTTTAAGAAGAATGGGGTAATGATCTGATGTCGGTGCCACAAGATTTTTAAGATTAGCATGAGGAAATAAATTAAACCAGGCATTATTTGCAAGTGCTCTATCTAACCTTTCTTTTAGTGCTCGAGGCGTACCTAAACTCTTGAACAAAGTAAATGGATACCCCTCAACCGGGACATCTGACAAACCTGAATCAAGAATAGCCTGACGGAAACCATTTATCAACCACCAAGGTCAAGGAGTGCGACCTCAAGTCGCCAAAAATACACCAAGGACCTGCATTATGACCAGACAAATGACAGAGAAAATCCCACGCAGCACGTCTATGTTCTCCATTGGGGCACCCATAGTATCCGGTGAGAGCCATAAAACAAGAACATCATCAGAAATTGCAACAGTAATGTGGTTAGTGAAATAAAGCAATACCACCGCTTCTTCCGGTGCAATCAACAGAAAAACAAGAATCAAAACCAAGCATGTAACGAAGAGCTTCAATTTTATTTCAGTGGACTAGAGTCTCACGTAGGAAGAGTAGGTCCGGATTGAAGTGCCGAACTAGGTATTTCAAATCAGGAATTGCGCTCGGGCTACCTAAACCCCGGCAATTCCATCCTAAAAGACTCGTTTATCGCGGCAGGCCAAATTTTCAGGACCTGCCGATACAATTTGTTCATCATACAAAGGATTAGTAACATATAAACATGCAAATGTGTCATTCTTAAATATTTCATCTGTTCCACTTTATATGTCATTCTAGCAAATACACATGGATTAAGAAATGTAGTTAATGTTGCATAGAAAAGAGTAATTGTGAGTTATTTTACAAAAATATCCTTCATTAATGGCATGAAAAACATAAATTAAAGGAATTGTAAAAAAATAAAGTAGTAAATAGTAAAGGGCATAATAGGAAAATATGCATTAATGATTCCTTAATATTATAAAGTGACACATAATTTTGAACGGATGAAGTATATATCACAATCAATCATTTCACACATGTTAATGCACAATTTTGATCAATAATATTGCTTAATTATTTATGCTATAAAAATGTGATATTTTAAAAAAAATACAATTGAGTCAGATCAAACATCTTATATGGTTTTACAATGCTTCCCAATCTTACAATGTTACAAGTGCCTATCATTACTTGAATTCGACACTTAATGTCAGGGAGGCGGATCATCCGGAATCAATTTGAAATAAGGAGGTCTCTCTCAAAGTCAGTTTGTTTGCTTGGCGTCGTTTTCAAAATTGGTTACCAACAATGGACTACTTATCAAGGAGACACATTCTTCGACATAACGCCCAACCTTGTCTGGGTGGGTGCGGTTCTATGGAAGACCTTGATCACTTATTCTTGTCTTGTGACTATTTTTGGAAAATATGGGATGACATTTTGCATTATCTTGGCTTTATAATGGTTCAACAAACGCAAGTAGCACATCATTTTTACCAATTTGGAACTTTAGCCAGCTTTTCTAAAAGTGTCCGCTTAGTTTTTAATCTAATGTCTCTCTTGAGTGTAGATTAGAATTGGTAAAACTGCAGTGAAGATTGTTTTTATCTCACCAAACATTTGCATCTGGTGTTTCCACGAAATTTCTGTATAGAAGAAAAAGTAGAAACTTCAGCTACTATTAATTAAAAATCAAGACAGCATTATTGACTTGATGCAAAACTTCAAACAATTCATCCTTTCATCTTCTGTTGGTTGTTTCCACGAAAGAAAAATAAGCAAACACTTGAGCAACTTGAAGCAAAACTCCAAAAACAGTTCATTATTAGTGGACGCAAAACAATTTTCTACCATATACCAATTCTTATTGTTATTCCTTGATACTGCCACACTTGAGCAACTTGAAGCAAAACTCCAAAAATAATTCATTATTAGTCGACACAAAACATTTTTCTACCATATATATACCAATCCTTATTGTTAATCCTTATATATTTTCATTTGGTTGTTTCCACCAAACTTCCATGAAGAAAAAGAAAAAACTTCAGGATTATTAGTCGTGGGACCATTGTTGGCTGGATACACTTAGCTGCACTTTGAATTATTTTCTCACGTGTCATTTTCATTTGGTTATTTCCACGAAAGAAGAAACAGCACAACTTGAGCAACTTGAGGAAAAACTCCAATCGAGAATAATGCATTATTAGCGGACGCAAAACATTTTACTACCATATATACCAAATTTTTATTGTTAATCCTTGATACTATCACACTTCATTTCTCAGACATACAAACAAACAAACCTATCCCTTCATTTTCCGATTGAGTTACAACCTTAGAAGATGGCTGAAGCTGTGCTTGAAGTTGTCCTTGACAATTTGAGCTCACTCATTCAGAAGGAGATTGGTCTATTTCTTGGTTTCGAAAAAGACTTCGAAAGTCTGAAAAGCTTGTTCACTACAATCAAGGCTACTCTTGAAGATGCTGAGGAGAAACAATTCACTGACAAAGCTATCAAGGATTGGCTGCTTAAGCTTAAGGATGCTGCTTATGTCCTTGATGATATCTTGGATGAGTGTGCCACCAATGCACTGGAGTTGGAGTACAAAAGATCCAAGGGTGGACTACCTGATAAGGTACAAAGCTCTTTTTTATCCTCTCTTCATCCAAAACAAGTTGCTTTTCGTTACAAAATTGCTAAGAAAATGAAGAGCATACGAGAGAGGTTAGATGAAATAGCTGCAGAAAGAAACAAATTTCATTTGACCGAGATAGTCAGAGAAAAGAGAGGTGGAGTCCTTGACTGGCGCCAAACAACCTCAATCATTTCTCAACCTCAAGTCTATGGAAGAGATGAAGATAGGAATAAAATTGTAGATTTTTTGGTTGAGGAAGCTGTTGGTTTTGAGGATTTATCCGTCTATCCAATTGTGGGTCTAGGCGGACTTGGAAAGACAGCACTTGCCCAACTTATCTTCAATCATGAAAGGGTGGTCAAACACTTTGAGCCGAGAATTTGGGTTTGTGTTTCAGAAGATTTTAGTTTGAAGAGAATGGCTAAAGCGATCATTCATGAGGCAACTAACAAGTCATGTGATGATTTGGAACTACAACCACTACAAAGAAGACTTCAAGATCTACTGCAAGGAAAAAGATTTTTGCTTGTATTGGATGATGTGTGGGATGATAAACAAGAGAATTGGCAGAAGTTGAGATCTGTTTTGGCTTGTGGAGGAAAGGGTGCTTCAATTTTGGTCACTACTCGTCTTGCAAAGGTAGCAGAAATCATGCAAACAATACGTCCACATGATATATCAAAGCTATCTGACGAAGATTGTTGGGAATTGTTTAAACAAAATGCTTTTGGACCAAATGAGGTAGAACGGGAAGAGCTAGTGATGATAGGAAAGGAGATACTATGGAAGTGTGGGGGAGTACCTCTTGCAGCAAAAGCACTAGGAAGTCTCTTGCGCTTTAAAAGAGAGGAAAAGGAGTGGCGCTATATCAAGGAAAATGAACTATGGAATTTACAAGATGAAGATAATGTCATGCCTGCATTGAGATTAAGTTACTTGAATTTGCCAATTAAACTGAGGCAATGTTTTGTCTTCTGTGCATTATTTCACAAAGGTGAAAGAATAAGCAAGCAGTTAGTAATTGAGCTTTGGATGGCTAATGGCTTTATTTTGTCCAATAAAATATTGGACGAGGAAAATATTGGTAATGAGGTGTGGAATGAACTATACTGGAGATCATTTTTTCAAGATTTTAAGAGAGATGTATTTGGCGAAATTATAAGTTTCAAGATGCACGATCTTGTTCATGATCTCGCTCAATCAATTTTAGAAGAGGTGTGTTGCATTACAAAAAATGATGACATGCCTGACACATTAGAAAGAATCCGTCATCTCTCAGATAACAGGAACATTTCAGCCAGTGTAGATTCAATTTGGATGCGTAACGTCAAATCACTGAGGACCTACACTAGATCATATCATTAGGATGTGTATTATTCTCCATTCAAGGTATACAAATTCCATTCTTTACATGTGCTTACGGTGACTTTATCTGATGTGCCTTCTTCAATCGGTCATTTGAAGTGTTTAAGGTACTTGGATCTTTCTAGCGGTAAATTTGAAACACTTCCTGAATCCATATGTAAGTTGTGGAATTTACAAATTTTAAAATTAGATACTTGTTTCATGCTCATAAAATTGCCTAAAAATTTGATACGCCTGAAAGCTCTACAACATCTATCCTTATATAATTGCTTGAGCCTATCAAGTTTACCTCCCAATATAGGGAAGATGACTTCACTGAAGAATTTGAGCATGTATGTAGTTGGATGGGGAAGTGGGTACCTTTTGTCGGAATTAGGAAAATTAAATTTTAAAGTAGATAAGCTTGACATCACGAACCTTGAGAGAGTGCAAAGTGTGAAAGATGCTAAAGAAGCCAACATGTTGAGTAAGCATGTGAACTGTTTGCGGTTGAGGTGGGGGATAACTATACTAGTGCAAGAAAATGTGGAGCAGATTCTTGAAGTGCTCCAACCTTATCCCCAACAGCTTCAAGAATTGTGGGTGAATGGATATACAGGTTCCCATTTCCCAGAATGGATGTCTAGTCCTTCTTTAACACATTTACGGGAGTTAACTCTCGCAGATTGCAAAAGTTGTTTAAGCCTCCCACAATTGGGAAACCTACCTTCTCTTAAGAAATTGACGATTCGGGGATGCTCACAAATAGAAGGTTTGGATGAGGCTTTACAACATGTGGCTGCCCTTCAATGGTTAGAGTTAGAGGATTTTCCTAACCTGACATCCTTACCAGACTCATTAGGAAACCTTAGTTTGCTTCAACATCTATCAATTCGAGTATGTCCGAAGTTGATTTGTTTTCCGGCGAGCATTCAAAGCCTTACTAATCTGAAAAGTTTGAGGATTTATAACTGTCCTGAGTTGGAGAAACGGTGTACAAGGGAAACAGGTGAGGATTGGCCAAAAATATCTCATATTCAAAATCTTGCAGGTATGTTTTGGATCTCTCGCCGTTTCTTAATATATTTTGACACTTCGATTTATTATATTCTACATCTTTCATTTTAGATTTTTTCTACCAACTCCCAAAAATATATAGTTACACCCAAATCTGTTTAAAATTTAATCATAATGTCAATCTCAATTAATCATTGTGTGCTCTCATAGATGAAATTGAAATATTCTTTGTGTTAATTAAACTTATTTTGTTAATTATTTCAGTTTGGAACAGATAGGGCACCATTGTGTGACCTGATACCAAGGAAAATTCATAGAGGCTCTTTGTAGGCTTGGTCTTGTTGCAGAGAAAATCATCGCCATCACTGAGCACATTGACGATGAACAATACATTGAGAATCATATGGGTGAGTGTTTCAACCAGAGGAAATTGGGGAAAAAGCGAGTGTCTTTCAAAGCAGGGTTATTTTTGTCTTGTTAGGGTGTAATCAGTTTTTTTTTAAGAGGCGTCACTAGAAAAATTCTTCATTTTATTGTATTGAGCATCTTATAAAGTGATTGTTGCTTTCTATTTTTTTCATTCATTACTCATAGCATTATTTGGTTTAAAAATTCAGTAGTTTAAATTCTTCGGCTGAATACTACCAACAAATTGGGGCTTTTCCTCGGATACAAACCTAGTTTTCTTCAATCAAATAATTGGGCTCAAGTTATTAATAAGCTCCACCAATGAACGGATTGCTCGAGAGAACTCGAGTTCGATTTCTAGGCTAAGCTATACTTACATCATGGCCGAACTTCAAATTACCCGGGACCTTTTCCGTGAGAACTTACATCAAGGCCGTACATCAAATTACCAGGGACCCTTTCCCTGGGAACCTAAGGGTTAACACACAGACTTGTATTATGTTTTATAAAACATAATATAAGTCTGTGTGTTCATGCTTAATGAATAACTAGCCATTCTCCTGCGCACATGCCTTAGCATAAGAAACTAATTTAATGTTATTATTTCAAAGTGCACAGTTGATGTGCTAACTCACTGAAACTCTTGCGATCTGAATCCTCGTTGATTACCGATAATTTTTTTCATAACAATAAGTACAAATTTTAGCATTTAGTGGCCGAATGTTTAATCTCTGCTTTCCTAGTTTAGATTTTGTTGCATAATATTTGATTTAGATCATGCTCACTGATATCTATTTTATGTTTGTTTTTAGAAAGGAGAAGGTACACCTCTGCAAGCACTTCTACTGGCCATCATTCCTTCAACCACCTCTTGATTTGCAAGTGAAACCGCCAATTCAATCTACGGGAGGAAAAAATCGTGAGAAATCTTGGAATACTGTGATAAATAAACCAAGGAATAATGAGTCACATGCTAAGGGTTCATTCAGATTCTGTCGCATCAATTAATTCTACCTGATAGATAAAAGACTCAGTTGGTAAGGAAAAGCAGCGAAGGTTGTTGGATGCAGGAAAGTGAACATTAAATTTGCAGCAGGGAAAGACTATTTCTCTCCAAGCTTCTGTTGCTGACACAACACAAATTGTTAAATTTGCGACCAGCAAGAATTCTACCAAATTTCAGCACCAAAATCCTTCAAGTGATCAAGCTTAGAAACCTATTGATAGTGAATTGAAGTTTGCTTTATGTATACTTTTTGTTTTCTATTTGTCGATATATATGCACACCTAAGCAGTAGACATGAATCAAAAATTAATATAAAGTGATATTTTAAATTCAAAACAAGCAATAGCTTCTTTTGTTTCCTTTCCTATCTTGTAAAGCAGTGCTGCTTTTCCTCTTCTTTGGCTATTTAGCAGAAAATACTGAAATGTATACTTACGAAGATCCTATACAGAAAGATCAGTGTCGTATTGGAGGTTGTCAAAAAGATCACCGAGGACTAGTAAAATCCATGTGCAAGAACTTCTGTTTCAGTAGTCTCAGTGACACGATTTAATTTCAATTTTTCATTAACTACTGAATAACTTCTATCAAAATTTGCAAAATCCATAGACAAAATGCACCCTGCAGCAGTTTTTTCATAAAACATTGATTGATGAAGATTGCAATAAAAGAGGATCAGTTAGAAAAATGACTCAGGGTACTGAAAAACAAACTTCGTCTCGAAGTCCATTTGCTTGTAATTCCAGAATTGATATTGTGGTATTATATTTTAAAGCATCTGCAATGAACTCTGCCCCTTTTGCTCCTATTTGCATAAGTATTTTGTGTTACAAAGGGAGGATATGCATTTCAAGCAATTTACCTGGTTAACACATGGTGAAAAGTTACCTGGCACCAACCAAGTTTAAGGGTTTTTACGTTTCCATGGAACTTGGTAACTTCGGCCAATGCCTTGGCTCCATCTGGTTCAATGGATTATAACCAAGTTCTAACTAACTATGACAGATAAAACATGTGTTCGAGTATAAAAAGACAAAAAACATAAAATAACTCTTGGGGCTTACAAAGCTAATAACTGAATTATCTTTCAACAATTTCATTGTGTGATTAAAAACACATATTTAGAACTGAATTGCACAATTAGATCTAGTGGCATGTTGCGGTGTTTCAAAAGTTATAAGTAAAATTCATGTGCAAGAACTTTAATACTGTTTCAGCAGTCTCAGTGTCAGATTTCAATTTCAATTTCATTTTTTCATTAACAACTTTTATAACTTCAGAGTTCAGACAACCTATCAATGATGGATATTGAAGAACCAATGCATACACTTTATTCGACAAACGGAGAATGAAAATATTGGCTTCACTTTAGATGCGTATAATTAAGGTTAATGAGAAACAATGGAACATTATACATAGTAAAAATAATATGAACAACGGGAATGATGTGTGTTTTATCCAAAGCTTATATGTGTACAATCTATTTTTTTTAAAAGGCTATGTGCACAATCTATTAACGTTTTCAATATCCAAATGCTAGAAAGTATTCGGATAAACACTGCTTACAGTTCATAGGTTAATCACATCAATGAACATATACACCTCTTGATTTGCATGTGCAACGTCCAATTCATTCCGCAGGAGGACAAAATCAAGACAACAGAAAATACTGTGGCAGAGCCCATCACATCTATTACCAGAAATTATTTTAAAGCAAGAATCAATACATAATGTCTAGTCACAAACTTCATTACCATGAACCATTCACTGATTTTGCAATTGACAAGAGATTATTTAGTCTTTCCAGCACTTAAATTTTCAAATGGCAGCATCTCCATGATTGTGATAGTAAAACGACCTTTCGTTGTCCAGTGCAAACAGTTTAGCACCATTACAAGAGCTCCAGAATATCAAAAATTATCCAACTATAACAAAAGTGGTAGACATTTGGATTTTTTAACCTTCTGTTTGGAGTTCATCCTTGACCACTAAGTACGGAAAAACGTCTCTTGGGAAATGTCAACATTACAAATCATACCGTGCACTGCAGTACCAGACACCATATCATTTGTGCTCACTGTTTCGCGACTGCTCTGCTGCACATTCTGAACTGATAACCATTCCACAAGCATCATCTGAGCCGCAATGACAATCTGATGCGCTGATGACGCCTTCTGATTCAACACATTTTTGGCTTCTGCTATGCCAACTACTTCATATTAGCGACAGAACCTTACTAACCACATCCTCTGTCTCTTGCGGTACCAAAACAATCCTGAATCACTTGTGACCGACCCGTCATTTCCCAACAATCAGCGCTTTCTTGACATTTAGAAAGAATGTGCCAATCGGAATTCTCAGTCTCTGCGCAAAGGGGACATTTCTGCCGATATAGAACATGACGCGCGTTTAGCTTATCCCAAATCGGAAGACAACCTCGATGAAATCTCGAAATTAAATTCCTTGCCGTTGGCGGAACTTTTGCTCTCCACACACCACCAAAATCACCTGGAACCTTGCGTCTTTCCGCCTTTGTTGACATGCACATAAACACCATTCCTCTCTTTCTTCAATATAAGGCTGTCATTTTGCTCTTCCACAATTGAGGGGATATATAGGATTTGATTACTAATACACTTAGGAAAATAGGACAGTATATTGTTTTCATCCCACTTTCTCTCCCCTTACACCATTAAATCATGTACAACCATATCAAATACTTCTTGCTTTTGAGGAGATTGCATCAAACTTGACTGTATTGACCTCAAAGAAGGATGTTGCATGACTCTTACTTTCTTACCATCCCCTATACACCATCTACAACCATTCAAAAGAATATTACGCGACGTCCAAAGACTACGCCAAAAATAACTAGGATTATGACCGAATTTGGAATCAAGAAAGGATGAATGTGGAAAATACCTTGCCTTCAAAACTCTAGCTACCAAGCTCTCCGGTTTGCACATGATATTCCAAAAGTGAAAATTAAGAGGCCAAAATGAAACTTTAAAACAACTTTAGGGATCAAAAGTGTAATTTAACCTTATTTTAGATCCATCCCTGAGCATAACCAATAAAATGTTACAAATTTAAAGAAGTAAGTTGTTCATTTAAGTTGCATACATTGTATCTCTTCCTCATTCCCTATCAATCAATATGAAACCTCCATTATTGTCAGCTATGTCCCAATTTTGATTTAAACTTGCTTCAAAAATCATGAGCTTTTTTAGGTAGTTGATTAACAATTATGCGCAGATTGCAGAAATTGGCATTCATGTAACTCTTGAGAATGTGTGTATTTAAATATGATCGTTTTGAAAAAGATATATGTGTGAAGAGATAGTTTTTTAAAGGATGAAAAAGTGAAAGGTGAAAAGTAAATGCATGCAACCCTTCATTGTCTTCAAAATCCTTGTACTATAATCTAAGTTCTACCACCGCCTGTTAGTTCTTAATTATAAATGTATTTTCAATGGCATGCGTCAATTCTTACCAAACCAGCAACAAATAAAAAGACTTTGGTGTATATGAGTAATATAAAAATTATCAGCATTCTATATGTGAAAACTTGAACTAAAATACATGAAGCAGGAGATTCTAGAAACAAGGGATCTTAAAGAGTGACATAATCTAAATTGCAATGATTTCAAAACAAGACAAATGGCAGAAGTTTTGAGATTGGAGATTTCTTAGTAAATAGATACCTTTATTTAAAACCATGCTATTTGGGTGTTGCAAAATTTGATATTTTCAATCTGAGAGCTGGGCAAAGTTTTTTCCTTTTTTCTATATATCAATTGGGGTAGCTGGGATGTATCTATGTGATTCCAGATCATTGTTTATTGCAATCCTATGAAAAAACAATTTTCATGTAGTTAGGGGTTAGGGATTTCAATCAAATTAATTTCGGGATTCAACATCAACCATTAGGGCGGGGAGTACTTCTAAAAACTTTTTTTGTAAGAATTGTTTTGAACCTATGTGAAAATTGTATTGAACCTAGGTGAAAATTGTTTTTCTCCATGAATGTTTTAATAACTTCTATTTGGATAGGCTTGTATATGTGCCTATAAATAAGCATAAGGTATATTATTTTTATAATTAATCGAAACACAAATACTTGTTCATACATCAATCATCACATCCTCAATGAAGAAAATATGTTGTTGTGTCTAGAATCACTTGAATAAAAGGTTTGGAATTACTAATACTCGATGAAAAATGACTCTTTTATATACTTTTATTCTTTTCTTTTGCAAGTTTGGAGTGATTATGTGAAAAATAAGCTTCGTTGGCCTAATTTTAGGTTTATTCACTCTTTAGAAGATTTTGGTGTAGTCCTCCTTCTCTTTTTGTAACAAAATTATTTTGTTAATCTATTTGGGGTGTAACAACATCTAGTTTCTCCCCTGGTTTAAATACAAAATGAAGAAAATGAGGTTTACAAAGAGATCACTAAATAGTCTATCACAAGGTGTTTCATAATGTATAACTTATGAGAGGAAGAAAACATAATTAAAGATCTCTTAGGAGATGGAAGTGTATTTTTTTTATATTATGTTTTGCAAAGGATGGGAGAGCAGATTACTTTAAGTATCTCTTAGAGCAACTAAGCAAGAGAGTATAATTAACTCTTTACAATAAGTATGTAAAGTTGTAAGATAGTTTCATAGTAAAATACAGGACAAATTACATTAGAGGTACTTTAAATTTTAAGTTTGTATTAAACTAAGTTATTTTGTTCCCATAGTCATACTTTAACTATTAAACCATTTGCCATTTTACCCTTCGATTCACTTTCTATTAAAAAAAAATTGAATTCATTGTTACTTGCAGACGTGGCAGATCCACACCAGCAAAAAAAATCATTTTTAAACCCAGAAAATTAATTCATGTTCATCCTTTTTCTTCCATCTTCATACTCAAATCCAACAAATTTGAAATTTTGGCAGTACCTGGACAGATGTCCTACGTAGAGCTGTCAATTTGACGGGGCTTGGAAAAGTACTAAGCCCACTAAATATAACATTAACCCACAAGGCTCACAGGGCCAAATTTTTAAGTAGAATTTATTTGATTTTCAGATTTTTTTTTTTTGGAAAAGTTGTTGTGGTCACCCGTTGGGGTCAACGCCAGAGCTCCGGTGATCCCGCGGCAGCTCCGACAGCAGAGCTCCAACGACCCGCGGTGGCTGCCAAAGCTATGGTGGTGGTTGGCCTGGTGGCTGCCGGAGCTCCAGTGGTTGTTGGTGGTTGTAATTTTTAATTAGTAAAAAAATAAAAAATACTTCTTTTTTCATAAATGATTTATTATGTTTTTTTTCTTCAAAAATAATAATTATAATTAGTAGACCTTGAATCCTTTAACACTAAGTGGGTCAACATCCCTTATTATAAATGTTAAACTTTCCAAGCTAACAGTAAACCCTAATCACCTAAAGTTTTCCTTTCTTAGCTAACATTAAATGCAAGCTAACCTTCCAATTAACTGACCACTAAACCCTGAAGCATTTATAATGAGATTTCATATACCTATGTGCAGTAAATAGGGTTTTGAAACTCTCATCCCGTTATGTACACACATAATTATGATTCAAACTCTTCACTTTCTCTCTCATAGAGAAACTTACCACCACTACTTCTTTTCCCCTCTCTCTCTCTCTCTCTCTCTCTCAATGTATCAGCACAAACCCTTTTCTTCTTCTTCTTCTTCTTCTTCAAAAACACACACAAACCATTCTTCTACCTTCATTTTAATAATTTTTCGATCTTCACCCACTAAAGTAAAAGCATCATCGTCTTTCATCTCTTCATTCTCTACAAAACCCACTCGTTTTGCACCACGCCGGATTTGCACCACCACTATTGACCACTGCGTCGGAATTCGCTCTTCACCGCGCCAGGGTCGCTGTCAAAAGCTTTTTATATTTTGCAAGGTTAATGGTTATTTTCAACTTTTGTATTCCTCGTTTCTAATACTCAACCATTCATTGTTATTCATTTTGATCTTTGTTTGGTTATTTGTTTATTCATTTACGGACAGAATCACAAGGGCTTCAAATTTCATCCAAACTCCAACTCAACGCTCTTTGTTTGGTACCATTTACACATAACCTTCAATATCAGTTATGATTCTCACATTTCTTCAATCAGTTTTATGTTTTTAATTTGATTTTCGTGTTGATTTTAATTTTGTATTCCTATTTAGTGATTTTGAATTGTTGATTTCAAGTTTTTGTTGATTTCTGATTTTCCTAACCCTATTTTGAAACTATAAAAACCCTGATTTGAAAATAGAAAGACCAATTTCTTCACTTCCTTTCTTAGCTGCAAGGTTTCAACTTCAGTCCTTTCTTTTGAATTTTATTTCAACCTTTCCTCAATATTTTTAGTTTTGGTATGAATTTAGATGACAAGAGAGGCAACAAGAGAAATTTAGTCTGGGACCCTCATTTGTTAAATTTCTAATTTCAAAGGTTTGGCATGTAGAGGTTTCACAAAATATATTTTATTGTTTCATTTTTAATATACTTAATTCTAATTAAGATTCATTGATGTTCTTCCGGTTTTTTCTTCCACTATCTATAGGATATGAGAATCTCATTCACCTGAAGAAGGGAGAAAATGTGTGGCTTTGTATGTTTTTTCCTTTTTGTGATTGTTGTTTTAATTATGATTTTAACATTCTCTTTGATAAAATTTACTTCAACCAACATTGGTCTCTGCACACGTTTCATTCATTGTCTAATCACTTTAGTGCCTTAGGGAAATTGTTGAGGTAGAGTTTGCTTAAAGTTTAGAAATTAGAGAAGTCGTGGCTAATTTATACTCATTTCATTAGATATGGTTTTTTTTTATTATAGACGTTTTCATCCTTTTCATGTTGTTTATTTGTACTCCTACCTATGTTTTCGCAATTGATGCAGCTTTTGATCTCTTTAGGGCAATTAATACTTCAATACAAATGTGGAGGGTAAGGTTATAGACTGTGGAGGGTAAAGTTGCTATGTTTTAAGTTTTGTGGAAATCAAATTTGTATATTTTTAAATTGTGGATTTTAATTCCTTCACATATCGTTCTCATTCTGCTATGCAATTTTTTGTCATTCCTCCTTTCATTTATACTTTTGGTTAAGTTTTGGCATTTATAATGCGTCTTCGAGAGGTTTTTTCTTCATCATCTTTATTTATTTATCTTTTTTTCCGTTTTTTGTTCTACCCGCATGTTGTCATAATCCGAAGAGCATTTTTTAGCGTCAAAAAGTAATATTTTGTGTAGATGTTTTTTCTTCTTCTTTTGTTACTGGAATATTAAGAGAGGGAAGTCATGAGGATTATACTCAGCTCTTTGTTTTCGCAGAGTGATTAAAACTTCTAACAAGACTTGGGTAATGCCAAAAATCTGTCTTTAAAAGAAATAAGGTCAGGTTTTGATTAGAAATGGGCTTGGATTCAAAAGGAAATTGAATTTCAGATGCGTGCAAATTGCAATGTGTGTACAATTCATGATGAGTGAACTTAGACAAAATGTGTTGCTTCAATGTTACCTTTCACTGTTGTTATGTTTTTGAAAGTATGTTGTTCATCATTTTTATGTCTTTTGGTTTAGGACAGGCTTTATAATGTGTTAAATAAGTTACTAAAGGTGGACTTTTTCTATTGTAAATTTTTTGACCACTTTTTAAGTAAGAATAAAAGTAGACTAAAGGTTATATTTATGCTTATTTTACTTTTTAGTTATAAACATGATTTATATGGTTAAAAACTGGGTTCACTATAAATTAGCTTATATTTATACTTATTTTACTTTTTATTTACAAAATGTAAGCAAATAAGTTTAATAAATTATGTTTTTATATATGTTAAAACTAAAATGAAAATTTTGGCGAGATTTAAATATCATTGAAGCACATATTAAGATTCATTTTATTACGATATTGTATGTTTAATAATCTAATTTGTGTTTATTGATATAGACCTGTATATCACACGGGTAAGACCCGTTCGTCGCATGGGTTGAACGTTTAGTTAAAGGGGGCTTTTTATGTAGGGCTTTGTGTTTTGTGGTTTAATTGACACCTCTAGTCATATGTGATGTCCAAGACACCAGGAATGTCTTACTAGATGTCCTGGACACTAGTTATAATTATGTAGTACAATAAACAGTAATAAAGTAAAGTGCAGGGAAGGAAGAACACAGGAGATTTGGTAACCCAGTTCGGTGCAATGTCACCTACGTCTGGGGGCATCTATGCCAAGAAAGGAAATTCACTATAACATTTTTGGTTCGTAGTCGTATGTTAACAAACCTTGTTCACTACCTTGACACCTGAACACTAACCGTGAATTTCTATCCAAGACTCCCCCTAGATATGAGATCCAATCTCACTTCCTCTCAATCACAGAACCCATGATTTCAACAATGATTACAATCAAATAGGTGAAACACTCAAACAAACAAAACCTACTCTTGCTAGAAGCACTAGAGCGGTTTACAAATAACAAAAACAACTCAACTAAACAGTCTATCTTAATGCATCAAGGTGATATAAAGAGAGACTTACAAGTAATAAGGGCAAACACGAAACCCTAAATGACACTCTTTCAAAATGATGGCTTTGAATCATTTCAATACATTTGAGTCTTCCTTAAAGGGTGGAGCTTTGTATGGGCCAAGTTGGGCCACGACCCACCCGCCCAAAAACAAAACAAAATTTTTTCTATAAGGAAATTACTTAAACATCCATTGCTATTAAATAATAATATAAATGGCCCACCCTCTTCACTACTCAAGCACGTGTTAGCGGCCAACACTCGGTGTGATTTAGTCCAACATTGGATAGATAAGATTCTCGAGAAGAGTTTATAAAGATGAGGTACTCCTCACCTTACAAGCCAGTTTTGTAAGGATGAGTTAGGCCCCGATTTTCGTTAAATGGTAGCAGAGTCTATCGGGTCTATCATTGGACTTCCTGCATCCTCCACGCTTCAGGCTCATTAGGCTAGGCTGAAGCGTGATGGGGTGTGTTAGCGGCCAACACTCAGTAAGATTTAGTCCAACATCAGATATATAGGATTCTCGAGAAGAATTTATAAAGAGGAGGTACTCCTCACCGTACAGGCCAGTTTTGTAAGGATGAGTTAGGCCTCGATATTCGTTACATGGAATCAAAGCCTATCGGGTCCATCGTTGGGCTTCCTGCATCGTCCACACTTCAGGCCCATTGGGCCAGGCTGAAGCATGAGGGTGTGTGAGCGGCCAATACTCGATGGGATTTAGTCCCACATCGGATAGATAGGGTTCTCGAGAAGAGTTTATAAAGAGGAGGTACTCCTCACAGTACAAGCCGATTTTGTAAGGATGAGTTAGGCCTCGGTATTCGTTATAGCACGGCTCTTCCTTCCCCCAATCACTTAAAACACGCGCAATTTTCAACTTCAATTTCCCTCTTCAACTCTTTTAACGTAATGTTTGTTCCGCTTTCAATCTACTCAATCGGCGTTGTCATAGCTGAGGTGAAAGCCCTCGTCGCAATCTCTCTCACTCCCTGCCTCAATTTTTTCACTTCGAATTTGAAAGTCAATTTCTCGTCTCTTGTTGATTTTTTAATTGATAAGTGTTTTGTTGTTGTATGTCTATGTCTTTGTTGATTTACTTTTTTGTTGTCATCATTGTTGCTTCAGATATCCTTCATTAGCATTTCTAATTTGATTAATCTATTTTTGCTTCCCTTAATTGCAAAGTGCAGACTAATTTCTTAACCTTTGGTAACAAAACAAATGAGAATATAATTAAGGATACAACATAAGATAAATATTTCAGCTAGCTCTTGTTGTTTTCCCATTTCTTTTTTTTTTCTTCCACTTATTTGAACAGGATGAAGTGTTATAAGAAAGTAAAAGCAAAGTGGCCAAATAATTTTGTATTTATAAAGTTTAAAATTGACCTTTCATACATATATGCCAATTACTTATGTTAAAGGATAACATATGTTTTCAGATTATTAGGACTAACTATTCCATTTCTAGTCGAAGAAAACTAAAATAAAACTATAAAATATTCATCAATAAAATTATATTGTATTTTATTGTTTATTTTAGCGGCCCACCCGAGACTTTTTTTATAGCTCCGCCACTGTCTTCCTTTATATAGCCAGAGAATGCATGAGCTTGATCTTCAATCGGGCTAAACAAATCAGCATACCAAAACGTATATTTGGTCTTTACAATCTTCTAGGAGCAAATATATTGTTTCCTAAATGTTTAGGAGATTAACGTCAAAAACACGACATAGGCAAACCGACATGAACAAGCTTCTAGAAACACAAGTCTCTTGGAGAACAAGTTAAATGAGTTATATTGTCACCTCTCAGGATGAGTTATTAAGACGCCATTGAAGTAGGGAATGCAAACTTAACACTCAATGAGTGAGATCTCAGTAGATGGAATAAGATGATACGTAACTTTTCGGCGGAGATGGAAAATAGGATGTGGACAGTGTATTCGGATCTTCAAAAATTAATTCACATGTAACATTGAACTTCTTTAATAGAATGTAATGGCCAAGATTAAGTTAACACGGAGATATAACAAGCCAGTATTTTGAGGGATAATCGAAATTTTTGGGTTGAGAATTACCTTAGGGTTCTGTCATATGGAAGCCCGAAATCATTACTAAGAATTTAAGAGTGTAGTTTTAATATCAAAGAGATCTATGTTTTCGTTCAAATTTATCTTAAAGATGTAATCTGGAAACTTTATATGGGTAACTCGTTACCGACTAGACCAAATTATGGGAACCAAAGATGTCTTAGAAGAGATCGCAAGTATGATTACTACTACGGACAAGAATGAAAGAGATAGAAGTAAGCCTCAAACAACCCGAGGACCGAATTAGGCAATTGTACCAAATTATTTACCAAGTAATAAAGTGATAAGTAGAGTATCGTATCCACATGGATTGTTGTTTTGTCCAAACAATTCACATTACTTATTTGAGAAAAAAATAATAATAATAAAAAAGTTAAGGGTTTAGAGTTTGAAAAGTTAATCTGTTTGCAGCATAGTTATCTATTTGGTTACATAGTGAAGCACATGGAGTATATGATCCATTCCCTTATAGTGCTTCCAAACAGGTTGATTAGTGATCCACTTCAAAGCTCCCATGACTTTGATACAAAGTGAACCATTGTTTCACTGAAAAGTAAAGCATTAAGTTGTATAATTGATAGAAGGGCAAGCACACCCTATAAAGGGACTTGCATTGCTGTTTTTTAAAGAGGAAAATCTAGTGGTGAAGAATTGTTTTTCCAAGAGGAAAATCTAGTGGTGAAGAAGGGTATGTAGAACAAACCAGTAAAAAAAATTAATTATTATAGAATCATAATATTAAAATTTTGAAAAAAGGAATGGAATGACAAAGAAAATCGTAGATAAAAACAGCAAAGTATTTGCTATTTAAATTATGTGATACGAGCTAACTAATTGAACCGAAATATTTCGTATTGAACTCGAGTTGTATATGTCGAGCATAACAAATTCTCGATGAGCTGAGCAAAATTCATTTTTGTTCAACTAATTCCCATACTTATAAATAAGCAGGGTCGTTCCTACAAATCTGGAGGTTCAGTTCTGTAAGTGAAAAGAGGTCCGTAATAAAATAAAAATGTATTTTTTTAAAAGAACAATGTTCTATTTAAATTTTTTAAAAGATAAATACAAGGTATCATATATATGCGGTACATCTAAAGGAAAAAATCACTATCGTATACATGAGGAATCTCAAACCACCCTCCTAAAAAAACACCAACCTAACACTTATTAGTATTACTAAGCTATATTTTTTTTTTTAGGCTCATACCTTAATAAGACCCAACTCCATTGAACTGTTTACACACCCCAAGATCTGGCTCTTCAGATAAGTATAACCTTTTCAACAATAATTTCACAAAGAAGAAAAAGTAAAGAGTATTGATACGTTGACACACTTTTTTACACCCACACCAATGTGCGACACGTGGCATTTTTTGTGTGTGTATGTGAACAGTGAACTGTTAACAAACAAAAAAAACAGGAGAAAAAGAAAGAACCGTGAAAGCCTCTCTCTTCCTCCCTCCCCTCTGTGTTCTCTCCTCCACCTCCTCAGTCCTCACAACCCACTCAACCGGCGGCAACCGTTTTCCTTGCAATCTTCGATCATGACCATATTAATTCATCAGCTCCGTACCAGTGTCTTCCTCGTGATCTTCTGTCCTGACCTTGTTCACCTGGTCTACCGTCATGGTCTTAGGATCTTGTAACCAAAACGACTTCGGCCGCGGTGATTTCTAAGAACTCAATCGGATCAAAATTGTTAAGTTAAGCTTTCACCATATCCTCCATCACAGACACACACAAGTCCCACCGAGGTTTTGCATCAAAAGAAGAGGGGCCATTGATTGTGCTTGAGAAAGGAAAGATTTGAATCAAATTGAAAGGTCGGCGTAGACGATGATGACGGAGTAGCGAATGCGTGAAGAGAGAAACATAAGACAGGTTTTTCACTTGGTTTTTGGGTGGTTGATAATGTTGTTGTTGGTGGCGTTTTTGGAGAGAAGGAAGAGGAACGGGAGACACAAAGGAGGCAGGAAGGTGAGAGGAGAGAGAGTGGTTGTTTTATTTTTATTTTCTTTAATTTTTTATTTTATTATTATTTTGACTTTTTAATCAAAAAAATTTACAGTGAGACTTTACAACAAATCTTGTTACCACGATGTGGCGTTCCTGATATGAATTTCAAGTACAGACTCACCAATGGTATGTCGTTTCCCAAAGGAAACAAGTGGTTTCCTAAGGAAAAAGAATATCTTACCTATGCTTTTGCTCCGGGGAGCGAAATCCCACCCAACATGACCGACGTGTTTAGAAATGCATTCACACAATGGTCACAGACCACTCGGGTCCTAAATTTCATGGAGACAACATTATACGATGATGATGCTGACATTAAGATTAGATTCTACAATATTAATTACAATGATGGGGTTGATGATGTTGTGGTGGGTGACACGGTTATCAATCTTGGTTCGAATGTGAATTCAGGTTTGATACGTCTGGTTGCTTCAAAGTACTACGTGTTGCCAACTGACACCTTCATGTGGTCATGGGAGAACAAAGAATTCGATTTGGAGACGGGGGCGATGCATCAGATAGGTCATCTGCTAGGACTTGATCACTCTTTTGATAAGGAGTCTATTATGTATCCAGCCATATTGCCATTACAACAAAGGAAGGTGCAGATAACAGATTCTGATAACCAAGCCATACAACAAATGTATACGGCCACCACTACCGAAGCCACTACTACCAATGTGAACTCTGACAATGGTGGGTGCTTCACAATGTTTGGATCCAATTCTGGTCTCCTTACATATTTGTTCCTTGGATTTTCTTTTGTGGCTCTCTTCAACTAGCATCTTAAGTTATCCTTTAATTTTGGAGACGCTTTTTTAATTTGTGTACTACTTTACTTCATGTGCCGTTTTTCGTTAATGCTTAATATGTTATGGTATCATAATAAATCTATTGGAATTAAAAAATAACTACAATATATTTATGAATTAGCAATATTAGATAAATGTTACTAAAATGTCATAAATTTGATTTAGTAACATTTTAACAAGATTCTCTAAGAAAAAAACAATTGTTAGATAAATCCTCTATTTTAGCAACCAACACCTTTTCACTTGGACACAATTACCCTTGTTTTTATTTTTGGGAAAATTAAAAGTAAAGGATCTAAATGTAATTTTCACTTAATGTCAGTTTTTTCATTTTTTTTTTCTCATTTCATTTTTTGAGACCTTCTCCTTCTCCTTCGTTCTCTTTCTTCCTTCTCTCTTGTGACCTACCATTTCGCTGAAGACCTTCTTCTTTCTTGCACATAATTGTTTGCTCCTACAACACCTTTAACCATGAACATCGACACACCCAATCATTTCTTTTGCTTATTTAATTCACTGAAATTTATTCAATTGTTTTTTTGGTATAATAATTTTATAAATAGGTTAGAATATCATATAATCAAATTAGTTATCACAATCTTGCTATTGTTGAATCCAGCAATTATGTATTCCTATTGAATTTGAGAATGGCCTGGAGAAAGAGGGACGAAGGAAAATAAGGATTGAATATATTTTACACCAAGAGAGTTAGATGCTTGAATATTTAATTCATTGAGATGCCAATAAACCTATAGCTACGATCCCTTTTTAGGATTGCAGAGAAACAAGCATCTTCCATTTCGAATTGTAAACAAGCATGTTGGATTATTTTTTCTTAAAATAAATCATGTTTAAATAGACCCAAATTCAATTTATATTTTTTTGAACAAGAAATTCAATTTATATTAATACAACTAGATATCTTCTATTCCACTCAAGTATAAAAACGATAATTTTGGACAAATAAGATTAAAAAAATGTCAACAATAATAAAATAGTTTAAATAACGTTATAAAAAAAAAAGGCAATGAAGGTTAGCACATTTGATATGGAGTTAACTTACTTGCATGATTGGTCGTGTGTTTAATTCTCATTTACTGATCTTTGAGGTCTACTCTGACCTTGGTGAATGCATGAAGCCCAAAACGATAAAATAAATTAAATGAAGGGAGACAACATATAAAAAAATAATTACTTCAAAAATATTTATATTCTCTTTATATAAGATACACATACATTTTTAACATTTATTTTACTAAATTAATGAACTGAACAAATTTTCCGGTGCAACGGGTTTCAAACTAGTAACACAATCATAACATGTGTTAAACTGAATAATGAACTGCCACGTCACATAGTGGTGTGACAATGTATCATGTATTTATGTGGACCAAATCTTAATTTTATTTTATTTTTTTGACAAATAAATCTTAATTTGTTTGTACTATCCATATCATTAAAGTATTTCTTTTTAAAAATAAAATAAAACACGCCAGTTTTCTGAAGCTGAGATGCATTTTTTTCTTTTAAAAAGGTCAAAACATTGTCCTAAAGATCTACAATCGTCTTTAATTATATTCAAAATCAAAGTAAATAATTTCCTTTGAAAACCTATTGATTTTCTAAAAACAAGGATCTAAATATCGAATGTCATATTTTAGAAAATCTTTCCACGCAATGAGTTTTCAACTTGATTCATACACTCCATAAAACATACGTAGTGTATGTGAGTATCAAATTCCCATGGCAGCATCATTAATTACAACCTTTCCAATCCAAAAGTAGAGAAAAGTAAACATATATGACTCTACCAAACAAAACTAAGCCATAAACTGGGATGACAGGCTAAGAATACACCAATGGCATCAAGCCATACTCCTTCTGATTGCCAACCAAGTCCTCTCAATGATGCGTCTTCAAAGTCGTCATATCAACAACTAAGGCTCTATGAAAATCTGGGGTTCCCACCCTAGATTTTCCACATGGCGAAGTAGAGGATAGCGACTTAAAAACAACATAATTACAGAAAAATACAACATGCATCACATACAAACATGGAAAATGATGTTAAAATAAACATTTCACGTGTAAAATTATCTGTTGCACAAATAGCCTAGATCAAGGTTGTCAAAATTGAGATTTTGCTTCAGGTCGAAAGAGAAGAGCAAAATCGACAATCATAAAATCGCAACGAAAATCGAAGGATTTTACTCAACTACTTTGGTAGAATCGATATAAGAATTTGTAAAATCGCAATCAAAATCGATGGATTTTACAAAAAATAAAAATAATGATACTAGATATATGTTATAAATGGTATATAGTCATAAATGACTTAGTTTATAAGAAATCGTAAAATCGCAATCAAAATCGATGGATTTTACCTATTTTAGGATTCTATCGTTGATTTGAGTCGTTGAAGGTGAAAAAAGTCGCAAAATCTTGGACTTTAGAAATTAAGTCGGGATTTTGACAACAATAGCCCAGATGCAGACTACATAAGCGTGACCTAATTCCAACTAAACGTCACATGCGACTGTATGAATACAATGCAACTCCAATTGGACGTCGCATGCTAATGATTCTTGGATTAATACCGCACCGTGAATCAATATCGTAGGGCTCTATACCTCATTAATGTGTGTTATTCATCTGATAAGCTGGGGATTTTATCCAACCAACAATTTATAGTTTTTTAATCCCATATGGTTAAGGTGGTCTCCATCCGACAGATCTCGTGCAGTCTCCATCTGATGACATACACGTATTATGAAATATATGAGCATACGATCTCAAATCTATGCTATAACAACTTATGTATCTCAATAACATATGTATTAGAATATAAAATATTCACCGTATAAATTATTAGAATATAAAATATTCTTTGTATATTCTCATTATTGCTCTGATACCATAATAGAATCATGTCTCATCTTTTCATTATGCTCTAATGTGTATTTATACAATGATATTGTCTTGGACCTCAAGTATCTCTAACTTGGGCATCAAGTATCTTGGACATCAAGTATTTTTAACTTGATCCTCAATTATCTTTAAATAATATCTAATAATTTATATAAAGAATATTTTATATTCTAATAATATCTAATAATTTATACAGTGAATATTTTATATTCTAATAATATGTAATCTTAATGACATGCTTGCCATACATATACTCATAATCGCATGAAACAACTTTGCAACACATACATCACTTTGAAAGCACAAATATATCCCAACTTGGCAAAAAGTTTCACTCAGCATTGCGTATTCATATACAAAATTCCACTTAAAAAAACTAATAACTAACTTAAATTACAGGTTACCATTTTTTTTTCCGGATTGAAAAGTAACTTTACCAATATAAATATAAATAATGCTTGAAATTCAACTGGTATGACCTACTGCATTGAAGTGTTTTATTTTCTCATCTAACATTTGTAGTAAGAATAGAGACTTAGTCTTTGAGTCAATATATCCATGTTCTAATAATTATAATAATAACTCTTACAAAGCAATTCAACTGGTGAAGATTGTTATTATCTCACCTAACATTTGTATTTGGTGTTTTAATGAAATATCCATGTAGAAGAAAATGTTGGAACTTTAGCCACTATTAAGTAAAAATCCAGACAGCATTATTAGTGGTGGGAACATGGTCAGCCGGTTATTGCAGTGATTTAATTTCTCACCTCTTTTATTTTCAGTTGGTTGTTTCCACAAAACTTTCGTAAGAAGAAAAAGCAAAAACTTGAGCAACTTGAAGCAAAACTCCAAAGATAATTCATTATTAGTAGGGACCATTGTTTTTACAAACATTTTTTATCTTACAAACATACCCATACTCTTATTTTGCGAGTTACAACGTACAAGATGGCTGAAGTTGTGATTGAACTTGTCCTTGATAATTTGAGCTCACTCATTCAGAAGGATATATATTGGCCTATTTTTTAGGTTTCGAAAAAATATTTCAAAAGTCTTTCAAGCTTGATCACTAGAATCAAGGTAATTCACTCACAAAGCTATCAAGGATTGGCTGCTCAAGCTTAAAGATGATGCAAAGTTCTTCTCCCATTTGGTTTCGTCAGATGAAAAGTTTTTTCGCTATTGCTGCTTTGTTTGCTCCTTCTCTAGCATTTTGGAGGGATTTCCGGATGGCCTTGCTACTTCTATCTATTTATGAGTCAAAGATACGTAGGCCTGAATCTACACAACACAAATTCGAAATTTTTTAGAGAGGATGAACATACAAAAAAAAAATTGTTATTTTTTTTTAGATAGGATACAACAAAACTGAAGCAAAAGTTTTAAAAACAAAGTAAACTTAGGAGTTAAAATTAAACTAAATCAAACAAAGAAAAAGAAATCTAACTAAACAAAATGGTGTTGAAAAATAAAAAACAGGGTCGGCCCAATACATTTGTAGGCCTATAATGAATTTTAAACCGTGGCATTTTAAGTATGTTGACATAGAAACATACAAATTCATTTTAAGTTTGTGTAATTTTATTGGAGCTATGTCTCACATTAGATAATAGTATCGCTTGCAGTCAGAGTTTGAGCATTAATTCGTCAGATTGTGAGAGTCTAACTTTTTCAGTTAAACTCAATCTCATACTTTTTTAAACAAAAATACGATTTAATTAATTATATATTAAAAATAATATTTAATATAGACATTATTTGTAACATTGTAAACCCCACAAACAATTTTCCACAGAAAATTCAATAAATAACAAATAAGAACCCAAAGGTGTCATGCATTATCAAATATACCAAAGTGCTTCATTTTAAGAATGTTTGAAGCTTTATTTGATTATGTTTATTATGTGGATTAGTATTTCACCCCAGTGGTCGTTTGGTTGACTGTCTGCAAATTTGTATGAAGGGGTAGACGGCTTGCAGGATTAGTTGATTTACATTTGCTTGTGGGTATGCTTGAGGATTAGCTTGAGAGCTACCTCGTCTCTTTTCTTTGGAGTCTTAATGTAGGGCTCTGATTAGGATGTCGGTCTTTTTCCGTTTATTTATCATACTTTTATGAGACTTGTTACTCATTATCTTCAGACTGGAGATTTTATTTGGTGATGTATTATGATACATGTGACATGGCTATTTTAGAGATTTTATGTCTTGATGAGATATTATGATATTATTCCGCTGCGATGTTTTGGAAAATTTATTTTTGCATCTTTTAGATTTATTGAAGATGTAGCATCTGAGTTTATTAAATAGTGTATTATTCGCATGATTTATCACTTTAAGGGTTTAGGGTGTTACAAAGAACATCAAGAACGAGAAAAGCAACAGATAATTCTCCTTCCAACAAAGGAAGTTCAAAGTATTTTCCAACGGAATTATCCATACCAGGCAAAGGGCCAATGTTCCTGATCAAAGCTTCTCAACGACTCTATTTATGCTGGCACTCTTCTCCAACGTCTCTCATATCATTAAAAATAGCCTATATAAAGAGTTGAAGACCTGAAGATCAGGTAACAAGACTCGGCTATTTTTCTGTGCCAAAACTCTATCAAATAAAATAGCGCAAAACACGTAGGGTTATTTTTCAAGTTTATATCTTAGAAATCCTAAGGAGTGAGTCTGTTCATTTGTTCAGTTTATACCCATTAGTTAAAAAGAGTGTAAGAACAAATTAACTTGTTTCCAGTTGGTGCAAATATTTTAGAAAGTCTCTTGCATGCGTGCTTGAGCATATAAGTCTCTTGGTGAAACCTTAAGCACCTAGGAAGTTTCAGTTAGTTGTGGTTGAGCAGGGTAAAGTCTTAAGTAGTTTTTCTTAAGCAATGGAAGTCTCTTGCAAGTGTTTTCCGGCAAAGAAGTCTTTAGGTAGAGTCCTATTGAGAAATCTCTTGGTGTGTCCTTGAGAAAATTTTAATCAGAGTGATTATAGTGAAATCCGTTAGAAGTGCAAGAGGACTGGACTACTCCTGTGTTGTAGGAGGAATCAATTACTTTGTGTCTATCTTCTCTCTCTCTAACTCTTTATCTTTTATTTGTGTGTTATGTATTTCCGCTGCATTCTGTAACACCTTAAACCTTTAAAGCGATAAATCACGTAAATGATACAATCATATAAGGAATATAGATGCTACTTCTTCAATAAATCCAAAATATGCATAATTAATTTTTCAAAACATCGCAGCGAAATAATATCATAACATCTCATCAACAGATAATAAAATTTCCAAAATAGTCATGTCACATGTATCATATCACCAAATATAAATATCAAATATCAACATATTAAGTGATAATATCATCAAAACATGATAAATAGACGACAAGGATTGACACCTAATCAGAGCCCTAAACTAAGACTCCAACGACAAAGAGACGAGGTAGCTCCAAAGCTAGCCTCAAGCATACTCACAATCAAAGCAAGTTGTCTACTCACTCATACAAATAGGCAGGCAGTCAACCATACGACCACTGGATGTTAGATAACATTCCACAAATAAAGTATAATCAAACATAAGCATTCAAGGCTTTCATGCATAGCACATATACATACTCATCACTCCTAGAATACTAACATCACATGAATATCATCTCCAATCCAATAAAAATCAAATTATCACGTTTCCATCATAGCATAGCAAGCATATTCATTCTTTAATCAAAATCATCGTCAAAAGCATAACACCTTAACAACATCAACCGATACAAGAATTTATCACGTCATTCTTTATTTAGCTTAATCAATCTCAACAAATACAATTCATCATTTCAAAAATATAAGAAAAGAAATCATCGTTACCAAAGAAATCATCAAATCACATACATATAATTCACATTTCATTATTATCACCAAATGTACAAGTACCACCAAAATAACAAACATCAACATGTACACATTTCCACACAATTCACATATTTCATCGATTACATAGTCAAATATGACACGACTCAACAATTATCAAATGTATGCAATGCGCCTTGACACGACTCTATATGTTTATGGTACCAGTCGTCGCCTCTTGATACAAAACTGTATCATAATCGTCGTCGTTGTATACAAAATGTTCTAGTCGTCAACACTGGATACATAGTATCCTAATCGTCTTCATTGGATATAAATATCCTACTTGACACTTATGAATGCATGAACATATGACTCAATAAGACATATGTTCACCCAACAAATCGTCACCATTAACGTCGTCACTTTTCATACATGAATTCGTCATCAATATCGTCATCACTTTACATGTAAGAATTCATCATCATTAATAAATCATCATCATTAAAATCATCACCATAATCAACATCAACAACTATCACCTCAAGGAAACAATAACATTTCACAATCACCTTTTGCATAAAAGACGGATAACTAACCACGTCATGACATTCATCATATTAAACACCCAATCATTATTGATTCTCTCTTATTCTATCATGTTATCATTATTGATTCTCTTATTCTATTTTCACAAAATCTAACATTTTCCAACTATTTCACCGAAAGCAAGCATCCATGTACAAACACATAAGCAAAACATATCCACGTATCACATATGCGCACAGTAACTCATACATATACACATCATAGCTTGATTCCGCTTAATTTCAAAATTCACCTAAGTTCGTCTCATTTTTCCCATTTTCAAAAGAAAACCATTTTTCAAAGTAGGACCAAGTTATAGCTCATGTACACCTTCCAAAACCATTTTAAAATCATTGTTATAGAAAATAAACCATAAACCTGTCATTTCCCTTTAGAAAACGAGTTTCGTAAAAATTATATGTTCTTGAACATTTTCAAATAAATTTCAATTTGATTCACAAAATCAATCTCAATTCAATCCATTTGATGTTTCAATAGGTTTAGAAAGCATAACAATAGTTAAACACATCAAAAGAAGCATTAATGAAAGTCTGGAACAACCCCCGATATCCCAGAACACCAAAATCATGGGTGTTGTTACTAAGCAACTCGCCATGGGAAGCTCCAGCTCGTCAAGCGAGCTACACCAGTAAGGTGTGCTCAGATTTTGGAAATTCCTGGCAATGAATTCATTGCGAACACTTTTGATGTCTGAGGTTGTAAGTTCTTTGTTTCCCTTTTGGAATCTTGCTTTAGTTCCTCCACAAAATTCATAAACTCCTTAAATGTGTCTTCCACTTCTTTTTGGTTTGTTGGAGCATAAGTCCGATAGAAATTTTCGTCCCAATACTCAGGTTACACTGCTTGTCCTTTAATGAAGGCAGGATGTTGTGTTTTGGATCCTCCTAGATAATTTACTTGTTCATTCATTTCATCTACGTCGTTAGAATGTCTGCGATCTGTATGATCTGATTCCAATTACGTACCTTCCAATTTCTTTGTCAGTATCTTGAACTGCTTTCGGAATAGTCTATTGCTAGCTAGTAAGTTCTCTTTCAGGAATTCATCTTGCTTACTTTTTTGAGGAGTCTCTTCACTACTATGAGGGTTGTAATCGTTTTGAGTCTAATTCTCTATTAACTCTCTGATTTCATATGTTGTTTTTATTTTTATAGTTCCCCCAACTGAGGCATCCAACAACATTCTAGTTTGTGTTGTCAATCCCGTTGTGAAGTATAATATTTGATCCATGTCCGAGTATTTATATCCTGGACATTCTTTTAGCAGTATCTTGAACCTTACCCAAGCATCATACAATGTTTCTCCCTCAAGTTGCTTGAAGCTTGTTGTTTCCTTTTTTTAGTGCCAAGTAGTTAGTTGGTGGGAATTACATGACTAAGAACTTCCTTTTTAGCTGGTCCCAGGTTGTGATCGTTCCTCGCGACAGACATCAAGCCAGTCTTTTGCCCTTCCTTTGACCGAATATCCAAACAGTCTAAGTCTTTTGTCTGATTCGGATATGCCTACCGGATTTATGGTGCTTCATATGTAGAGAAAATGCGTCAGGTGAGCCTTACAATCTTCCAGATCTCTACCTGCAAACTGGTTAGTTTTCAAGTTTACTAGCACATTATTCTTTATATCAAACACGATTGGGTTTGCTGGTTCAAATCCCAGCGAAATCTCATCCAAGTTGTCCAGCCTCCCATAATCTCCTAGAGTAATGTGTGGATGATCTCCCATTTATGAATTGTCCGACTAAAACTCTTGAAGTTGAACTGCTTTTTTGTTCCTTTGTTGCAGTTTATACTGCTTTTCGAAGAACTCATTCAGTCTTGTCTATATCAGGATCAAATTGAAGAACTCTTGTCTTTGTTTTACGCATGTGCTAAAAAGAATTTTTAGTAGAACATTGCTCACAAAGATTAGTAAAATATCAACAATCCACGGCAATGGCAAGTGTACCAAATTGTTTACCAAGTAATAAAGTGTAGGTAGAGGATTGTATCCACAGGGGTTATGGTTTCGTCCAAATAATTCACGTTACTTATTTTGTTTGATGATATAATAATAAAATATTTAAGGATTAGAAATTGCAATTTTTACCTGTTTGCAACATATCAAGTTACCTGTTTGGTTATAGAAAAGTAAGTAGCAGTTAGGAATCTTCAAATCCCCCCTATTTACTTTTTTGGAATAAAACAACATTCATGTCGCGTTCAGTTATCTTAAGTAGAATATACAAGTGATTAGGATGTTGGGATTTATCTGACCTAGTCGGTTTGTTGAGTTGCACCTGCTGATCGCACAATGATCCTTACGTGTGGGGCCTTGCTCCCTTTGTTGATTTAGGACTATCCCTCTTTTGTTTAGTTGCACGTGTGGGGTCTTACTACCTTAAAAGTAATTGAAACATAGACTTCAATTGGTGTTCCTCGATTTTCAAAGGCAATGAAGGCCAATGTTCCTGAAGGTTTTCCCATTTATGAATCTTAGGTAGTTCTAAAAATTCAAAGCACACTCTCCCTCTCGGTAGTTCTACAAATGGACAGACCTATCCAGGGGCGTATCCAGACATTTGGTCCATGTGGAGCTAAAATCAGGCAAACACTTATGATTGCTACCGACAAAAGCAAAGCAACCTTCAAAAGCTAATGAATCATAGCAAATGTGTCGCACTTGTTTGTTTCCACAAGTTTTGCACAAGGTTGTTTACTTGTTGTTCTTATTCTTGACATATTGTGTTTTATTTATAATATTTTTTGTCTAAGGAGTGACCATAATAGTTATGTTGGTCCCTGAATGTGTAAGGAGTAACCATAATAGTCTCTCAATATATCAAAATTTTAAAATAGTCTATGATTGTGCACTTTGTTAGTCAAAATAGCTCCTAACGTTAAAATATATGTTAATATTGTCATGTTAGTCCTTCAATATACTTACTTATTCTCACTTCAAAGACTATTTTAACTAATAAAGTGCAAAATCAGAGACTATTTTCAAATTTTAATACATTGAGAGTCACTTGTTTCCTTAATTAATAACTAGTTACATCTTAGGTTCAACATAATTTATTCAATATTAGTAATGTCACCTCCTAAGTACATACTATTAGGGTCAACTCTCATTCGGTATCTTTCGTCTAGTTACCAACTAATTACTTCCTAGATACGAAGATATCAATATCAATATTAGGCCCAGTCAAAACCTAAGTACCTAATATAGGGTTGCATTCCTTTGAAATAAAATAAGCCAAATAAAACTTAATAGCGAATAGAAAATAACTAAATAAACAACATTAAATTAAATAATTATCCAACAAGACAAATAAAAGTTTATCTTAGAACCCTAGCTTATAAATATCTAGTTACACGTGATAACTAAAGACAAATTACAAAAAGATAAAAACATACCCTAGAAAAATAAGGAGAAGATAGAACTCCTCCTGAAGCTCATAGCGCCCCTTCCTTTGCGCATGGGCGCTTTTGAGTGTGTTATGGTGCTGAAATGCAAGTTTTCTTCGCCTTTTTAGGTGTTTGCTTCAATGTAAGATGTCTTGGAAATTGGGAACTGAATTCCTCCCTTTGTAAAGTCTTCTGAGGCCTCTTGAATCTTCATTATTCATCTTCCCTAAACTCCTCCTGCACTTTTTCTGGCCGCCTAGCGCCCCTTCCTTTACGCCTGGGCGCTTCTGAGTGTGTTGTTGAAATGCATGTTTTCTTCGTCTTTTTAGGTGTTTGCTTCAATTTAAGATGCCTTAGAAATTGGAAAAAGAATTCCTCCCTCTGTAAAGTCTTCTGAGGCCTCTTGAATCTTCATTCTTCATCTTCCCCAGGATCACATACATCTTCGGATGTCTTGCTTTGCCTGATTTGCATGATTTCTTCGTGAATTACATCAAGAACACCCTAAATTGTTATGTTCGGGAAGAATAGAATTACAGACTCAAATATAGAAAACAATGCAAATGTCCCAAAATCATATACAATTGATCTAATACTTCTTTATTTTGCTAGTAAAAACTATTGAAATTAATTGAAAAACATGCTAAGAATAACGTAAGATGATATGTCATCAGTATGCCATACACTCACACCCACCAACATTAACTGACTGACATGCATAACCTACACATATTGGTTTTTGGGTGAATACATCCACCATCCTTGTTTACTTTTTAATATGTGTGAAAATATGTAAGTTAGTTTGGGACAAGTGACATATTATTTATAGAGATTAATATATCTTCAATTTTTCAAATTAAAAGTTTTAAAGAAATACGTGAACATATAAATTAAAAATGAAATAACTTAAACATAAGGTCAAATGGTTTCCAAATTCTAACATTTTGTGGTTGGCAAATTTCAATTTTGCTACAAATCTTATTGAAGAATTCTATCATGTCTAACAAGATTCAAAGGGACTAATACATTATACAATCACATAAATCTTCATAATTCAATCTAACCAAATTCACTATTATTCATGGAAGAAAAGGACCACTCTAGTAACCACTCAAATCATTTCCCTTCTTATTTGTGTTCATCAAATGATCCACATACTCATCAATATTCTTATCAGAGCTACCTCCTTCAGAAACAGCAACCCTAGCCAGCTTCTTCCATTCGCTAGCATTCCTTCTAATCACATCACTTCTTTCACCTTCCATCACAACCTTCAAACTCAACATAAATTCATCTCTCTTCACAACACCATTTTCATCCTCTTTTGGCCTCACACCAACTTCCCAAATTT